>Ga0326728_10013760_pt1 | contig 17460 bp, 19 predicted proteins | sample MB3enrmetagenome_FD_207602 | JGI IMG/M metagenome (GOLD analysis project Ga0326728, IMG submission 207602) | Lab enriched peat soil microbial communities from McLean, Ithaca, NY, United States - MB31MN | ecosystem: Environmental > Terrestrial > Soil > Wetlands > Peat | place: USA: New York... | reverse complement strand
TGGTGAAATACCGGTGATGGGCGAGGACGATGGGCACGACCTCCTTGAGGACCGATCCCACGGCCGAGAGAAGGTGCGCTCCCTTCTCCGTGTGTTCGTCCATCATCTCCTTCTCTGAGGAGGTCAACTGGGCGGCCTTGCGGAGAATCTCCCCGCTCACCTCTATCTTGCCGATGTCATGGAGGAGCCCGGCGACGCGGATGGTCTCGACGTCGGCTCGCGGAAGCTCCATGGCGATGGAGATCTCCATGGCGAGCGCTGCCACCCGCTCCGAGTGCCCCTTGGTATAGGGGTCGGTCGATTCGAGATACTTCGAGAGTATCTCAACGATCCCTACGTAGGCGTTCTTCAGATCATGGAGTCTCCGCTCGTTCGCTTCATAGAGGGTGCCCACGGTGACACCTGTCAATATGAGGAATCCCCCCCATGACGAAAGGATGCTCACATGGTCGAGAGACGAACGATATGCGAGGAACCGGGTCGGGAACACCAGCGCACACACAACGACGAGCAGGATGGAGAATACCGCGACGAGCACGCCGGTGCGGCGGCCGAGATAGTAGGCGGCGACGAGCACGGGAAGATAGTAGAAATTAAGGACGACGGCCGCATCCTGGACGAAATAGGCCCCGAGGAACGTCCCGGCAAGGAGTGCGGCCGCAAGGGTCTTCTCGAAGTTCTGAAGAAGCAGTTGCTTCAATTGCCCCACGAGGCTGCCGGTCTCCATTGCCTTCATATCGAAGGTGGCGTCGTACGTCATCGTTTTCATGTGAAGATGTTATCGGACAGAGGGAGAGAAACTTGAGCGTTATTGCTAAAACAATTATGCCTTTCGTCACGTTTCGGGAGGTCGATTTCGAGAACCGACTAAAACCGTCCGTTTTGGGTGAACAAGCGGGACGCCCTTTGCGTTTTTGGTTTTGGCAGGTTTCGTATCCGCGTTCCGGTAAACAGCGCCAATTGCAACACTCGACATTGGCTCGCTCCGGTCAAATTTACCACTGCAGGAAGGGGACGTTCTTCACTACTTTCACTTGCGGCTATCGTTCCCGAGCTTTGATAAGCACGTTGGCCGCGCGTGAAGGACAGACGCCGATCAGGCGGAGCGATGTCGCTTTTGTCCTCTCGTCAGGACGTGATGGAGACTTCTCGGCACATGTAATCGTACTTATGTCTCCCAGTAGAGCATCTTTCGTATCTTCTCCAACAGCACGTTTACAAGCTCGGGCCTTTTGACCATTTCCGTTTCCTTCCAATAGCGCCAGTCGCCAAGCAGGTCGTGGTAGAGCTCGGCGCAGGCTCTATGATAAGAGACCGTGGAACCGGCATTGACTGCTTCTGCGCAGGCTCCTATCTCCTGGAAAAGCCTCTTTCGTTCCTTTTCGCCCTCCACGTTGAACACTATCACCCTGGTCGTTTTTGCGGCATCGGCAGAGCCAAAGCGTCCTTTCAGTTGCCTGCTTCCAAGAAAGCGTTTCTCGAAGGCCTCGAGTACCTCCATGCACTGCTGCTCGTCGTCCATTACGGCCACTATCTTCCAGCACGTGAATGCCTGGCCCAGCCGTATCTGCGATCGCCCTTCTTTGAGCTGTTCGTAGAGATTGGTAATGCAGGGAACGCACTTTCCGTAAATGTCTTTCTTCGTATTCTCCAGCGCGGCGGTACTTTCGAAGCTGACCCACTTTGCCGCCTTGCCCTGGAAGAATCTCCTGTCAACGTAGAAACGCCCCATATCAAGCGACTACGCGCCTCCAATGGAACCCTATGTACTATATTTGCCACCACATCCCACGATATAGTGGAAAATGGGCCTCCCCACTTTCTTGAAAATCAAAGGGCAGTGCTTCATTCCTTTTGGTACATAGATAATGCAGCTTTTGGTAATAGTGTATTTCTCGTCATCCAGCCAGAACTCCACTTCACCGCATAAGTCCCCTGGATCCTCCGGATTGGTGCCAAACAGTGTCACGACTTCATCAAATTCATGTGAATGCGACTTCCCCTCCATGACAATCTCTTTTGACTTTGGCCACACCCAGGCAGATTCGGTGAAGAAGGGAATGTTGCTCACTTTCTTCTCATCCAAACTAAACAAGCGAGTACCAATCTCGTCTCTCTCTGTGTTGAGATCGGTCATGATGAGTTTTTCATACTTCTTTTCATTCATATCTCTTTCTCCCTTTAGAAACAAATGTTTTCCAGCATGTCCTGCTCCAGCAGGGGCTCTTTGTTCACGATAGAGAAATGGGCTTTTTGGCAACAAATGGTGACACTCTTTATGGAATACCACTATAAGTATTCGGATTCAAGGAGGATCCACGAAGACATAAAAATGTGGACTTCGGGAAGTAGCTCAATGGTGCCGGGCTTTTCAACTGGCAGCCCTATCCAGGACCTCCTTTAGCCCACTGATTGAGGCTTTTCCCTGAAATTCTTGCTGTAGCGAGGGCTCTGGCATGAACGTCATGAGAAACTCGGAGCATGATCTTGCCGGATGCTGCCTTTAAGAGTTTTCGACCCGCGGCCTCGCAATCTGCAATGTAGTGATCGACAGCGGCCTCAAAGTCAGCCCTCAGTTCTTTCACCGTTTCCCCGTGGAATGTGATGGCGTCGGCGATACCCACGATCTTTCACACAAAAATGTCATCCCTTTGGTCAAACTCGATACGGGCCTTGTACCCCTATAGGTCATTACGTTTTTCATGGTGTCACCTCCAATTGCCGTAACCACTCGCGCAATTCTTCGGCTGGTACTTCTTCGCTTCCTTGCCCGGGTGGGGCCGACGAAGATATTGTCGGCTTCCCTTCAGTTCGAAGACGATACGAGAACCGGTTCCCTCCCGAACGTCCCCGCCACCGCTTTCACGTGCTGCTCGGTCTGCCGCCGCCATTTTCTTCTTGACATTGTGTTAGTGTTATACTATAGTACGAAGAGGAGGAGAAGGACGTTGTCAAGCTGGACTGCTGCGAATTGACCTTTTCGGCCTTGATCGAGATATTTTTTCAAAACCGTCACATTTCGTCCAATTTCGTCACCTTCATCGCGATGTGCAAGCGGTATATCCCTTGATATTAAAGGAAGATAGCATATGTTGTGGTCTATGATCCGCCATTATCAATGATCATAGCATGGTGACATGTATGGGAGCTTACGTATTAAAGGAGAAGAGCTATCGCTTACTGGAAGGGGCAATCATCTCGAAAAGCCGCCGAAACGTGCTCGATAGCCCGTCTTCCGTCCACTTTTTGACTAAAACCGGCCCGGCAGCAGCTTCTCCACGCAGGGACGGCATAGACCTTTGCGGTCCTGCCTCGGGACGGAAGAAAGTAGGAGCCTTTCAAGGCGCGAGCTGGACCTGATCACCGAACCTCTCCAGAAGTCCCTTTGAGAGGGCCTCCATGGTCGCCTCGTCCTCGCACTCGACCATCAGCTCGCCCTGGTCCCCGACCACGATCCGGCCATAGCGTCGGACAATGTCCGCCACGTCTTTCGGGTCCACTGTCCACCATCCCTTCGTCCTCCGGAGCAGTTCCTCCCCCTTCAGGGGCTGGGGCGTCACGAGGTCGATGGTCCGGAACCATGCCTCCCAGCCGATCTGCGAAGGGGCGCGCAGAACCGGAGTCACGGGGTCATGGTAGATGCGGCAGCGGCCGAAGAGGCGAAGACGTGTCATCGAGCCTCCTCCATCAGCCTCTTGATTACGTCATTGGGGGGAAGAGATTCGGCAGGCGTGGATATGCCCCTTGTGTGGAGCACACTGGCGAGGCAATGAACGTAGAGGTCAGCCGCGTCCTCCTCCCCGAGCCTGACGCCCCGGTCAACGGCGCCCGCCCAGATCCTTTCGAAAAGGTGGAGCGCCGTCCTCCGCATGACCTTGAGTCCTCTGTCCATCCAGTGTATGTTCAGCCGCTCAAGGAGTGCCGCCTGACGCATCTCTATGGCGGCAAAGACCCGCCGCATTGAGAGCACCCTCGGGTCTTTCTCCCATTCGTCTTCGCCCGGACGCGACCCTTTCATGTGCCGGCCCTGTTTTCGACATACCCGAGCCCGCTTAAGAAACCGTCTATCTTCTTGAGCGCTTCGACCTGATCGGACTTATTCGTGAAGAAATGATCTGTCCCCTCAAAGGTATACAGCTCGCAGGGGTTTCCGGCTTCTTTCATCCTCGTGACGAACTCCTTTACGGAGTCGTAGGGAACGATTTCATCAGCCGTACCATGAACGAAACACATGGGAGGAAGACCCGACCTTATGTGTTGGGCCGGTGAGTAGTCCTCCGGCCTATCCCTGCCCTGCAGCAGCTCCGCAAATTGGCGGTCGGACGCCGAATTCACCGGCGCGCATTGGAGCGCGAGAGCATTCGGGACAGGGGTGAACGCCGGGTCATCTCCGGGATCATCCGGGCCTGCGAGCATGGCCGCGCAGAGCGCCAGATGGGCCCCGGCGGATACGCCGCTCCCGACCACCCGATCCGGGTCGATCCCCAGGATGCTCGCATGCTGCCTCGTCCACCGAATGGCAGACCTCGCGTCGGAGACGGCGTCGATTGGCGAATATCCCCCCACTGAAGACAACCGGTATTGGAAGGAGATCGCCACCATGCCCAAGCCTGCATAGCGGTGAGAGATGTCGTACCCCCACGCCGGCTCTCCCATGCTCCATCCTCCCGGATGAAAAAAGAGAAAGGCTCCTCTCCTGGCGCTCGACCGGACTTCCTTCCGGAAGAAACCGTGGGCCTTCAGCTCCATATTCCCAACGGTCTTATACGTCCACACCTTGTCGGGGCTGTGTCTCGAAGGCGGAGGTCCTGATTGGGTCGGGTCCAAGGGCATCGTAGTTCTCCTTATCGAAGCATAGGGCTCGCGGCCCAAAGGACTTAAGGCGAAAACACGGGTCCCTATGACGCACGTCATAGGCGCAAGCCGGCACAAGAGTGCTATACTGACAGTTATTCTGTCAAGTTGTGGCGGTCGAGTCAACAGGAAGATCGTGGGATCCTGCCGAACCCAATCAGAACTTTCCTACAGCAAGAGTCGCAATCTCCTGACAGACAAAGCACCTGCTTACAGGGTAAAATAGATAGGAGTTGAAGAGAAGGTTGATGGGGTTCATGAATAGCCGATAGAGCGCACATGCGCGAGAGAATGGCTCGTCATAATGAGCGAAATCGTTTGAACCGGCGATCACTAAAGCCGAGATAGAGAGAGTTAAGGGATGAACAGGCAATATTGTGCTTAGGAGGAACGTATGAAGCCCGAAGTGAGACAGAAACGTATCGACGAAGCAGAGTTTATGGAAATGAGGAAGGAAGCCCTCTCTCTGTGGCCTACCGGCAAGGAAGTCGACCTCGATGAGGGGGTTGCGTATCAGAAGAGCCTGCCGGAAAGCAAGAATTTCATGAAGATCACGGAGAAACTCCGCAGGGAAGGGCGGACAGTCGTCTATCCCCGCGCAGGAACGGCCCTCGTGGAAGACGAGATAAGCCTCTGCAGGAAACTCGAAGAAACAGGGGTGCCATACATACCGGTCACAACGGACAGCTACACCCGTGCGCTTCAGTTCAAGAGGATCGAGGATGCCCTGGAAGAGACCCGCAGAACGGGGAAAAGAGTGCTCAACGGATATCCCCTCATCAACCATGGGGTAGCGCAGACGAGAAGGGTTGTCGAGAGCGTCACGACCGGCGCTTTCGATCCGCGGGTGTCCTACAAGGCTCAGCGTCTGGGGGCCGAAATTGCTTTTGCTGCAGGGATGTCAGGCATGTCGACGGGTCCTTTTATCTCCTGGGGCGCCTATGAGAAGAACGCCTCGCTGGAAGAAGTCATTGCGACCAGCATGTATGTGCAGAGACTCATGGGATATTACGCGGAAAAAGGGGCCATTATCACCACCGACCTCCACGGATGGATCGTCACCGGAGTCCAGCCCATGACGGTGAACCTGGCGGCAATGATTGCGGAAGCCTTGATGGCGGCCGAGCAGGGGGTAAAGAGTATTGTTCCCCTCGTCCACTTCATGGGCAACATGGCCCAGGATCTCGCCTGGTTGCGGGTGCAGCCCCGCCTCATGCGGGAATACCTCGACAGGTTCGGATACGGCGATGTGGTTATCCCGGGTACCTTTGGCTCCCAAACCCCGCTTTTCCCCATGCCTCAGGGAATGGGCGGCGCCTTCGCGTTCCCTAATTATGCTGCCGTAGTGGGGGCATTGGGAAAGGCGGAATCGATAAATGTGAGGACCATCGACGAGGCTCTCGGCATTCCCACGGAAGAGAGCCACGCGCTCACTTATGACTCGGCCAACTGGCTTCTCAACGTGATCAGGGGACAGAATATAGAGCTTGAGATAAAAGAGATCGCGGAGGAAGAAAGAATCGCGGAGATGGAGATACGGTCAATGGTGGAAAAACTCCTCGAGTTGGGCAAGGGAGACATTGCCATTGGTTGCCTCCGGGGTGTGGATGCCGGGGTCATCGACTCATCTTTCAGCCCCAACAAACAGGTGAAGGACAGAGTCATCGGCGTGAAGGACTGCAGAGGGGCGATCCGCTGGGTAGATTTCGGCAATCTGCCTTTCCCCGAAGAGGTCAAGAAGTTCCATCGTGAAAAGGTCGCCGAGCGAGAGAAGGCGGAAGGTCAAAAAGCCGATTATGAGATGACTGTCCGTGATTTCTGGGCTTTCAGCAAGGGCCGGTTGATCGGAACCAAATAGACCCGAAGTCCGCCGTGCTGATCCCCTAAAGTGATCCGAAGGCGAATGGAAAAACGTGATGCGGAAGGGATGTTTTCAAGGCAACAGTGAAAGACCGATGGTTTCGTCGGATCTTTTCAGGCCAAGCTATATAAAACCACAATATTTCTTTGGGAGGAATCATGGAATACGAACAGATCATCTATGAGAAGGTAGGACCGCACATCGTGTATATCACGCTCAACAGACCCGATAAGTTGAATACGGTCACTCGGGAGATGTTCACGAGCTGGGGACAAGCCATTACAGAGGCGGAAAACGATGACGACGTAAAAGTAATTGTTTTCAGAGGTGCAGGGAAGTGTTACAGCGCCGGCGCTCCGCTCGACCAGGTGGGCTACGTGTATGGGATGAAAGATCCGAGGCACGGCGAAAGAGGGGGCAAGGTTCCGCTAAGGGTGAAACTCAATTTCGACAGAAGCCTCTTTTATGAGTTCTTCAGCAAGGTGCTGTTCTGCAAGAAACTCACGATAGTCCAGATGCACAAATACTGTTTGGGCGTGGCGTTCAGCATATCGCTGCACGCTGATCTGCTCATAGCAGACGAAGGGTGCCAAATGGGCCACGTGGAAGAGAGACTAGGTCTGGCAGGACAGACGCTCATGCCCATCATGCTCGAGAGGTGCGGCCTCACGAAGGCACTCGACCTCTGTCTCACGGGTAAAATGATCACAGCGCAAACCGCGCTGGAATGGAACCTCATCAACAGGGTAGTGCCCACGGCCGATCTTGAGAAAGAGGTTCGAGAACTCGCGGAAGGGCTCGCTCTCTATCCGAAAGACGGCATAGCAGTGGGCAAGATGGCGAGAGAACAACTCTATGAGCTCAGGGGGATTACGCGGGGCATGATGGACCACTACATGACGCATACTCTCCAAACGTTCAGAACTTATAGTACCGATGAGTCCAACTTCTTCAAGGAAAGAAGGGATAAGGGCGTAAAAGAGGCAGCCCACAGCAAGCACGATTATTACAAGGCCCTGGATAAATGATGGGGGAGGGACGCAAGGGACGCGCCTTAAGATGCGAAAGGTCCCTTGCGCCTGTCGTCCCGCAACACTCGCTTGAAAAGGCAGCGGCATCTGCATATCATATAGGGACCGTGGATAAGATACTTCAATTTGCAGTGGACTTGGCCCTCGAATCGGGCAGAGTACAGAAGAAGCACTACCAGGAAAGGCACTCGATCACCTACAAAGGGGAGATCAATATCGTCACCGACGTCGATATCGAGTGCCAGGATCGGATCATCAGCCGCATAAAAAGGCAATTCCCGCGCGACCTCATCATCGCCGAAGAGAAGGAGAACATCTACGAGGAGCATAAGAACAGGTGGATAGTCGACCCTATCGACGGCACCACGAACTATGCCCATGGCTACCCGTTCTTCTGCACATCCATAGCCTATGAGGTGGCCGGGGAAGTTGTCTGCGGCGTCGTCTACAACCCCATCTTCGAGGAGCTTTTCTTTGCGCAAAAGGGAAAGGGGGCGTATCTCAACGGCGAGAGGCTCAACGTGTCCGGAATCGGGCAGATGAAACAGGCCCTGGTCGTCACGGGGTTTCCCTACGACGTAAGCACGAGCAGCCAGAACAACATCGATCACTTCGTGGCATTCCTTTACAATGCCCAGGCGGTGAGAAGAGACGGCTCGGCAGCCCTCAACCTTTCCTATCTGGCAGCAGGCCGCTTCGACGGATACTGGGAGCTTAAGCTCAACCCATGGGACCTGGCGGCAGGGGTGCTCCTCTTGACTGAGGCAGGGGGCAAGGTGACCGACTTCCGGGGAGAGCCTTTCGACCTCTACGCAGGGCAAGTCTGCGGCTCGAACGGCGTGCTCCACGGGGAGATGCTCCGCATTCTCAAGGACGGGCGGTGAAAGAGTATTCCCTACAGGAAGTGATGGGTACCGCAAGGCCGACCCTGGGCGACGACGTTCCCCTCGTCTTGTTCAGGATCCTCCGAATCGTGGGGATGCGGAATCTCCTGGGCGAGAGTTCCGGACCGACCCTCTACGCCATGGGAAAGTCGGTCGGCAACATGGTGGGGGCGCGGACGATAGAAGATTTCGAGAAGACCATCAGGGACCTGAGGATAGGGATACCGGAAGTGGCGCTCCTCGAAGAGGACCACATCGTAGTGAAGCTCTACGAATGCATCACCTGCGCGGGATTCACGGTAACAGGCGAGATGTTCTGCGACATGGAAAGCGGCATAATTGCAGGATTGCTCGAAAAGGTTTACGGGAAGAAGGCAAAATCGACTCAGACAAAAAGCTGGTCAGTGGGATACAACCATTGCGAGTTCGACGTGTTCCTCTACTAGGTCGGCCGGAAGCGGCTCCATGAGAAAGGGCTCATCCGCGGAAAAGCGGGTCAAAGAGTGCGAGATAGAGCTCGAAGAGGCGAAGGGTCTTGCGAGTGCGAGAGAGAAGCTTCTCCTCGCGAACATCAAGGAGCTTAACGAAGTCTACGAGTCCCTGAGGCAGAAGGTGTGGGAAATCAGGGAGAGGGATGCGAGGATCAGGGCATTCGATGAGATGCTCACCCGGGCGAGCCGCCTTTCCTCCCTCGGGGAGTTGGCAGCCTCCATAGCCCATGAGATCAAGAACCCCCTCATCTCCATCGAGGGCTTTGCGAAGCGCATCGAGAAGTCCTCAGATCTTCACAAGATCCGGGAATACGCGAGCGTCGTGGGGAAGGAGTCCGAGAGGCTCTCCACCGTGCTTGTGAGGCTCCTCGATTTTTCCCGCATGACCGGTCCGAACAAGGAGTATCTTGACGTCAACGCCGTTGTGGACGACACAGCCCTCTTCACCGAGCACCACCTCACGACGTTCAGGAAAGTAAGCCTCACCGTCACCAAGGAAGAGAAGCTTCCGGAAGTCTATGCGGACAGAATCCACGTGCAGCAGGCTCTGCTCAACCTGGTGATGAACGCGGCCCAGGCTATGCCGAACGGGGGACCCGTTCTCATTCGGACCGGGCACAGAGGTGTGGAGTACGCCTGGATATCGGTGAGCGACGAAGGCGTCGGCATCGCGGAGGAAAACCTCGAGCGGATCTTCGAGCCCTTCTTCACCACGAAACCAAAAGGCGAAGGCACGGGGCTGGGCCTCTCGCTCACGAAGAAGTTGATCGAGGCAAACCGAGGGAAGATTGAGGTGGAGAGCGTCAGGGGCCGGGGAAGCACGTTCCGCCTCCTCCTCCCGGTCAGAGGGGACAATTAATGGGGTTCGCAGTTAATGGCGTTCAGCGCCCCCTCCACCGGCAAAGCCGCCGGAGCCTCCCCGCTCAGCCTCGCTTCGCTCGTTTTGTCCCTGGCTTAGAAATCGAGCCTCATGCCGTCGTATGCGGCCACCACTTCGAGTCCTGTCTCTTGTTTCAAAGCCTTTGCGAGGAGATAGGGCTTATCCTCTATGATGGTCTTGCCGAAGTGTGTCATGATAGAGACTTCGGGTCTGACTCGCGTGATGATCTCCTTGAAATCCGACAGAGACAAGTGATCTATGGCATCCTCTTCGCGGATCGGCTTCGTCCTCAAGACGTTGACGATCAGGATGTCCACGGGGTAGTGCTCGGGAAGTTCCTTGAAGTACCTCGTGTCCGCTATGAGGCCGATCTTCCTGTTGAGGTAGAAGATTATCCCGTAGGCTTCAACCGCATGCCTGTGCCGCACGGGAGCGGAAAAAGTCACGTCCTTTATGTGGTATGTGGCCTTTTCCCTGAGCACTTCGATCCCTTCCAGGTATTGCCTCACGTATCTGAGGACAACGGCGTCTTCTCCGATGGCATCCCCAGGACAGAACAGGAAGCCCCTCCTTCTGTGGCCGCCTTCGGTCATGGCTTCAACCATGACGTTGACGTCGTTGGCGTGGTCGAGATGCTTATGGGTCAGGATGATGCCGTCGAGGCGAGCGGGCTGCAGGTGGTCCTGGATGGCGCGAAGCCTCACGAGCGCACCGGGACCGGGGTCGATGTAGAGGTTCGTATTCCTGTAGCTCAGCCAGAGCCCTCCCGTCGACCGCACCTGGCTCGCCGCTACGACCCGCGCCCCGCCTGTCCCGATGAACCTTATGAAGCCTTCCATCACCTCTCCTTTTGTGTTATCCTTACTATTGTATGATCTTAAGACGACGTACGCAAAGGCGGGGCATTGTCCTATGAAATTCGCCACCCTCGATACCGAGTTCGGCACGGTTGTTCTCTTCGCGCGCCAAAGGCACCTGTCTCGCCTCGATCTGCTTCCTTGTTCCCGAGAGGAAGCCCTTAAAGGCATCGGCTGCGAGTTTCCGGGGGCGATCGAGTCGCCCGGCTCTTTCCGCGCGGTGATCGACCTGCTCGGTCTCTATTTCAAAGGCGAGCCGGTCGAGTTCGATGTGCCTGTGGACCTCGAGGGGCTCACGCCTTTCACAGCCCTCGTGCTCGCACAGACAAGAAAAATCGGCTACGGCAAAGTGGCCTCGTACGGAAAGGTGGCTTCGGCGCTCGGCAAAGGAAAGGCTGCGAGAGCCGTTGGTCAGGCGCTGGGGCGAAATCCTATTCCCCTCGTCATCCCCTGTCATCGAGTCGTGAAGGGTGATGGTTCGCTCGGCGGTTTTGGCCTGGGAGCCGATGTGAAAGCGAGGCTCCTGGCAAGAGAAGGCGTGTCCGTTCCAGCGTCGCGAACGTCGATGATGGCATCGTAGCAAAGCCGCTCACCCATAAGGTTTGTCACATGAAGTTGTGGTTTGTGGTGAACACAAAGCCCAAGAACGAAAACCGCGCCTCTCATAACCTCTCAGCGGGGGGTTACGACGTGCTCAACCCGAAGCTGAAGTTGAGGAAGTATCGGGAGGGACGCTTCGCCGACGTAGTTGAGCCCATGTTCCCCAACTACATCTTCGTCAAGTTCCACCCTGTCGATGACTACCACATGGTGAAGTACACGAGGGGAGTCAATAAGATAATCACTTTTGGCGGAAGAATGGTGCCCCTTCAAGAGGAGTTCATCGACTTTATCAGGGGGAGGCTTAAAAACGGCGTCGCCACGATCGAGAAGAAACGATTCAAGAAGGGCGAGAAGGTCTTCATAACGGATGGGCCCTTCAAGGGACTCGGCGGGATTTTCGAGAGGGAGCTCGAAGGCGAGGAACGCGCCATGATCCTCCTCGAAGGCATAACCTTCTATGCCCAAATGGTGATAGACAAGGATCTCATCACCGCCCCGTAGGCACGAAAACTTAACAAGACAAAAGGAGGGGCTGCCCTGAAACACTCGTGGTTAGGAGTTCTCGGTCTTACGGTTTGGCTGTTCTTTTTGGTGCCCTGCGCCCAATCCGCCTCAAGTGAGCCTCAAAGCCTCCCGGAGAAGGGCGCGGCCCCAGCCCTCTCCGAAGAAGAGATGATCTCCATCTTGAAAAGCTTTAACATGCCGGAGGCACGGGTGCTTTCTATCCGCAACAGTCCCGTCAACGGGCTGTGGGAGGTGGCCGTAGAAAACAAGGGGCAGCGCTTCGTCATCTATGTGGATTCCTCGAAGAGGTACGTCACTCCCGGGCCTTTCATCGACTACGCCATCCATAAGGACATAACCAGAGAAAGGATCGACGAGCTGAACAAGGGCCGCAGGGTCGACCTCAGCAAGGTGCAGCTTCAGGACGCCCTCATCATCGGAAAGGCTGATGCCCAGCTCAAGGTCGTCGTCTTCACGGACCCCGGCTGACCGTACTGCGCGAAACTTCATCAGGAGATGAAGAAACTCGTAGAAAAAAGGTCGGACATTGCGTTCTATCTCAAGCTCTTTATCATGGTGAGCCCGGATCCGCGGAAGGTGAAGAGTATTGCGTGCGCCAAATCCCTCTCGGTACTTGAGGATGCTTACGACCACAAAGAGGTGACAACCCCCGAATGCCCTTCGAATGAAGTGGAAGATAACACGAAGTTCGCCAGGGAGTCGGGCCTCACGGCGGCCCCGGCCTTGATTTTTCCCGACGGAAGCCTTCAACTGGGCTTTTCCGAGGCCGCAGAGCTCGAGAAGAAGATAGACAGAACGGCGACCCCCAAGAAAGAATAGCCTTCCTTGGAGCCTGAGACACCTCCGCGGGCAACGGGTTTCAGCCCTCCGGCTTTGGGGGGGAAGGCCCATGCCCGTGGCGTGGGCACACTCCGCTACTACAGCCCGCTGAGCGGGGAGGCTCCGGCGGCTGATGCTGCCGGAGGGGGCGCTGAGCCAACGGCAAACCCGAGCGAAGCGAGTCTTGAGCGGGGAGGCTCCGGCGGCTGATGCTGCCGGAGGGGGCGCTGAGCCCCAATAATGGTTGACGCCCCCTTGCGAAACATGGTACACTCAGTCATCATATAGAGGGTGTATTATTGCCAAAAGGAGCATAGGTTGAAAAAAAATAAGTCCGCGATAAAGAGGGCGCAACAGGCGGAAAAGAGGCGTCTGAGAAACTCCCACGTAAAGTCTACGATGAAGACCACCATCAAGAAAGCCCTCGCGGCCGTGAAAGATAAGGATACGGCAAACGTCGAAGCCGTGACCAAAGAGGCCATCGCATACATAGACAGGGCCTCGTCCAAGGGAGTGATCCACAAGAATCAGGCGGCTCGGAGAGTATCCAGGCTCGCCAAGAAGGCCCACAAGGTTCTCACAGAGTCAACCGGCTCATAGTCCTTCCATAGCTTCCATAGTTGTAGACCGATCATAGGTGGGGACGGGCGAAAGCCCGTCCTTTTGATTCTTCTCGAAGCCCGTCTTAGCGTCCCTCCTCAAGTTTCAACGCACTTGCCGCAGCGGTAGCCGCGTCTAGTGTGGCGCTGCCCTTCGAGGGGCCTGATTCGGAAGGTGCCGGTCAGAAGCATTTCCTCCGATGAGAAACTCGTCTCTCACGACCCCGGCCATGTCCTTACTTGTAAACGAATAGACTCCGTCCTTCCGCGTTACCACCATATACCGAAAAGGGTCTCCGTCCCGAACGAACGGGGGCAGCATCCCTCCCGTAGGCCCGGCGATCACATAAGTGATCCCGGATCTGTCGGAACGGTCGTAGATGTGGTCATGGCCGGAGACGACCAGGCGAACGCCCATTTCCAGGAAGAGCCGATGGAGCCGGTCTCTCTCTTCCCTGTGCCGGTCTAATCCGTGGTTCGGCACGACTGGAAAGAGCGGTTCGTGGAGGAAGACGAACTTGCACTGAAAAGGCTTTCCCAGCTCTCCCTTGAGCCACTCGAACTGTTCCCCTCCTACCATGCTCTCTTCCCCGGGTAGCTCGGTGTTGAGGAGGACGAAGAGGGTATCCCCGTCGGAAAACGAATAGTACAGCTTCGGGAAGTGTTTGAGATAGGCGGAGACCGACTTGGGCCCTTTTATGTCGTGGTTCCCGGGAGCAAGATAGAGTTTCCTCGTCGGCCCGGTCATCTCGAGGAAGGCGCTCCACTCCCGCTCGCTGCCCGGGGTGTTTATGGCATCCCCGGTATGGATGACCATATCTATCTTCTCTTCGTCCATGGTCTTGATGAAGGCGGGGTAAACGGAGTTGGAGGCCCCTACGTGGCTGTCACTGACGATGGCGAAGAGCCCGCTTTGGGCCAGACAGGGAAGCGGTAATAGGAGAAGGCAAGCCAGGAGAGAAAGGGCAAGTAGGTGTCCCTTCGAAAAGATTCCTCCCGTCGCTCCCCCTTGCGCAGGGTGGCAATGCATCTATTGCTCCTTTCCTGAGCGGTAGTCCTTCACAGCCTCCACGAACTCTTTCTTGTCGAGATAGCCCCGATGTTTCTTGTCGTACTTTCTGAACTGCTCCATGGTGAGGTCTTTGATCACGATCGACAGCTCCACGGGCGTGATCTTCCCGTCTTTCTTGATGTCTACATCCTCGAAGCTCTCACCGTCGCCGATCTTTGCCCGTCTCGGGAGCTTCTTCACCCATTTCGTAGGCTTTTCCCGGGCCTGAGCCTGGGGTGGCTGCGTCTCAGCCCCGCCCTCTTTTCTCGCCGCACGCTCGCGCCGCCCTCCCAGTTTCGTCATCTCTATGCCTGAGGCCGTGTAGGAGACCCTCACCCTGTCTCCTACACGCATGTCGGCAAGGGTCCGGTAGCCGGCGAGGACGGGATTGGAGGCGTCGAAGCCGACCACGCTTCCCTGCTCCTTCAACGAAAACGTGGCGGCTCCCACATCTACCGCAACGACCGTTCCCGCGAGGCCGGTCCTTGCCGCCGGCCTCGCTTCGGGTCGCGCCACCGGTGTGCTCGTGGGCCTCTCCTGTCCGGATGTTCCGGCCCGACCCGCTCCCCCCTTCTGCCCATCCTCGCCATGAGCGTTGACGAGAAAAAGGCAGCACGCCAGCATGCAGGTCACAACCGGGATTCTTTTCATGGCCACTCCTTCTTTTGGTGAAGGCATGTTTTACCGGGAAGAGAAACTCCTTGTCAAGCCCTTTGAGCCCTCGAGCGGCAGCGCTCGTGCTCCCGCGTAGCGGAAGGAAAACCCGGAGGCTTCACTCCCGGTGCCGCCCCTGAAGATGCTTTGCGAACCGAACGCCTCGTTGATATAGTATGACTAAAAGAGGGCGCGCGAGACCGGGAAAGACGCAAATTGGTTTAAAGCTTTACGGAACGTGGCATATTCCGCAGAAAGGGAGACGCTAGATGGATGACAGGGGCTTAAAGGGAGAGGCGGCCTTTTGCCCGGCCGAGGTGAAAAGCTCGTTCAGGGAAGTGCTTGCACGCCGCAGCCGGTTCATCTACACGGTGGAGCTGGTGCCGGGCAGGGGTTCGCGGGGGAAAAACCAGGAGCAGGTCCTTCGCTTTGCCGGAGAGGCCGCCAAGGGCGGCCTCGTCCACGCCCTCTCCATCACCGATAATCCAGGGGGCCACCCCACCCTCGCCCCCGACGTGGTGGGCGTCGAATTCTGTAGGATAGGGATAGAGCCCATCGTCCACTTTACCTGCAAAGACAAGAACAGGAACCAGATCGAGTCGATCCTTTATGCTCTCGACCGGTTGGGAATCTACAACCTCCTGGTCATGACCGGCGATTACCCTCTCTACGGCTTCCAGGGAAAGGCGAAGCCCGTATACGACCTCGATTCCGTGCAGCTTCTCCGTCTCATCGGCAGAATGAACCAAGGTCTCGATATCGACGACAAGGCACCGGGTGGAGGCATTGGCGGCCCGCCGACCCATTCTGTGAGGGGATGCGCCGTGTCGCCCTTCAAGCAGAGGGAGGCGGAGACCCTGGCGCAGTACTTCAAGCTGGCGAAAAAGGTAGGAGAGGGCGTGGACTTCATCATCACCCAGGTGGGCTTCGACGTGCGCAAGTTCGACGAGCTGCTCCGTTACATGCGAATGGCCGGAATGGACGCGCCGATCCTCGGCAACGTCTATATCCTGAACCTTCCGGTCGCGCGGGTCATGAATAAGAGGGTTGTGCCGGGATGCGTGGTAACGGATAAGCTGTACCAGGAGTGCGTCGAGGAATCGCGCGCAGCTGACAAGGGGAGATGGGCAAGCCTTCTGCGGGCGGCAAGGATGACTGCCATCCTCCGGGGGCTCGGCTATGACGGCGTTCACATCGGCGGGCCAAATCTGCGCTACGAGGATGTCGAATGGGTGATAGGCACGTCAATGGACCTCTCCGCCGACTGGAAATCGCTCGTCCCTCAGTTCGACTATCCCATGCCTTCCGGGTTCTACCTCTTCGGGAGGGACCCCTCGACCGGCCTCAACAGCGATACGTACTCCGCTGAAACTCGTCTGCCTGCCAGGAGCCCTGGGTACGGTCTGATGCGGTTTCTCCATCGCATCGCTTTCGCGAAGGGAGCTCCCCTCTACGGCACAGCGTGCGCCGTCTTCAACAGCATAGACGGCAGCCAAATGGAACGGTCCCTCACCGAGCTGGAATACTGGATCAAGTTCGTTACGTCCCGCTGCCGCCGGTGCGGCGACTGCACACTGGCAGAAATGGCCTTTCTCTGCCCTCAGTCTCAGTGCCCCAAGTTTCTCTTCAACGGTCAGTGCGGAGGATCATCAGAGGGCTGGTGCGAAGTCTTCCCCGGGGCGAGGCGATGCATCTTCGTACGGGCGTACGACCGCCTCAAGGCGTACGGAGAAGAGAAGACCCTGAAGGGTGAATACATTCGGCCCCGCAACTGGGCCCTTGACCGGACCTCTTCATGGACCAACTATTTCCTAGGCAGGGACCATCGCGGCCAGACGTGCGACTAGTGCCATGTCGTGCGCGCAATGTCGCCTCTCTTCCGTTGCGGATGATCTGGGCCTTGAGTTATTCCGAAGCCTCAAGAAAGGTGTGAGAGTCTTTGCAGGGGAATGATGGAGAGCCGGATGGGATGGGTTGAAACCCATCCCATCCGGGTTGAGCGCATCCTACTTGCCTTTGAAAACAGGCTTCCGCTTTTCGATGAAAGCCTGAAAACCCTCTCTTCCGTCTTCCGAGACATACGTCACCATGAAGCAATCGGCTTCAAGAGTGAGCGCTGACGCCAGGTCCATGTTGATACCGTTGTCGATGGCGTTCTTCAGCATACTCATGGCCACCCTCGGTTTCGCCGCGAGTTTCTTGGCCCAGGCCTTTGCCTCATCGAGCAACGCTTCTTTTGTCGCCACCTTATTCACGAGGCCTATCCGATAGGCTTCATCCCCGCTCACCGTGTCGCCCGAGAAGAGCAGCTCTTTTGCCTTTCCCACGCCGATGAGCCGCGGCAGCCGCTG
>Ga0326728_10013759_pt1 | contig 17460 bp, 11 predicted proteins | sample MB3enrmetagenome_FD_207602 | JGI IMG/M metagenome (GOLD analysis project Ga0326728, IMG submission 207602) | Lab enriched peat soil microbial communities from McLean, Ithaca, NY, United States - MB31MN | ecosystem: Environmental > Terrestrial > Soil > Wetlands > Peat | place: USA: New York... | reverse complement strand
ATCTCGATTGCTGAACGGGCCTACGCCGGGAACATTGACAGTCTCCGGCGACGCGATCCGGTAAGGCTCGTTCAGCTTCAGATTGGGAAACTGCGCTCCGGCGAATAAATCAAACATCGCTTGATCCCAAATCAAGGTGCGCTCCAAGGTACTGTCGGGGGGAAATCCCTTGAAAAAGTCCGGCAGCATGGAAACATAGAGTGCCTTGGACGCCTTGGAGTCCTGACGGTACCGGTATCCTTCCATGAACTCCTGCTTCTGCGCCGGACCAAGCTCCGCGTTTCCATTGGCCTCCGAAACGGCGACCTTATGCCAGATGACCTCTCCGCCCGGCAACCCGCGGGTGTACTCCGCCGTGACGCGCTGGCGGGCCAACGTCTGCCCCGTCAGGTTGGTGGTGACATAATCGACAATAAAGCGATAAGTGCGCGGACCGCTGTCTTTGACTGTAGCTTCTCGTGGCAACTCCCAATCCCCGGCGAACAGACCGCAAGCACTCAGCAAAAACATCATCATCGTCTTCATGGTGTTTCTCCTTTGAACCTAGATTTCCACGGCCGCGCCAATGCACCACCGGTTTTCCGACCAAAGGCAGCAGATCCGGATCGGTTGTGGAAAACGAAGGATGAAGTGCAGAAGCTCGTCCGCCCCAATCTGCCTTGGACAAACGGCAGTGGACTGAACCCCAAAAGGTGGGACGGCTGCAGCAAAAAAGGCACCTGCAGTCATTCTGCAGCCGGCGAGATCCCCGAAGATCCCCAGACTTCAACAGATTTCAATAGGATTTGCCGCAACCCATTGAGCTGAATCGCCGAAATGGCTCCGTTTCAAGCCGGCGCAGACAGATCAATGCCCAGATTGTCGCGAGAACGGAAGAGAGCGCCAGCAGCAGGTGAGGACGCGGATAAAAATTGAATCATGAGTTCGAATTTATAGCGCAGAGGCGCATCACGGCGCCTGCGTTGACGGGTTGGATTTGCCGCCTCGCGGACTTATGGCGACAGGAAGGGTCGTTGCAGCTATTGTTGGCGAGGGCTCCTTTTCAATTCCTCAAGCCCCAGTTCGTCAAGCACCCAGTCTATGTCAAGATTCAGCGACGGAGCCTCTCGGTTCCTTTTGTCTATGCCGTGAACGTGGAGCTTCATAAGGTCGATGAGTCTCGGCCTTAATGCCTTATTTTTTGCCGCCTGTCGCGGTGTTTTGTTTTCAAGCATCGGCACCGGAGAATCCAAAAACTGCCGGTAATGCTGTTCATGAAACCTGCCCAATAGATCAGCCCGGACTTCAGGAGGAATTCCGTCTTCTCTTTCCATTCCCCCATCCCTATCGGATTCGATGTGCTGCTGTTCCTTATCCTTCAACCTCCGGCGCAGTTCCTCTTTCAAATCATTTTCCGTTTCCGCCTGGAAAGTGATGCATGCGCCCAGATATTTTTCTATCATTTTCCTGGCAAATCTGAACTTCTGCGATCCGAACGCAATCACTTCAAGCGTATCCGCGCACAGTCTCAATCGTCCTACGCTGCCCACGCCGGAACTGTCGTCGCTGTGCTGCAACAATGCCGGGAACTTCTTTTCCAGTTTCTTCGACTCACCTCTCCGCACCCACGAATATTCCATCACCCCTTGGGTTTCGGACTCTTCCGATTCGAACTCCGGCTTCATCGACAGTACCTTTGCGATTTCATCCCGCGCGATGTTCAGCCTGTAGACGGACGTCCATTCGCTCATATCGAGAGCATCAATCATGCTTTCCCTTCGTTTCAGCCCCATGGTGCAAACAAGCCTGCATGCCTCCACGAAATGCTTGCGCAGGTAATCCCGAATCGAAATACCCTGCTCTGCCGACCTCGTTCCCATTTCTTTCATAAACGATTCGGTGAGCTCATGCTGAAGCTCAACGCCGGAGGGTCCCACCCGGTAGTAATGCGGAAACGGACAGACCAGATTCACCGACCGGGAGAAACGGCCGAATCGTGCTGCCATGTTTCGGTCGAAAACCGTAAACTGCTTTTCCCCCGGATCAAGCAGATCGACGCACAGTGTCGCAGTATCGTTGATTTTATCCTGAATCTCCAGGATGACCGGATAGGTCATGCGCCTGAAAGCCATCATCGTTCGTTCGTCGTTATTCAATCCTTTCCAGCCGGCCTGCTCCCAGCAATCTGCGAGGCACATGCCGTCTCTGAACGGCTCCCAGAACAGCTTGGCGTGCAGGAATAAAGGTGTGGCACCGGAAATGGCATCTTCGTCCATACTGCCGTCAACGAGCACATATTTGCCCAACTCGTTTTTGAATGAGCGCTCGTTATAGGAGTAATGTTCCACCACATATCCGAAGCATTTTTCGCCCCATGATCCGTCGAGCTTGAGCCATTCATCGTAATTGTTTACGCCGAAGGGATTGTTTGGGCATCCGGCGGAGCACTGTATGGCGCTGTTTCTTTTTGATCCGCAGCAGGGGCCGCAGATCATGCCGCCAAGGGCTGGGCAATCACGCTTCGCCCCGCTGCCGTTGCAGGAAACACAAGTCTTTTTGTTCATAAGCCGTTTATCCATTTTGCCGCTATTCTCTAGCGATCTTCAATATTCATAGTGCGGAATAATCCTATGCCCCTTACCGAAGGACAAGAAAGAAAAACGGACAGGGCTGATGAGGGAAGCGCAGCTTGCGGTCCGACTGGCTTGAAATCCCGGAGTTCTCCTACGAGATGCTAGGTCAGCCGAGTGTCGCCGTATTATGGGAGGATACTGGCATCCTGTAAAGAGAACGAAAAGGGAATGATTCCAATTTCCCGCCGATAGCGGGAAATGGAAACTACGGGGCGTTCCACCTCATCAAGAGCCCGGACCAATGCACCGGATCGCTTGCACCTGCATTTTGAAGGAGGTGTCAACGGGCTCAAATTTTGCATTTACATTCTAGTGCCGTTCGGCCGAAACTACCCGCTTCCACCGTTTTGGAGATCTCTCCGATTGACTGGATGGAGTCATGTATTTTCTGCAAATGTGTTTTCGCAACGCCCGGCACGCAGGCGCGGGAGATCTGCGGATCCACCGGAGCGGCGGCAGGATCGCCAAGTGGACTCTCCTCGATGAAGGTCTGCGTGGGCTTGAATTGCTTCGGTTGATATCGGCGGCTTGTGGAGGCACCGAAGTCATTCCCCGTCTCAATTTTGACTTGCGCAAACTGCGCCTCGATTCCGATCACCCGCTGCAGGTTGAACTTGCGCTGGGACTCTTTGCTCCTTACGAAGCCGGCCACAAAGAGCAAGGGCCGGCAATCACAGGCGTTCGAATAAACGGCCACGGAGAGCCGGCGGCGCTGACGAATTCGGAGTTTGAGTTGCTGCGCGCCGAAGGACGTTCGACAAAGGCCAAGACGGGCGTGGGATCATCGGCCCTTTTCCTCCTGAGTTATGGCTGTCGATCAACGTGTCACCATGGCACCGACGACTTCGATTTCGGCAGCCCATATTTCCGTCTCAAACGCATCCACTCGCTCTTCGAGAGAAAGGCGCTACTGACCGATCCGGTGGAATTCCTGACGAGGCTTCATCATCGCGGAATTCGCTGGAAACGCCCGGCAACCGGCGGCGCCCTCGAACGGCTGGCTTCTCTCTTCCGTCAGGAATTGCATGTCGACAGCACGGCGTGGCTCGAACGGGACTGCGACTTCAAGAGGGAATGGAAGAAGCTGAGCCCCCTGCGGCAGCGAATCGCCGTGATGGTGTTGGACGCGGCACGACATCTGATCGGGGCTCATCAAACGAGCATCGCCCCGCTCGATACTCCTTCGTTAATCCTGTTTGACCGGCCGGACGTATTTTCCACCCGCGGGATGTTTCCGAACTGGGCAAGGCTCATGGATGCGTTATTGCCGCACACTCAGTTCATCATCACGCTGGATCAACAGTCCCGCCGCGCCTTTCCTCGGAACCTCTTGTCCGTAACCTGCGACCTCCCCGCGCCGGAAAAGCAGGTTCGCACGCTTCCTGCACGGCTTCCGCGGAAAGCGGTTTTGCTTGTGGACCTGGACAGCCGTCTGCCCAACCTGGCACTGATGAAGCTGAGCCGTTTCTGCAAGAACCAGGGAAGGAAAGTGTTCCTGGCGCGGCATGAAGCTCCCCTGGCCGGCGTCGAATGCGTCTATGCCAGCGGCATCTTTTCGACACCCTCCACGCTGAATCGCCTGTCCAAGGCGAGGAGGTATTACGGCGACGCGCTGGTCGCCGGCGGCACGGGGATCGACATAGGCCTGCGCCTTCCGCCTGAGGTCGAGAGCCTGCCTGCGGATTACAGCCTTTATCCGGAGCTTGGGGATCGCGCCATCGGCTTTCTTACGCGTGGATGCCCGTTCCGCTGCCCCTTCTGCGTGGTGCCTGCAAAGGAAGGCGGCGTCCGCCAGGTCTGTGACCTCGACGACCTCATGACAAAGGGACGGCGCAATCTGATTTTGCTCGACGACAATATCCTGTCTCACCCGAAGGCGAAGGTCTTCCTGGAAGAAATGGCCCGGCGCCACCTGGCCGTCAACTTCAACCAAACCCTCGACATCCGCTTTGTCGATCGGGATATCGCCAGGCTTTTGTTGCGCATTCAGTGCTCGAATGCGCGCTTCACCCGCCGGGTTTATCACTTCAGCCTGAAGGACAACCGGGATCTCGATGGAGTGCGCCGCAAGTACGATTTGTTCGGCTTCACGCCCGGAGGCAACGTCGAATTCGTTTGCATGTACGGATACGACACCAACCTGGCGCAGGATGTGGAACGTTTCCGTTTCCTGCGCTCGCTGCCCGGCGCCTACGTGTACGTTCAGCCCTACAGGCCTCCTCCAGGCGGCGAGCCGGCGAACCTGGCGGAGTTCTTTGATGATCGGGCCGCCGCTTTGATCAATGAATTGATCCGCATTGTCTTTCCCCAAAACATGAAGAGCATGGAAAACTACTATCGCTGGGTCAGCAAGCTTTATGTGCGGAAATTCGGGCGCCCCCACATGCCCCTTGTCGACACTATCTTCAGATACAACCGGCGGGAGCGGCGGGGCCATTACCTGGCTGCTCTCTGCAACCGATTGGACAGCGAACAGGAGGACCGGTCCTATGCTTATGGATCTTAACGTCGACTCTCTGAAGGCTTTTGCCAGAAAGCTTGACCTTTCCAAAACGCTCACTCGCAAACCTGAGTTGGTGGCTGCTCTCGACAAGGAGTTGCGGGTGAACCTCGAGGGCACCGTGGCTCGACTGTCGAAGACCGAGCGCAAGGCCTTGGCACAGGCGGTTCATAACGGCGGCGTGGTCGCTCGAGAGAGCTTCAAGGCCATGTATGGGGTTGAGATGCCGGACCTTGGACCTTGGACATACCACAGCAGGGACGCATCGTTGCTGCTCATGTTTGGCGAATGCCTGGCGGGGCGTTTCGCCCTGTCCGAAGCGCTGACGGAACCTCTGCAGCGCATCCTTCCGGAGCCTGCCCGACCGGCAGTCTCCGTCGTGGACGCCATTCCCGAAATCTATCAGCCGGAAAAAACAGGCTGGAGGGCGGCGGCGCCGAGGCCGGTGCGCGTCTATGAAAGCTCGGAGACAGCGCCACTCGAACTCCGGTCGGTTCTGCAGCTGGTCCGGTCGGGCAAGCTGTCGGTGACCGACAAGAGCCTGCGTCCCACTGAGGCGGGCGCGCGTTTGATCGCACAATGCCTGGTGGCGCCCGATTTCGACGGCGAGGACCCTCGGGCGGCTTCCGGATCGAGTCGGGTTGAGGCGGCAGGGAGTTTTCGGGCGCACGCCTGGGGCGTCTTAATACAGCAATGCGGGTGGGCAAGACCTCGCCGCGGCATCCTGGCCCTCACTGAAAGCGGGCAGCGTGCGCTGCAGTGCTGGACACCCGGGATCCTTGTAGAAGCCATTGACAGCCTCCGTGACGATACTCGCTTCGATGAATTCAATCGCGTGAATCACATCCGCGGCCAGTCGGGGCGAGGCAAGCGCTATCTCACCGATCCGGGGGAAAGGCGTTCCTCGATTCTGGAATCCGTTTCTCAGTGGCCGGTTGGCAAGTGGATCGAATTCGACGAAGCCTGGCGCTTCCTGCTGGCATCGGGAAACAATTTTCTGCTTACTTCGGAGGCGGTGACGTTGTATTTCGAGGAACAGGAGTACGGCCATCTTGGAGCGGCTGAAGGCATTTTGCCGCGCATCTATCTGCGCGTTTTTCTGATGGAGAGCCTGGCGACTCTGGGAATCATCGACATCGCTTATTGCTACCCGCACGGGTTGTGGCCGGAATTGGAGGATCGATGGGGGACCGACGAGATGGATTTCTGCAGCCGCTACGACGGGCTGCTCTACCTTCGACTCAATGCCCTGGGTGCCTATTGCCTGAACGTCACTTCCATGTACGAACCCGCTTCCGTCCGACAAGCTTCCCCCTGGGAAGTCCTTGGCAACGGCGAGATCATACCGCCGGAAGACCCATCGCCTTCGGAGGCCTATCTGCTGGATGGATGGGCGATCCGCGATTCTCAAGGAGCATGGTGGCTGGATGCAGGCAGAGTTCTTGACTACCTGGCCTCGGGCGGCTCCATCGCGGACCTATCCCGATTCCTCGTGGAGAAGTCCCAGAACGAGTTGCCGGAAGCCTTGGAAGGGTGGCTGTCCGGAATAGCCGCAAAAGCCTCCGCGGTAAAAGGCATCGAACAGGCGTTATTGATCGAAATGTGCGATGAAGCGACTGCGGCTGCGATCGCCGGGCACGATGCCGCCGGCGCGCTCGTCCGCCATGCAGGCGGAAAGTACCTGGTGGTGGCGACCAAGAGCCTGCGCGCATTTCGCAATTCGCTCAAGAAGCTGGGCTACGCGCTTCCGGAGAAAGAACTCCAGGCGTGAGACCTGCCCGCGAATCCTGTCCATCCGATTTGTGCAACCGATGGCCGCACTTTTGGAAGGTCTTGGTAGAGCAGGCGAAACCCGCGCCTATAGCTTCAGGATAGGCGCACCCCGGTTGTCGAGGCCTAGTCGTTGCTGGCTCGTCCCGCTTGCCGTGAGCGGCCGGTCGATGGCCTGGAACTCGTAATGCTGATATTCACTCACGGTTTCATGCCTTGTTGCCGCTGGCCCGCTTGCTTGCGACACCGGCAAGGGCCTTGCGCTGGTCTGGTGTCGCAGTCCTGAGTGCGACGGGAAGCATCTTGTCGCGGCCGTAGTTGTAGTGGGTTTCGAGCAAAACGGTGATCCGTCCTGCATACACCTCCGGTGCAGCCGTGGCCGAGAGGACCTTGAACCAGGGAGGCAAGACCTTGTCCCAGTCGACGCCGACCTGCCATGAACCCCCCTCGTCTGCAAAGAAGATCACGTCATCCCGGCAGTCATCGATGTGATTCAGCAGGCCGAAGATGATATCGAAAGCCTGGCATGTCTCAGAGGGATCGGCCTTCCTCGCCTGAGCCGCACAACGATTGAGAAGCCGACAGCATTCGGCGATCCACGCTGTCGTTCCCTTGGACTGCTCCATGTAGTTCTTGGAGTTAACGTTAAACGACTCGTAGTATTCCCCTGCAAGGCTGTTCTTCTCGAATGCCTTCACGTCGGCGAGCAAGTCCGACTTCGTCGCCTTTTCGCTGCCGGCGCCGACCTGCTTCACGTCGAGGTACTTCTTAACGACCTTGTGGAGCTTGGATGCCGACAAAAGGTCGATGGCGTCGTCGAGCATGCAGAATATGTACTCGTTCCCAAGCTTGCGTATGGCCGCACGCACTTTGTCGCGATCGATTTCGATCGGTTGCCGCGCCATCTCTACCTCCCGCGCGCCCGGCGGCGAAAAGCCTCAATCCGCTCCGCACCCTCGGGCACAGGACTGGGCAAGGGTAAATCCAGGACCGGGATGCGCTGGCGCTGCTTTCCTCGGGAGCAGACCGTGACCTTAACGCCAAGCATCCCGGTCTCAAACGGCACCGAGAGGTTGTCTTCGAGCATGGTGTAGAAGCCGACCGTCTGCTCAGACTCGCCATAGGCGTCCACGGCCGCTTCCTCAATCATCTCCTCAAGCCTCGCCTCGGAGATACCCTTGCCGCGTCTTTGTCGTTTTGCTGCCATTTTGTTTTTGTCGCAGGTCATCGATCTCCCCATGGATCGCCATTGAAGTTGCGAGGCTCCTCTTCGTCGCCTCGACAGCGGCTTCCCGCTATCAGCCTTTACGCCAGGTCGTTCACAGTAGGACCGCGCTCCCAACTTTCCTTAAATTGCGGATTTTACTACGGCGGATCATGATCGCGGCAAAGATCTTTCAAAATGGCCGCAGCGTTCGGTAAAGCCGAGACGGATCATGGGCAAGGATCAATATTTCCTGACGCCGCAACGACGAAGATCTGTCAGGGGAGTTTAGGTGATTACGTCCATTGCCTGAACAGTCGGCGCGCTGGGTACCGGGCTACCCGGCTCACGGGATCCGCCATCGTCAACGGAATGGCCGCCGGGCATCGACGCCAACCCATTCCCGCCATACAGAAAGTTTGCTTTTGACTTCCTTGCGGCGGTCCGGATAGGCTGTATTTCCGATAGCAGGGTTTCGCTGCACGCCGGCCTCGCCCTCAAGGAGTCGGGCGAAGCAAGTGAATTTATGGATTGGATCAGCGCGGCAGGAGCTTCGGCACGTCACGACTTGTTCTCCATTCAGGTGGGGATCCCGAAGCTTGCGGCTCCCCGGTCCTTGTTCACGGGGCGATGCAGCAGGCAAGCGGCGGCAGCAGCGAAGGGAGCGCGATGAGCTTTGCCATCGAACAAACCGGATATCAGAAGACCATACTTTCGGATCTTCAGGGTGCATGGGAAGTATTTCGCCAGTCCATCGTCAATAGCGGCGGCTTCGAAAACGCCGATCGCGTGCTTTTTCATACCGACGAAGCCATGAGTTGGGAAACGGTCAGGAATCTTAATCGGATGCCTCCCCTTATCCTGATCATTCGCAATTTGTGCATGCAGAGCGCGGTATCCGGCGAAATCATGCGCAACCTGGAAGAAATAGCCACGATACTCGAGGAAACGCTTGGTGAATTCCCGAGCTGACGGCGTTTGCGTAACTTCAGCAGTTCAGGTTTGCTAACATGAGAGTCTTTGTCACCGGTGTCAGCTGTGTTGGGAAGACGACAATCGGCGCGCTGCTGGCATGCCGGCTGGGCTGCCGCTTTTACGATCTGGACCTCGAAATTGAAAGGTTTTTCAAAACCTCCATCGAACGACTGCGGAATAAATTCCTCACTGACGAAAGCTTCAGAGACGAGGCCGCCAAGGCATTGATGCACATTCTGGGACACCCCGAGAGCCGGAATTGCGTCATCGCGCTGCCTCCCAGCGGGCTCATGGGCCGCTATTTGCGCGTGCTTAAGAAAGCGGGGGGAACGACCCTTGTCCTGACGGATAGGCCGGAGAATATTCTGAATCGGATTACGTTCTACGACATAGACTCCCGCCCGATTGAGAAGCATCTCTCGGAAAAGGAAAAGCTGCTCTACCTGCGAGAAATCAAGAAGGACATCACCTACTATCGAAAAATCTATGATCGGGCCGACCTGCGGGTCGATCTATCGGGCCTGCCGGCTGAAGCAGCGGCCGAAAAAGTGCAGCAAGCGCTTGCAAGCTTCCTGAGCAATGAAACAAAGAATGACCTCGTTTCCGAAACCTGCTCACGGGAGAAGTGAAGACGTTTGGGCGCATCTGGCCAGTCCAAAGCTTAGCCCGGAACAAGCTTGGCGCGCTCGAGGATTGTCCAGAGGTTCTTCCGGCGTCTGTGCGCAATCTTCCATTGCTCGAGCCTCTTCCCGCATGCAGGCGGGTCGAAATCACGCAGGACGGCCAGCCATTCGGCGCAGTCTTGATAATCCCCGGCGGAGTGCTCAGGGTCGGGGACGAACTGCGCCGCGTTGCGCTTCCAGAATTGAATCACCTTCGGCAGTAGTTCGCCCGCGCACAGCCGTTTCAGCCATGTTCGCCGCAGCACCGCCACCCGGCGGTCTCCTGAGCGTTCGCGCAAAAGCAGACGCTGCAGCGCCGGGGAGGCCTTTTTCAGTTTAGAACCATGATCCAGGTCCAGCGTCAGGACCGCGAGAGATTTGAATCCACGGAGCAGCGAGGCGCGCGTTTTTCCCGTTTGGTCCAGCCAGCCGAGGACAACGCGCCGGAACAGCGCCGGGCCTCCCTTGCGGGCGCGAATCGCATCGACCAGTCCCTGAATCCACCCATGATCCGATTCAGCGAATTCATCCATGGCCGACTCCACGCTCCACATCGCAATCAGCGACCTCCAATCCTCGTAAATCCGCTCGCGCATCGCGTCGAAGCCGGGAGGAATGCGGCCAAACGCCTGCAGAACGGCATCGCCGTCGGTCCAATCGCGCAGTACTGAAAGCTGCAACTCTAAAGAGCAGGCAGTCGCGTCATCCCCCGCGGCACGCGCGGCTTTGTTCCAGAGTTTCAGAAGCGCCTGAATCTCGCGGTCCCTCTCGCCGTCATAGGGAAAGGACGTTTCGTTCAGAAGAAGCCCTTTCCGAGGATCCCACGACTCTCCTTCGCTCATGCCAAGCATGGAACGTGCCGCTTGTTCGGCGAGGGCAACGGCATCGTGGCACGCCTTTCGCTTCACGAGGTCGCGGATCACGGGAAGCGCGAGTTTCCAGTCCTTTAAGACCCCTTTTTGACAGACTTCAAGATAGCGGCCGGGGTCCCATTTCCGGCAGAGTTTCTTATAGAGAGCAAACCACCCTTCATGCACCAATTCGAGCGCCTGGAGCCAGTGGCCGGATTGGCGGTGGCCGATGATCCCCTGGAGCATCTCCATTTGAATGCCGGGATCAAGCGAGGATATGAAACTGCCGATCGTTGGGTGATCCAGATCCAGGTCCTCGCCCGATTGCTCGAGCGCGCAGATGCTGTCCAGGAATTCAAATGCCCCTTCGCCCTCGCGCAGCGCCCGCTTCCACTCCCATTCGAGCAGGCAGCGTGTCACCTTAGGACCGAATGCCAGGCCTTCTCCGCTGTCTTCGATCTCCTCCGAATTGCCTCCGATTTCTTCGGCCGTGTTCAAAAGCGCCTGCGCAAAGCTGAAGTCAGGGGCGAGCTTTTGTTCAAAAACCTGGGGAAGCAGAGCGTGCATCCGGGCTGCAATCGGCTCGAGGTCCTCCGCAAACGCGGTCTTGTCGAGGTAGGGAGGTTCCCAGTGGTGTTCTTGAAACACATACTTGCCGGTTTCACCGGCGGTTTCTGAGATGCAGGCATCCCAATCCCGCCACGCCGCCTCCCATTCCTGGCGAGTCTTGCTGACCGTCGGACGCGAGGCCTTTGATTTTTTCGATGTGCCGGGCTTCAGCGCTTTCTTCACGGCTGCGGCCGTTTCCGTTTCCAGTCCGGCCGCCATCCGTTCTATGCCGGCCGGGTCCAGCGCAAGGAGCGAGCGCCCGAAAATCTCCCGCATCTCATCCTGCGAGAAATTTCCCGACAGCCTTTCCATCAAGTCGTTCAGCCATGAATCACTGCCATTCTTGCTTTGCCGCCCGCGCCGCTTTTTCGCCATCGCGAAACCCTCTTTTGTCCGGTTGGCCACCCAATGTAAGATGCCGTGGTGCTGCGACATTTATAATGGAGAAGGCTCGATGATATCATTGGGAGCCTTGCGGATTGCAGAGGAAAACAACCTGCAGCGAGGAATGCATCATGGACAGACCCGGCCGGAATGACCCCTGCCCCTGAGGCTGCGGCTAGGGGGTTGGGCACCATCCGCGGTTCGCGCAGAGTTGAAATAAGTGCCTCCGGACCTCATTCAGACAGGAGTCAAGATGCCCTACGTGCCCTTTCACGACCGATTTCCGGAAATCGCGCAGCGCGAGACGCGAAGCGTCACCGTGCTGCGCAAGAACGATTTTGGATTACCGACCGGTGATTACGGGTTCCTTGAGATGTTTTGCGACGAGCCCGGATGTGACTGCCGCCGCGTCTTCTTCTATGTGGTCTCATCGCGGCGGATGGATTTGGAGGCGGTCATCGCCTACGGATGGGAAACTCGCGAGTTCTACGCCCAGTGGCTACGAAGTGGGAATGCGCGCGACATCGCGGATCTCCAGGGCCCAATTTTAAACCTTTTCAGCCCGCAGTCCAGGCTCGCGCCTGCCCTTCTCGATCTGTTCGAAAAGGTGCTGCTTCGTGACCGTGCTTATATCGACCGGGTGAAGGAGCACTATCGAATCTTCCGCGAAGAGATCGACCGCAAGAGGCCGGGGACGGGATCCCGCTCGAAAAGGAAGCCTCGCAAGCCGTGAGTCGCACCTCGTGAAGTCGTCCGGCTGCCGGCCTGAAAGGATTTCCAACCGGCTTTGGTGCATCTGCCCGCAGGGGATCTATCGATCTGGCCGGCGCCGCAAAGAGCGGTTTTCAAAGAGGAGACACGGTTCCGACTCGTCGAGCAGGAACCCGACCGTCCGCTTCCTTGGCGCTTCACCCCACGCCCAGTTGCAGCGTCTCCGCGATGCCTACCGCCGCTGAGTCTGCTGGCGATGGGCTGGGCACGGGGACATTTTCGCTGGTGCCGTCTTCGCCAAGCTGTCAAGCCCAATGCCCCAAGTCCGGTTGCCGAGGAAGAGAAAAGATGTGGGCCCGGGGACAACGCCAGTCGCCGTTGAAACCACAACGTTATCGAGTACATCACCAGCAAAAATGGAGTTTCGTGGACACGGTGGGCAAATCAATAATCCTAATGAACGTCAATATCCATGAGGTTTCCGCAAAGTCGTTGCCTTTTCATGATTGACCATAAATCCCGGTGCACGGACTGGCAGCCGGGAGGCCACGAGTTCGATCCTCGTCAGCTCCACCAATAAAACCAATGGCTTACCGCAATCGTTCAAATCCAAAAAATGACTCGGGGCAGCATCGGGGCAGCAAGGGTGCCTGCCGAGGACCATCGCCGTGTGCCGGCTTCGGACTGTGCACGGAGGTCTCGGGAGCAAACGGCACGACCTTGCCGGCCATCATGCGACCGAAAAGTATTCCGATGGCGGCGAGCGCCTGCTTGACGCTCGGTCGTGAGAGATCCTAGCCGAGTTTCTCGACATAGGCCGCGACGTGTACAGGGGGCAGAAAAGCACACATGTGAAGGCAACAATGGTCGCAATTGCACAAAAATTACAGTTGACGAAGCGTGCGCCAATATTCAAGGCGCTTACGCAGGACCAGCACTCATTTAAAGATGTTGTTGCGGCCACGAAGATGAACAAAGGGGCATTCTCTCCTCGCCTACGAAGCAAAGCTTTGCCACGAATTCGGCGCCGGTTGCAATAACTCCCAAACAGGCAAACCGACCGCACGTTCTCCGGTTTGGCACACTGTTATTTTCGTCCTCGAGATCGACGGGTCCACGCGGCAAAGGGGGCCAAACAAAATAAGTAGCACGAGTGCAACAGAGTCCTTCCCCGGGGGCGAGGCTGGAAGGGCAAACCGGAAGCGGGTGCGTCCCCGGAGCCGTCCGATCCAGGATGGAACTCCTCCCGGTCTGGCTCCGTGCCTGCAATGGGGCGGCAACGATCCATCAGCAGGACATCAATGTTCCGGTGCGCAATAGGCTTTGCAGTATTGGGTGAGACCGATACGCTTTCCTTCAAGTCCTCCTGGGTGGCGGCTTGAGGGACTGCATCCGGGGGCGTAATTCGTTCGTGAGCTTTGCCTGGAATCGATCCCAGCGAGTCGCAGATGCCGTTCAGTTCCGAAAGAAAACTGGACACCATCTTGTCGACATCCGCTGATCGGCTCATTTGACCTTTGAGAGATTCACTCTTTTAGCAAATACGTCCAGAATCGAGCAAGATTCATATTGGTGCGCTCAGCCTCCTCATCTATTGCGGCGGAGCATTCCTTTCCCGTGCGATGCGCTCGCGCAAAATCGGGATAGCCCCCGTCGCCGCGCGTATCTCCGAATCGGCGCGCTGGGCAGCGTCCAGTTCACTGAACGGCCCAACGTAGACTCCGTACCAGCCGGAGTCTCCATCGGCGGCGCGGTGCACCACAAAAGAAGGCAGGTTCAGCGCCTTGAGCTCTTTCGCGCTCTGTTCAGCAGTGTCGGCATCCGGGAAGGTGTGAACCTGCAGCACATATTCCCGTTTGGTCCGGCTTTCCGGTGCCGGCCGAGGAACTGTGGAAAGCGCGGGGGCTGAAGGCCGTACGGATGGCCGATCGACTTGCGGGGCTTTAGCCGGCAAACCGGCCGTCTCACGAGGGAGGTCTCCGGACGCTTCCCCGACAGATGTCCTGCGCCTGCCGGTGAAAAACAGCAGGGATGCCGCCGCAACCAGAATCAGGACCAGGATCGCAGCAGCTAACTGAATCCGCCTCCGCAGCGACTTGAGCGGGGCCGTGCGAGTTCCCGCAAGCATGCGGGAAGCCTTCCGCACCATCTGTTTAGTTACTGTCTGGGACCGCTGTTGGAATGCCTCCCGCAGCCCCCGATCACAGACCAGGTTGATAAGTCTCGGATATCCCTGAGAATGTTTATAAATCGCATCGAAGGCTCCCGGCCCGAACTGGACCCTATGGGGAGTCCCGGCGACCGTCAGCCTGTGGCGGATGTATTTTTCCGTATCCTCCCGGGACAGGGGGCGCATTTCGAACCAGACGGATATCCGTTGTTTCAGCTGCCTCAATCGGTCCAGCTTCTGTTTAAGTTCAGGCTGCCCGAGGAATAGAATCTGAATCAATTTTTTTTTGGTGGTCTCCAGGTTCGACAACAGCCGGAGCTGTTCGAGCATGTCGAGGGACAGGTTCTGCGATTCGTCGATGATCAGCACTGTGAAGGCGTCTTCCCTGGCATTCTCCGCCAGGAAGGTATTGAGGCAGTCGATCAATTTTTTTTTGGACATGTCGTGCGTCGAGGCCGTTCCGAAGTTCTGCAGAGCTCCAAGATCCTGTAGAATGGATCTCAGGATGTCCACTTCCGACAACATCGGGTTCTGAATCAAAACGGTGAAGATGTTTTTTTCGCCTTCGATTCTCTCCAGCAGCGCACAGCACATCGTGGTCTTGCCGGTGCCCACATCTCCGATAACCACACCAAAGCCTTCGCGCCGTTCAATGCCGCGCAGAATGTCCTCAAATGCCTCTTTTGTACGGCTGTTGAGGTATAGGAATTCAGGGTCCGGTGTAAGGTTAAAAGCCTTTTCTTTCAGGCCGAAGAATCTCTCGTACATTGAAGTCTTTCCTTGTGGAACCTCTAGGCTTTCCCAAGCAAATGGTTGTGCTTCTCGATGATGCGGCTCAGTTCATCGACGAGCTCGCCTGCTGAGGTTTGCAGCTCGCGCTGGGACGCCTCCAAATGGACAAGCAGTTCGCGGTGCTCAAATGCGAGCCTCGTGTTCGCCTCCTCCAGTCGGGCGACTTTTTCCTGAAGCTCACGATTTTGCCGTTCCATCGCCAGCCGCGCCGATTCCCATTGCCCCATGTCCTTCAGATGCTGTTTAATCTGGTCTGCGATCCAGTCTTTGGCCGCCTGCAGGGAGTCCCGCAAACTTGCGTTCTCCGCTGCCGCAGCCCGATTCCGATGCTCCAACTCATGTATTTCGGACCTCGACCCTTCCTCTGCCTGCCGGTGCTTTTCTTCAAGCGCCGCCAGTTCGCGCACGAGTCCCTCGGTTTTGATGGAAAGCTGCGTCTGGATCTGCCGCAACCCCTCCAGCAAGCGCCCCCTTTCCGTTTCTGCCGTCTGCAGCTGCTGCTGAAGGTCGCGCTCCCTCTCGGCATGGCGCTCCGCCGTCTCCCTCTCCCGATCTTGCCCGGCACGCAGCGCTTCCGCCAGAGCCTCCTGCAACCGGGAACCCCTTTGCTCTGAGCCTTGCAACTCCTGCTCCAGTTCGTGCAGTCTGGAATTCAACGCCCCGCGATCTGCCCGCACTTCTATAGAGCCGCTCGGCAGCGGCCGAGGCAATCTCGGAGCCGCGGTGACGCGAGTGGCGTAATTCCGAGCGGCCACACTCCCGTCATTGCGGACGAGAACGCGAGTTGCGCCGGCAGTGTCCGGCGTCAATGAATTCCGGACAAGCACAGTCGACGAACCCACGCCGCCTACGGCGTACAAAGTCGATGCATTGGCGCCGGCACGGCGCAGCAGCGTGGCGAGACCGTCAAGAAATCCGGCATCTTTGATAACGAAGTTGTCCGCCTCCGACACCACCAGCCTGGTCTCGGAATCGAAGTCGGCGTTTTCAACCAAACCGATCACGGCGATAGGGCCTTTCCCGGCGCGAACGGTCCTTATGAGGGAAATGGGGTCGCCTTCATGAAGCATGGCATCCAGCAGCATGGCACTGAAACCGCCGGGGGACGTGAGCCTGCCGATGGCATCCTGGATGTTGCCCACGGTGTCGATATGCACGCCCAGAATCCGCTTGGGCAGCTCGCGCTCGATAAACCCGGCATCCTGCATGTTCTCGGTGACCAGGAGTATGTTCATTCCAATGCTCGTTGACGGAACGGTCCATAAACGCCGCAAGGCGTTGTTTCCGTCAGTCAGAGACTGCGCTGAACAGCCATTGAAAGTCCGCGCTATGGTTTTTCCGGACACAGAGTGAAGAGGTGGTGCGAGCGACACATCGAAGCTGAATCGGAGATCACTCTAGGCAACCCACTCTAACAGAACCGGGATTTCAGTGCAATCTTTCGAGCCTTTTGGGTTTTGGGGGCCCGGGTTCGGGCTGGCAAGGACGTCAGCCGCGCTTAGAGTGCTTTGCACTCTCCAAAGGCACATCGACGCAGACGCACGCCGTGGGCGCCAGCGCTCCACAACACCTTCTCGTGACTGGGTTGCCGGATCAGAGCGCGCATCTCCTGACTGAGTGGCGGGCCGCCCTCCTTTATTCCATGATTGCCAGCGCCGCCACAGGCGAAAAACTCCGGCATGCCATTGGAGAACAGTCTTTGGCTGCATCAGGTCTACAGCAGATTCCCACCCGCTCCACACTGATGACGACAGCACACCCGGAGGAAACCAAAAGCGGGGGTCAATCGCGGTCCTGGCTGTCTCTTTTGACGGTTGCTTTCTTTGTGGAACGTGAGCCGGCTTCGAAAAATCACCAACTCACATCCAAGAGAGGCTCGGTTGCGGAAGAATGCCGAGACAAAGATCAGCGCATGACGAATGGCATTTTGCCGAATCGCAGGGATACGAGGGGCTTAGAGACTCTTGATTGCTTTCATGCTTCAAGATGACAATCGCTGGGCGGGTCTCACAGCCTTTCTAATGCCTTGAAGCCGAAAGGATATGAAGTTTTTCGGATAGACCGGGAAAACCCCGGGCACAGCCAAGAAGGCATTTGCGGGCCACCGCGCCAGGTTTCGACCCTGCCCCCGGGTCTGGGGTCTTGGCCTGCCGGGAACAAAACGTCGCAGGACGTTCGACTGGCGCCGCGCTCGCAAGCTGAAATGGATGGAAGCGGGCG
>Ga0326728_10013758_pt1 | contig 17460 bp, 15 predicted proteins | sample MB3enrmetagenome_FD_207602 | JGI IMG/M metagenome (GOLD analysis project Ga0326728, IMG submission 207602) | Lab enriched peat soil microbial communities from McLean, Ithaca, NY, United States - MB31MN | ecosystem: Environmental > Terrestrial > Soil > Wetlands > Peat | place: USA: New York... | reverse complement strand
CCCATGATGGGCAGAAACTCGGCGCGAGCCTATTGGGAGCCGTTCGTTGAATTCAAAGGGCTTACGCGTCGAGTTTCCGCAGAGCGCAGCGAAGCATCTCTGCAGTTCTTTGTAGGTAACTGGAACAAAAGCAACTGCGGAGATTCTTCGCTCCGCTCAGAATGACAGCGGATGGGCTTAGAATGACAGGTTTCGATTTTTTCACACGTTCCAAAAGGGAGGGCTAGTAGTCTGGGCTCTGCCCACTGCCTACTGGCTACTGCCTAATGCGGTGCTGGATTTGCATGACGAGTTTTCCCACGTCCACGGGGCGGAAGAGGAGCATTTCGAACTCGCGGCCTGCAAGGCCGCCCATCACACTCGAGGTGTGGCTGGCAATGATCCAGGTGGGAATTCGTTTTGACCAGATCGTCAAGCGCTTGACGTCTGCCGAGGGGTGGTCGCTGGCGGAGATGTCAGCGATAAGAAGCGTGGGGAGGACGGGGTGCGTTTGGAGTTCCGCTAGCGCTTCCTCGATCGTTTCATAGGCTTCCACACTGACGCCTTCCTCGATCAATTGCGCTCGAAGCAGCGCGCGCGCTTGCCAGTCTTTTCCAGCCAGAAGAACTTGAGCCACGAACACAGTATACGAGGATTCAGGATTCAGGATTCAGGATCCCACTCACCACAGAGGTCACCGCGCGGCAGAGCCGCAATTCCAAATTCCAGATTCAAGAGCCAAAAAAGCTTGCCAAAAAAGCAACAAATTACGATCTTGTATCACAGAGTTCGCAGAGAAGAGCCGAAGTATTTTTCTCTGTGGTCTCTGCGCACTCTGTGGTGAATCCCCTGAATCCTGAATCCTGAATCCTACCTTTATGCTAAGCTGATTAAAGAGGGCGACGGCATGCGCATCATTCTATACACGGGGAAGGGAGGAGTGGGCAAGACGAGTATCTCCGCTGCGACGGGTCTCGAACTGGCCCGGCGGGGTTATCGCACGCTCGTAATGTCAATCGACCCGGCCCATTCCTTAAGCGATGCCTTCGACCTGGAAAAGCGCTTGATGGATCACGAGGCCGGAAAGCTCGTGAATATCTCGAAGAACCTCTGGATTCAGGAAGTGGACGTCCAAGAGGAGATTTCCCGCCACTGGAACTCTGTTTACGGCTACGTTTCGGCTCTCTTGAACGTCTCCGGGCTCGAGCAGACCTTGGCGGAAGAACTCGCCATATTCCCGGGCATGGAGGAAGTCAGCTCGCTGCTTTACGTGAATCAGTACGTGCGCGAAAAGTCGTTCGACGTAATGCTGCTGGATTGCGCGCCCACCGGCGAGTCGCTGCGGTTCGTGAGTATACCAACCACCCTCGAGTGGTACATGTCCAAGCTGTTTAAGATTGAGCGTCGCGTCATGAAAATGGTGCGTCCCATGCTGAGCACGGTTGCGGGCGTGCCTCTTCCTCAGGAAGAATACTTCCAGAACCTGGAATCGCTTCACCGCAAGCTGGCCGGCATCGACCAGCTTTTGGCCGACCCGAAGGTCACTACGGTGCGCCTGGTCACCAATCCGGAGAAGGTCGTGCTCAAAGAAACGCAGCGGGCGTTCACCTATTTCTGCTTGTTTGGGCTGACCATCGATGCCGTGATCGTGAACCGAATCCTACCCGAAAAAGTCCACGATACGTTTTTCAATTCTTGGCGGGACACCCAGGAGCGCTGGACACAATCCGTAGAGGAATTCTTCGCCCCCGTGCCCGTCTGGCGCGTGCCGCTGTTTGAAGACGAGGTTCTGGGCGTAGAGAGGTTACAGCGGCTGGGTCGGGCGCTCTATGGCGATCAGGACCCCAGCAAGCGTTTCTTTAACGAGTCGCCGTACCGTTTTCGCAAAGTGAACGGCAAATACGAGCTCCATCTCAAATTGCCTTTTGTTTCAAGCGACGATATTAACCTTCATAAGAAGCTGGACGAGCTCATCATTAGGGTGGGAGGAGTGAAGCGGCATGTATCGTTGCCGCAGCGAATCGCCCACTGCGAGCCCTTGAGCGCCCGCGTCCGGGATGGTGAGTTGGTCGTCGTCCTGGGGAGGAACAATGCCCAACACGAAACGAAAAAGGGGAGCTCGCGTCCGGCGTGAGCCGGAAAGCGCGGGAATCCCAGACTGCGCCGTTTGGATGTTGCGGGAATTGGCGCCGCTGCTGCGCAGACTCGGGCCGCCCCGCACTCGATCGGCAAAGCACTTGCGCAATGCCGCCATTGAAGTCTTGGAGGCCATGCGCGCGCTTCTTGACGAGACCATTGAATGGCTTCGCAAGGACGGCCGGTCGGAGGCGGAACTGAAGCGGATTCACGTCAGTGGCTAGTGCTTAGTGGCTAGTGCTCAGTGCCTAGTGGTTTGTTAGGTGCCTGGTGTCGGGTGTCAGGCAGAAGTCTAAAGGGTAAAGGGTAAAGAGTGGGTGTCAGGTGTAAGTGCCAAGCGTTGATGTCATGCGCAGCCTGGACGCTAGACCTTGCACTTTACGTCTTAAACCGACACCCCGCACCTTACAGCTCGCCACTAGCCACTAGCCACTAGCCACTGCACTTCCGGGGGCCACTGATGAATATCCTGCTCAGCGGTTCAAGCGGGCTGATCGGTCAAGCGCTCATTCCTGTCCTCACCGGCGGCGGGCACGCGGTGACCTCTCTGGTGAGATTCAAGCCGCGAACCGGGGCGCCCCTGGTGTACTGGAACCCGGCGGGAGGGGAAATCGATGAAGCGAAGCTGGAAGGTTTCAATGCGGTAGCTCACTTGGCGGGAGAAACTGTCGGCTGCCGGTGGACTGCTGCAAAAAAGGCCGCTATCCGCGAGAGCAGAGTCCAAGGCACGCGCCTTCTTTGTGAAACGCTGGCGAGGCTCGCGATCCCGCCTCGGGTGCTGGTCGCAGCGTCGGCCAGCGGCTACTATGGAGACCGCGGCGACGAGGTGTTAAGGGAAGAGAGTGCACCGGGTTCATCGTTTCTTTCCCAGGTTTGCCAGGAATGGGAAGCGGCGACAAAGCCGGCGGCTGAGCAGGGCATTCGAGTAGTCAACCTGCGGATCGGTTTCGTCCTCAGTCGGGCGGGTGGAGGGCTGGCAAAAATGCTGCCCGCCTTCAAGCTGGGAGCAGGCGGGAAGATCGGCTCGGGAAAGCAATACATGAGCTGGATCGCAATTGACGACTTGGTGCAAATCATTCTGTTTGCGACGACTGCCGCGACGCTTCACGGTCCCGCGAACGCCGTGGCTCCCAACCCGGTCAGGAACTTGGAATTCACTCAAACCCTCGGCCGGGTCCTGGGGCGCCCTGCCATCGTTCCCATGCCTGCCTTCGCTGTGCGGCTGGCGTTCGGCGAAATGGGGGAGGAGTTGCTGCTGGCGGGCGCCCGCCTCGAACCGGCGCGGCTTCTGAAGGCGGGATATCAATTCCGCTTCCCTCAACTTGAAGGCGCGCTGCGGGAGTTGCTGCGAAACGGGTAATGGCTGTGAAGATCAAAGTCCTTTTTTTTGGGATTACGCACGATTTGACGGGGCTGCAACAAGAGCAGGCGGAGATACCGGAGGGGTCCAACCTGGATGGCCTTTGGGGCACTTACGCAGCCCGCTTTCCTCGCCTAAACGATCTCTCGGGTGTACTTTTGTTGGCCGTGAACCAAGAGATCGCGGACCGGACAAAGGTCCTGCAAGATGGAGACGAAGTAGCATTTTTGCCTCCCGTAAGCGGCGGCTCGAGCGAGGACTACTATTTGCTCACCCGATCTCCCATCCCCACCGCCGACTTGGTGCGCCAACAGAAGGCCGGTGAAGATGGGGCAGTGGTGGTCTTCGAAGGCGTGGTGCGGAACAACTCACACGGGCGCAGGACGCTTTACCTCGAGTACGAGGCTTACGAGCCGATGGCCACCCGCAAGATGCAGGAGATTGGGGCGGAAGTCAGGAGAGAATTCGAAGTTGACCACATCGGCATCATGCACAGGCTAGGTCGGCTCGAGATTGGGGAGACCAGCGTAGCGATTATCGTCACTTCAGCTCACCGGCGCGCCGCCTTTGCCGCCTGCCAGTTTGCGATCGACCGGCTGAAGCAAATCGTGCCAATTTGGAAGAAGGAGCATTTTGAGGACGGTTCCGTGTGGGCGGAGGGTGAGTAACAGATTGACGATTTTCGATTGCCGATTGCTGATTGTCGATCGCTCCGCTCTCAGAAGCTTTATGCAACGCTGTCATTCCGATCCCGCAGTCGCGGGAGAGGAATCTCGCTCTGCCTCCGGCCGATAGCGGGACAAAGAATCGGAGCGAGATTCCTCGCTGCGCTCGGAATGACAGCAGGGCGCGGAGAGCTGACAGACGAAGGACCCACCGAGACATGACTATGGAAAGTTGCTTGAAGACCGCAATCGAAATTGCCCGCGAGGCGGGAGACCTGCTCCTCGAGCATTTCCGGCAGCCGCTGGAGATTACGTACAAGCGGCGCTCGGATCTGGTGACTGAGGCGGACCGGAAATCGGAGACTTTGATCGTCGAGCGGCTGCGAAGCCATTTTCCCGGCCACGCCATCGTGGCGGAGGAGGGCGGCGGCCAAAAGACCGGCTCGGATTACTGCTGGTACGTCGACCCGCTCGACGGGACAACCAACTTCGCACACGGTTTTCCCATCTTCGCGGTTACGCTGGGGCTGGCCTTCCGCGGTGAAGTGGTGGCGGGGGTGGTTTATGATCCCACCCGCGACGAACTCTACGCGGTCGAACGCGGGGCCGGGGCTTTTCTGAATGGCCAGCGCCTCCACGTATCGAACAATGGGCTCCTGGCGGAATGCCTGGTGGCAACCGGTTTCCCGCCCTTCGCCACCGATCACGACCTAAACGTCGAATTCTATTTCCGGTTCACTCAGCTCACGCACGGCATCCGGCGCGCCGGTTCCGCGGCCCTGGATCTCTGCTCCGTTGCAGCCGGCCGCTTCGAAGGGTTTTGGGAATTGAAACTGAACCCCTGGGATAAGGCCGCGGGCACCTTACTTGTAACGGAAGCAGGCGGGCGGGTCAGCGGCATCACCGGGAAGCCATTTAATCTGCTCGGTGACGATGTCTTCGCCTCGAACGGCTTGGTTCACGATCAAATGCTCGGTGTGTTCCGGGAGGTCTTGCAGCAGCGCGGAGAGGTTGGCATTGGCTAGAGCTACAAGACCGCGGCGGTTCCTCAAGCGCAGGGGACTGATTACACTTTCTCTCAGTAGCCGGGAGACTTCGCCCGCCGTTTCTGCCTTTTCGCCCGCTCCCGAAATTACCGAAACCGACGTGTGGTTGAAGCGGCTTAGCCCGGCCCTCGATGGGTTGAAGATTGTGCAACTGACTGACCTTCATCACAGCCTGTTTACTCCCCTGGAAGAAATCCAACGCGCGGTCCATATGGCCAATCATCTGCGGCCAGACGTGGTGGCCCTGACCGGGGACTACATTACGCTTTCGCCCGCCTACATCTGGCCGGTGGCGAGGGCACTTGGGAAGCTGCACGCCCGTATGGGGGTATTCGCCATTTTGGGCAACCACGATTTTCGAGTGGACCCGGACGAGATTACGCGCGCCCTTCGCGCTCAACGCATCCGTGTGCTCCGAAACGCCCATAGCGCTTTGCGCTCTGGTTCCGGCGTCTTGTGGGTTGCGGGTGTGGACGACCTTTGGTGGGAGGCAGCGGATATTCGCGCCGCCCTGCGGTCGATTCCTGCCCGCGACCCGAAGATCCTCCTCTGTCATAACCCGCTGGGTATCCATATGGCTGCGGCTCACGGAATTGACCTGGTGCTCTCGGGCCATACTCATGGGGGACAGGTTCGTCTTCCCATGGTCGGCTCGGTTTATGGACGGTCGAAGTTGGGCGAGCGGTTTGTGGAAGGCTGGAATCGACTCGACGGGACACAAATCTACGTGAGCCGCGGTATCGGCAAGGTTCTGCTCCCAGTTCGCTACGGGTGTCCGGCAGAGATCACTTTGCTGCGTCTGCGGTCGGGGGCTAGGGACTAGGGGCTGGGGGCTAGGGACTGGGGGCTGGGGCTATCTTTGCGGCCTGGTGGGATGTCGCCAGGTATCTGTTATCAGGTATAGTAAGTGCTGGCTGAAAGCTGATAGCTGATGGCTGACAGCTAACTGATTACTGACGACTGATTACTGAAAACTATGTTGACGCGTTTTGTACCCTTGCTTGGCATCCTAGTCATCCTGTTTGCCGCCTTCTTGCTCTCGAAGAAGCGGAGCGCCATCAGTTGGCGGATTGTGGCCTGGGGATTTGGGTTGCAGATTCTGGTGGCGCTATTCGTTCTTCGCACCCACGCCGGCTACTGGCTACTTGAGAAAATCTCCGGCGGATTTGTAAAACTACTCAATTATTCTTTCGCCGGGTCATCTTTTGTATTTGGCCCGCTGGGCGCGAAAGGAGGGCCATTCGGGGTTGTTTTCGCTTTTCAGGCGTTGCCCATGATCATATTCTTCGCCTCTCTGTCGTCCATCCTCTATTACTTACGCGTGCTCCCGACACTGGTTTTCCTGGCTGGAAAACTGATGTTCAAGCTCATGGGCACAAGTGGGGCGGAGTCGCTGGAAGTGGCGGCAAGCATCATGATGGGCCAGACGGAAGCGCCGCTGGTCATCCGGCCGTACCTCGCAGAGCTGACCGATTCCGAGCTTATGACCGTCATGACGGCGGGCATGGCGCACATTGCCGGCTCGGTGTTTGGCGCTTATGTACTGTTTGGAGCCGAAGCGCGCCACCTGCTGACGGCCGTGGTCATGACGGCGCCCGGAACTATTCTCATCTCGAAGATGCTGGTCCCGGAACTCGCAACTCCAAAGACCGCAGGCAGGATCGAAATGGGCGCGGGAGAGAAGGCCGTCAACGTTTTGGACGCCGCCTCACGGGGGGTCACGGACGGGCTGTACCTTGCCCTGAACGTGGCGGCCATGCTGATCGCCTTCATCGCCCTCGTCTATCTCGCCAATGGCATTCTGAGTGTGGCGCACACTAATCTTCAAACCTTATTTGGACATTCGCTCGCCCCCGTGGCATGGCTCATCGGCGTACCCTGGCAAGATGCAAAGGCCGTGGGCAACCTGATGGGGACGAAGTTGGTCTTGAACGAGTTCGTGGCATTTTCGATGCTTGGTCCCCTTAAGGGTCACATCGCGGAGCGGTCCTTCACCATAGCCACCTACGCGTTGTGCGGCTTTGCCAACTTTTCCTCCATCGGCATCCAAATCGGAGGTATCGGAGCATTGGCCCCTTCGCGCAAGCATGACCTGGCGCGATTGGGATTTCGCGCGGTGATGGCTGGAACGATGGCCAACTATCTGGCGGCGGCGATTGCCGGCCTGCTGCTGGGGTGAGATGCGGCATACGACTCATAAAGAAACTCCAGGTTATCCTGAGGCATCACGAGCCGTGCGATACCTTTCGGCTCGCTGGCCTGCGGCGCCACGCGTTGGAATCGTGCTCGGCTCAGGCTTGGCTGGGGCGTTGCCTGACCTGCGTCGCCTGAAGAGGATTCCCTGGAGCTCAATTCCGGGTTTCCCCAGGCCCTCGGTGGAAGGACACGACGGCGCGTTGGATCTCGGTTTCTGGGCTAACGTACCCGTGGCCGTGCTTGCCGGCCGCGTTCACCTTTACGAAGGCTGCGGCCCTCGTGATGTCGTTTTTCCCGCGCGGGTATTAGCACTGGCTGGAATTCGCTCCTTCGTTGCAACCTGCGCTGCGGGGGGCATTGCGCCGCGCGCCAACCCTGGCAGCTTGATGGTCTTTTCCGACCATCTCAATTTTCAAGGGCAAAACCCGCTGGCCGGAGTTCACGAAAAACGATGGGGTGCAAGATTTGTGGACATGACCCGAGCCTACGATCCAAGTTTGCGCCTACAGACGCTCGAAGCCGCTCGCTCCCTGGGGCTGAAGTGCTTCGAGGGTGTTTATGCCGCGCTTCTCGGGCCAAGCTATGAGACGCCGGCGGAGATTCGAGCCTTAAGAATACTGGGCGCCGACGCGGTGGGCATGTCAACCGTGCCAGAAGTCATGGCCGTGCATCAGATGGGGGTGCGCGCGCTGGCGGTAGCCACCATCACCAACCGCGCCGCCGGGCTCAGCCCAAAGCCCCTGAGCCACCAAGAGGTCCTTGAGACCAGCCAGGCCGCCTCGCGCAACTTGGCACGCCTCATCAACGCGGTCATGCCGGCGCTGGCACAGGAAGGTAAGTGACGCATGACGGCGGAACAATTGCTTCAGCACGCAATGAAGGCCATCTCTTTACGCGTCGCACTTAGAACTTGCTGCCCGGCATCTTGGGCCTGGCGGCCTCTTCCTTGCGCCGGACGATCTTCTCGGCGGTATGACGGATGACGTCAGAAACATTTCGGTTGTTAGTCAGGCGTTTCAAGTCGAGGTCGTGGACGCGAGGGAGCAAGTGTAGGCCAATGTCAATGGGCGTTCGAGGGTTGTTGACCAGCGCCCGGACGACCACGTAGAGTTTCATAAATTTGCGGTTTAGAGTCATGACCCGCAGGGCTTCCTCGCAGACGTCTTTCATGGAGGCGTAGTTTTCTGCCTCCTGCTCGGTGAGCTTGGGTGACTGCATAACGGCGCGCGCCACCAGCTTGTTGCTATCGCGAATCAGGAGCATCCGCTCTTCTTTGGTACCGGTCAGGGCGGCCTTGACCTTTTGCACAACCGTCATGCGTTGGGTTTTCTGAATCGCCGTGACAGACTTGGGCTTTTCCTCCTGGCGGCTCGAGTCTCGACTCTCGACCTCGGGCGGTGGGGAAGCGGCGACTTCGGAAGTTTCGCTGGACCGGGCCTCCGCAATCAAGGCCAAGGCGTTCTCGAGCCACACGCGAAGGTGGTCGGGCAGGCTGGGGTTTTGGAGGAGAGCATCCCCCAATTCCTCGCGGTGCGGCACAAGATTCGTGGCAGAAAAATCCAGCACCGCGACAGGTACGGCGGGGTCCCGGAGCACAGTCTGAAGTTCCTCGCCGGGCCAGGATTGCAGGGTTTGAAGCGCGGTAATCTGGTCTTCCCCTTCAATTCCGGCAGCGAGGAGCACCAGAATCTCAATCCTCTCCTGCAGGGAAACCGGCAGTTCGCCTCGGCAGGCCTTGCGGCGCACCACTTCCGGGACAGTTCCGGCAAGTATGGTCTCGACCAGTCGCTCGGAAATAGGCTACCTCTCGAGAGTGGGATTTTTCAGATCCTCGCGCGTGAGGTGTACCGACTTCACTTCCCCCCGGCGCCCCAGGGGTTTAAGGGTCTCGCCGTTCAGAGTCAGCACGATGCCCTGGGCGTTTCCCACCGTGACATCAAAGGAGTCGTGCGCCTTCAGGTTTTCGACCTCGTTGGGGTTCAACACTTTTTGCAGCACAGTCTTCCCATCGGCGTCCACGGCCACCCAGGAGCGGTCGGTGGCGGCCACTTGCAGGAGCAAGTCGGAAACAGCCGCAATTGCGCTAGGAGCCTCGGGGTTGGCGCCCTGGTCCGCCGGCTTCGCTCTGACTCCCGGGGCAGGGGAACCGCTCGGGGGTGTTCCTGGCGCAGTCGGGGCTCCGGCAGATGGGGCGGAAGTTCCCGAAGGTGTTGGATTGCTCGCCGGTTGGGTGGGTGTCGAGGATTGCCCGGGCGCAACGCCAGCAGGTGGGTTCGTGCCGGGGGCAGCGTTGGGCGGCGGGCTTGTAGTTGGTGCACGCGAGTTTGGAGGAATGACGATTGGGGCGCCGCTCCCCTGTTCCTTGATTCGACGCGAGTGGTGGAAGAGGGCATAACCACCGGCCAACAGCGCCCCCGCCACCAGCAGACCGATGAGCCGGGTCCGTGTTGCTCCACCGTCTGGCCTTGCCCGGTTCGCCGTGATGCGGCGGATGTCGACTTCCGGCCTTTGCTTGCCGGCAAGCTGGCAATCGGCCAGTACGCGCTCCTCGTCGAGCCCCAGGTATCGCGCATAGGTGCGCACGAAGCTGCGAGTGAAAATCCCTCCTGGGAGTTTTGAGAGTTCCTCGTTTTCGATGGCTTCAAGAAAGCGAATGCTGATTCTGGTGGCGGCAGAAATCTCCTCCAGCGTTACGCCTCGCATTTCGCGTTCGCGGCGTAGATACTCGCCGAATCCCGTCATCGGAGCTTCTTCGCTTCGGCTTACCACGGTGTCACCTCGTTTATATTATTGACCTGCCGCGGGGGTGTCAATTAGTTTGCTATTATAGCTCCCTCCCCTCGGCGGAGGTACTGTGGTACCATTGAGACCGGGAGCGGGAACTTTGTAAGCTAAGACGGGCGGGAGACGAATTCAGGACCCCCGGGAAAACCATGAATCTGCAGGAAGAGGTCATCGAACTTCGGCAACAGGTGGAACGCCTTTCCCTCTTCCATGAGGTTGGCAAGGCCCTTTTTTCTACCCTCGACCTGCAGAAGATTCTCCAGACGGTTATGGAGAAGATCAGTGACCTGCTGCAGCCCGATACTTGGTCCCTGTTGATGGTGGACGAGAAAGCACGGGAATTGTATTTTGAAATTGCCATGGGACAGGGCGCGGAGAAGTTGAAGGACGTCCGACTCAAACTGGGAGAAGGCATTGCCGGATGGGTGGCCGAACATGGCGAGTCGGTGCTGGTAGAAGATGTTCAGACCGACGCGCGCTTCCGGCTCAGGAGCGATGAATTCACGCAGCCGAATACCCATTCTGTGCTCTGCGTCCCGATTAAAGGCCGCGAACCGGTTCAGGGCGTTATTGAGCTGGCCAACTGCTTTGGCAAGCAGAGGTTCTCACAAGAGCACATACCCACTCTCAAGAGCCTCGCTGACTATGCCGCCATCGCCCTGGAAAACGCGCGCTACGTGCAGCGCATGCATGAACTCACGATCATGGATGACTGCACCGCGCTGTTCAACGCCCGGCACCTCAACTTTGTTCTGGATGCGGAAATCTACCGCTCCACCCGCTACGGTTACCAGTTTTCCGTGATCTTCTTTGATCTCGATCACTTCAAGCAGGTCAACGATCATTACGGCCATCTGGTAGGTTCGAGACTGCTTTGGAGAATCGGCGACATTCTCAAGAGTAATCTGCGACTGATCGATTATGCATTTCGCTATGGCGGCGACGAATTCGTGATCATCCTGCCCCAGACGTCCAAAGAAAACGCTCTGACCGTCGTGCGCCGTCTCAAGGACTTGTTGAACGCGAGGATCTTCTTCCATGCGGAAAACCTCAACATCAAGGTGACCGCCAGCTTCGGCATAGCCACCTTTCCCACCGATGGCCGCACTCACCGTGAGATCCTGCGCCTGGCCGACGAGGCCATGTACCTGGTCAAGAAAACTACCCGCGACAATATCGCCCTAGCGGGCGACGGCATTCTGCCGCGCGAACCGTCCATCGAAGAGCACGCCGGCGCCAATTCGGAAGCGTGAGGCTGACGACTTGCATCCACCGGCATGTTCTGTCACGATGGGTTTCCGATATGCGCTGGGAAATCTCTGATGTGGACGGGGACGCGGTCGCCTGTTTGTGCCGCGAGTTGGGCGTTCCGGATATCATCGCCCGGCTTTTGGTCTTGCGGGGAGTCACCGACCCCGCGTCAGCCGAGAGATTCCTGAACCCTGCCCTCGATCAGCTTCACGATCCCTTCCTATTGGCTGACATGAAGCCCGCAGTGGCGCGTTTGCGTCGGGCTTTGGAGCAGCGAGAGAAGATCCTGATTTACGGTGACTACGACGTGGACGGGACCATGGCGGTGGTGGTGCTGCTGGCGGCACTGCGGGGACTGGGCGGGCAAGTTGAGGCTTTCATCCCGAATCGCTTGAGTGATGGCTACGGGATGCGGGCGACGGTGATGGAGGAGGCTGCGGCCAAGGGCTTCCGCGTCGTGATTAGCGTGGACACGGGCATCCGGGAGCACGAAGCGCTGGCTCGGGCCCGCGACCTGGGTCTGGATTGCATCGTCACGGATCATCACTTGCCGGATGATCACCTGCCCCCCGCTTGCGCCATCCTCAATCCGCAACGGGCGGGGTCCGGCTATCCGGAGAAGCTCCTTGCCGGCGTTGGCGTGGCCTTTAAGCTGGTGCAAGCCTTGCTCGGAGGGAGGCTTTCCGGTCGTCTTCTCCAGTCCTACCTGAAGGTTGTGGCGATCGGGACCATCGCTGATGTGGTTCCCTTGATCGGAGAGAATCGCGTCATCGCGCGCTTTGGGCTGGAGGGATTGGGACAGCCTTCGCAGGCCGGCTTGCAAGCCTTGCTCGAGGTCTCCGGGCTCGACCGCTGCAACATCTCGGCAGGGGACGTGGCTTTCCGCCTCGCGCCGCGCCTCAACGCGGCAGGCCGCATGGAGAATGCACGCGATGTGATCGACCTGCTTACTTGCTCTGACCTGGAGAAGACGCGGGAGATAGCGGGACGCCTGGAGAAACTGAACCGCGACCGGCAGCGGGTTGAGGAGACGATTCTGCGCGAGATTGCAGAGATCATGGATCGCCACCCGGAGAAAAAGGACTGCTACTCGCTGGTAATGGCCGGCGAGGGGTGGCACCGGGGGGTGATTGGGATCGTGGCGCAGCGCGTCGTCGAGCGGTACCATCGTCCGGCTCTGGTTATCGGCGTGGACGGCGGCTTGGGAGTAGGCTCCGGGCGATCGATCAGACCGCTTCACCTACTCGACGCCCTGACTGCCATGCAAGACCTGTTTGTGCGCTTTGGGGGCCACGCGCGGGCAGCGGGTTTTACTTTGCCTACGGCCAGGATCGCACAGTTGGAAACGCGTTTCGAACAACACGCTCGTGAGGTGCTGACGCCGCTCGATCTCGAGCCGATTCTGCGCGTGGATGCCGAGGTGAGCGGGGCCGAAATTGATTGGACTCTTTTCGAAGCCCTGATGACGTTGGGGCCCTTCGGCTGCGGCAACCCCATGCCCGTCCTGGCGGCGCGGGATCTTCGCCTCGTGTTTGGGCCTCGAATCCTCCTGGAGAAGCATCTAAAACTAAGAGTGGCCTGCGGCCCGAAGTGCTTTGATGCCATTGGGTGGGGCATGGCTGACCGAGGCGCCACACTTGCTCCCGGACAAGCGCTCGATATGGCTTTCACGCTGGACCGGAATGTGTTTCAGGACGTGACGACGCTCCAATTGGTGGTGAGCGGAATTCGCGTATGACCGGCATAGGACGTCGAGGAACTCGGCGCAAGGATTTGATGGCTTGGCTGGTGGGCGGCGCATTGACGGTCACCGCTCTGGCGGTTGGTGGGACTTACTGGGTCGCTACCCGCCACAAAGAGAAGCCCGTTTTATTGCCTCAAGACGTACCCATCGATATACATCAACAGCTTTCCGGGTACACCGTTACGCATTCGGACGGCGATCGACGCGTTTACACCGTGCATGCGGCGCGCACGATATCCTTCAAACAGGGCGGAAACACGGTCCTGGACGACGTGTTGGTGGAGTTATTCGGTCGAACGGGGAAGCGCAGCGACATCATGCGCACCCAACAATGTGAGTACAACAGCCAGGATGGTGACCTTTTCAGCTCCGGCCCCGTCCACATTGAGCTTAATTCTGAGGCTGAGAAGACACCGGCTGAGGGCTTGAAAGGGAGCCGGACCGTCTATCTGGACACTTCAAAAGTGTCCTACCAGCACGAAAAGTCGCTGGTTACGACCGAGGAAGCGGTGCGCTTCCGCGTGGGACAGGCTTCGGGCACTGCCCGGGGAATGGTTTACGCAACGAAGGATGGCTCCTTGGAGCTCGAGAAAGACGTCAGCGTGGATCTGCCACCGCGCAGCGCCCCTGCTTCCGGTCCCGCCCTGGAGCTTACCGCTAGCCGCCTTCGTTATGAAAAGCCGAGCAGGCAGATAACTCTTTGGGGTCCCATCCAAGTGACGCAAGGCGAGCGTAAGGTCTCGGCTGACAATGGCAAGGTGTTTCTGGATGCAGTGAATCGGGTTACTCGAGTGGACCTGGAAGGCAGCGTCAAAGCTTCGGAATCTTCTGCGGCGAGGCAGGTCGAACTCTCTGCCGATCGTGCGGAGGGTGACTTCGACGCTGTGTCAAGGGCTCTCCGACATCTGTCGGCCCAAGGAAACGTGACGGGGAAAACCTCGAACAAAGGGAGCGCCAGCCACCTGCTGGCAGGAAGAGTTGACCTCACCCTGGCCGGCGTTCCGGCAAAAGTGCAAAGCGGGGATGCAGCACAAAATGTGCAGCTTGTGGTGGAATCCGCGCCTACCTTGGGTCAGGGTGTTGCGGAGGCAAGACGCGCCACGATGGAGAAGAGGGCGCTCAGCGCGTCAGAGCTGAAGTTCGGCTTTCGGCCTGACGGGAAGAGCCTGAGGGATGCGGAGACGGTGGGTCCGGGCAGGCTGGTCATAGACCCGTCCGACCCCAAGGCGGGCCAACGCATCATTACCGCCGAACAGTTCCTTATGACCTTCGATGAGCTCAGCAACTTGGAAACCCTCCGTGGCCGAAAACCGACTCATATCGTCTTCTCGCCCTCCAAGGGCGCGCCTCCCGGCAGTGTCGCCCAAGAAAGCTCCGCCGACCAGTTATTGGCCACCTTCCATGAGGCGACCCACGCTCTGAAGGAGATCACGCAAGCAGGGAATTACACGTTCCATGACGGGGACCGCAATGCCAGCGCGCAGCAGTCGGTTTACGTAGCAGCCTCGCAGGGTGTGACTTTAACCGGGCATCCCGAACTCTGGGATGCGGAGAGCAGGGCGAAGTGTGAGCGGCTTTACTTTGACCTCGGCAGTGACACTGCCGTAGGCACCGGCAAGGTGCAGAGTACTCACCTTGCCAGTGGCGACCGGGGGCCGGACGGGCAAGCCCCAGACCCCACAAACGTGTTGGCGGACCGGATGGTGGCCCAGCGGCGCGGCGAAGTGGTGCACTACGAGGGTAAGGTACGTGCCTGGCGAGGGGCGGATGTTGTGGAATCCACCAGCTTGGACGTATTCAGGATGTCCAAACGCATGAGCTCCGGCTCGCAGGTGTTGACTTCCCATCTGCAACAGGCCTCCTATGCACCTGGAACTGCGCGTGCCACCGGACCCCCGCGGCACGAGACGCGGCCTCTTACGGTACGAGCCGACTTTCTGGAGGCCTTCGACGAGGGCAAACAAGCGAGCTACCGTGGTCACGTGAAGTTGCAGACAGAGACGACCACCATGGAAGGCGACAAGATGGACGTCTATTTCACCCGCCTTGGGACCACTCAAGAATCGGAGGTGGAGCGCGCCATCGCGGAGGGACACGTCGTGGTTGAGCAGCCGGGAAGGCGAGCTACGGGCGAGCATGGCGAATACTCTGCCGACGCCGGAAAGATCGTCCTGACGGGTGGCCCTCCCGCTATCCGCGACGATCAAAAGGGCTTTACGACCGGTCAACGTTTGACAGTGTTTGTCCACGATGATAGGCTTCTTGTGGAGGGAGGTGATGGAACACCTTCTTTATCGCAACACCGCGTCGCGCCGTGAGCGACCATGCAGATTCTCTCTACAGTTGAACTGACAAAATCGTATAAGGGACGCAAAGTCGTTGACAATATTAGCCTAAAGATCACCCAGGGAGAGGTGGTGGGCCTACTGGGGCCGAATGGTGCGGGAAAAACCACAACGTTCTACATTATCGTCGGTCTCACCAGTCCGGATTCCGGGCAAGTTATGCTCGACGGAGTGAACATTACGGACTTCCCCATGTACGTCCGGGCAAGAAACGGAATCAGCTACCTGCCCCAAGAGCCCTCCATCTTCAGAAAACTCACTGTGGAAGAGAATATCATGGCGGTGCTGGAAACTTTGCCGCTCACCCCTCACCAGCGCCGCGAGCGGCTGGAAGAATTGATTGAAGATCTGGGTTTGCAGCAGGTCAGGCGAAGCGAAGGCTATATGCTCTCCGGAGGGGAGCGGCGGCGAGTGGAGATCGCACGGTCGTTGGTGATTTCTCCCTCGTTCATTCTTCTGGACGAGCCGTTCTCGGGCATCGACCCGTTGACGGTTCAGGATATACAGAAGATCATCGTGCGCCTAAAAGGCGGTGGGATTGGCGTGTTAGTGACCGATCACAACGTGCCCTACACTTTGCAAGTGACGGATCGGGCCTATATCATCAATAATGGACGAATATTCCGGGCCGGTTCGCCGGAAGAACTGGGCAACGACGCCGAGGTCAAAAGGGTATACCTGGGCGACAGTTTCCGGTTGACAATGTAGCTGGATCGCGCCAGTCTTTACTTGCTGGATCGGTAGTGGAACGGTTTGGGGTAGCGGCGGCTTTACGCCGCCATGTTCGGGGCGAGATAAACTCGCCGCTACAACACCAAACAAGGATTATCGGATTATATGGGCGGTGGACCCTCTCCCAGGATCGGGCTGAACCTCAAGGTGGCGCAGAAGCAAATCCTGACGCCGGGCCTTGTGCAGATGGTCAGCGTTCTTGCGCTCAATAAGCTGGAGCTACGCGAGATGATCAATCGGGAGATGGTTGCGAATCCTGTCTTGGAGGAGGTTCCCGAGGACGTTCCGAGCATCGATGAAGTCGACAAGAGGACCGAGAGTGCGGAAACCACTCCACCCTCCCCGAATCACGTCGCCCGAAACGGTGACCATCAGGATTCCTTCCAAGAGATCGACTTCGGGACTTTTTTCGACGATTACCTTGACCCTGGATACCGATCTCCTGAAGCCGAGGTGGTTGAAAGACCTTCTTTCGAGAATTTTCTCTCCCAACCGACCTCCCTGTCTGCTCACCTGGAATGGCAACTGAGCCTTTCTGTCTGCTCGGATTCCGTACGCGACGCAGGACATTCCATCATTGGCAATTTGAATGAAGACGGCTACGTTACAGCTCCGCTGGAAGAGATTGCGCAAACCGGCGGGCACTCGCTGGCCGATGTTCAGGAGGCCCTGGGGTTAATCCAGGTTTTCGATCCGGTGGGAGTGGCGGCTCGGGACGTGCGTGAGTGCCTTTTGATCCAACTGCACACCCTGGCCCCCGACAATACTCTAGCCCAACAGATCGTTTCCGGCTACCTCAAGCAGCTTCAGAACAAGCAGTACCGGGAGATCGCACGTGCCCTCGACCGGCCCGTTAAGACCGTGGAGCGTTGTGTGGAACTGATCCGTAAGCTGGATCCGCGCCCTGGCCAGCGCTACAACAACGCGCAAGCACGGCTCATCGAACCTGACGTGGCGTTCGTGAAGGCGGGGGAAACCTATCAGGTGGTCATGAACGAGGACGGGCTTCCGCAATTGCGGCTCAGCCACCATTACCGGCGCCTGTTGGGAGAGGACAGCACGACGCGGGAGGTGCGCAATTACGTCAAAGAACGCTTCACCTCCGCCATTCAACTCATCAAGAACATCGAGCAGCGGAAACAGACGATCGTCAAGGTATGCGAGGCAATTATTCGCCGCCAAAATGAATTCCTGGACCGCGGAATAGATTATCTTCGCCCCA
>Ga0326728_10013757_pt1 | contig 17461 bp, 15 predicted proteins | sample MB3enrmetagenome_FD_207602 | JGI IMG/M metagenome (GOLD analysis project Ga0326728, IMG submission 207602) | Lab enriched peat soil microbial communities from McLean, Ithaca, NY, United States - MB31MN | ecosystem: Environmental > Terrestrial > Soil > Wetlands > Peat | place: USA: New York... | reverse complement strand
CCGAAGCGCCCTGCGGAACTTCATAATAGATTCGGGGCCCTTGCCCGGAAACAGCGGCCCCCGGCCGGTTGACGACCACCGTCAGCGTATCACCGGCATGAACGGGCGAGTCCGCCGTCGGAGACTGCACCAGGACCTGCCCATCGGGCTTGCTGATGTCCGCCTCTTCACGCATTGAAACCGACATCTGGTGCGCCGCCGTCCAGTCTTTGGCTTTGGACAGGTCCTGTCCGACAAAATCCGGCACAAGGAGAATATCCGCCGCCGGCGGGCCGTCCGAAAGCACAAGATTGATGAGGCCATTTTTCACGACAATGGCTCCGGCGGGAGGGTCGGTGGCCATGACCTGGTCCTTCTCGAATTTAAGTGACGGCCGATGGTCAATTTCGCCCACGCTCAAGCCCAGGTTCTGGAGCGCCGTTTGCGTGTTCCGGAGCGGTTGCCCGACCAGGTCAGGCACAAAGAGCGTTTCTCCACCCTGGCTGACCATCACGCGGACAATGCGCCCTTCGCGCACCGGCATGCCCGCCGCCGGCGTCTGGCGCACGATCGTTCCAGCGGGAAAATGCTTGTCGAACTGTTCGCCTTCTTTTTCCAGCCCGAGCCCGAGCGGTCCGAGAATATTGAGCGCATCGTTGACCGACTTGCCCGAGACATCCGGGACCACGACCACTTTACGGTTGTGAATCGCCGCGCCGACGGCCCAATCAAAGGATAAGTAGACGCCCGCGACAACGAGGCACAAAAGTAGAAATGAAATCAGTTTTTTCAGCATTGACGTTTCATTATATCTTAGCGGCGGCGGGACCGAGCTGGCCGCAGGCGGACCCGATATCGAGGCCCTTGGGTTTCCGGATGAAAACCGGGACGCCGCGGACTTTGAGCCAGTTCTGGAACCGCAAAACCGACTGAAGGGGCGGCCGCTCATAGGGCAAGCCAGCGACGGGATTGCACGGGATCAAATTGACTTTGTGCGGGAACCCTTTGATCAGATAGGCCAAGCGGTTGGCGTCCATCTCGAAGTCGTTCACTTTGTCCAGGAGGATGTACTCGAAGGTCACTGGAGCTTTTGTCTTCATGGCGAAATACTTCGCTGCTTTGATGAGCTGGCGCACGCCATATTTTCCCGAAACAGGCATGATTTCCAAACGCAATTCATCGCGCACCGCATGCAACGATACAGCCAGCTTCACTTTCACCTGGTCGTCAGCGAGCTTGATGATCTGCGGGATGAGCCCGGAGGTGGACAAAGTGATCCGGGAAGGGCTCATGCCGAGACCCGTCGTAGAGGTCATCCAGCGGATCGCCTGCACCACCTGCTTGTAGTTCGCCAGAGGTTCGCCCATCCCCATGAAAAGGAGATTGGTCGGGGCGCGGCCCTGGTCCTTGCGGATGAGAAGAATCTGGTCCAGAATCTCGGCGGCGCTCAGCTGTCGTTTGAAGGGTACCAGCCCCGAGGCGCAAAACCGACATTTGTACGCGCAGCCAACCTGCGTCGACAGACACAGGGAAAGACGGTCGGCGTCGGGAAGAAAAACCGTACAGACAGTTTCATGATCATGCGCTTCGAAAAAGTATTTGATCGTACCGTCCAGCCGCGATTCCTCTTTGCGGCGGATCCTCAGAGGATGAAGGCGATAGTGCTCCGAAAGTGTGGTCCTCAAGCCGGCCGGCAGATCGGACATTTCCTCGAAGGTGGCGGCTTGCCGACTGAAGAACCATTCATAAATCTGCTTGGCGCGATAGCCGCCCTGCCCTTGAACCTTCAAAAAATCCAAAAGAGAATCGGCAGGCGTATCGAGGAATGTTTTCACGGTGTCACGAGACGGCATGTGGGATCCTATCGCACGAAGTACCGGACGGTCTGAACGAGAGTGGTGAGAATCCAGTAGAGCGCGCCATAACTCAGAACGCTCCCCAGAATGATCCAGGCATAGCCGGCGCGACGGTCCATGCGCAAGGCGCAGGCGAAAAAAGAAGCCAGCCAGATCCCGCCGCCGAATGTCGGCATGGCGGAAACAAGCATGACGCCCGGCCCGCCCAGAGGCATCATCCATCTGGCCAGGCGCGTCGATGACCAATCTCGGTTGAAAAAGTTCTTGGCAGCGGGGATCCCATCGAGGAATGAAAACCCGTGTTCAGAGAGCCGGTAAAAGAAAGGGATCTGCACGATATCCAGTGAAATAAGAAGACACAGCATCAACGCGGCGGGGATATGCAGCCAGAGTCCCAAGCCGACGGCCAGAATACGGTTCGCCAGAATCGAAACAAGCGCAACAGCCGCCGTAGCGAGTGGAAGACTCAATAGATAACTTCGGGCGTTTGGTAGGAAGAGTGCATCCCCACCATTGCTTCCAAGCGTTTAATCCGCTCAGTGGTAGTAGGATGCGTGGAAAAAAGCGCCATGAGCCCTTCTCCCTTTAAGGGATTGCAGATGAACAAATGGGCCGTGGCGGGATTGGTCGTCAGAGGAACGCGGGCATGAGCATTGCCGACGGAGATCTTCGACAAAGCGCTGGCCAGGCTCATCGGGTCGCCGGTCAGCTGAGCGCCGCCCTTATCGGCATCAAACTCACGGCTGCGGGAGATCGCCAGTTGAATCAACGTGGCCGCCAGAGGCGCGACGATCATGACCACGAGGAGTTCCAGACCTCCCCCTCCGCGCTCGTTACGGTCACGCCGTCCCATACCGCCGAACATCGCCCCAAACCAAGCCATCTGGCGAAGCATCATGATCGCGCCGGCGAATGTCGCGGCAATCGTCGAAATGAGAATATCACGGTGAATGACATGTGTCAGTTCATGCCCCAGGACCCCTTCCAGCTCATGCTCGTTGAGCATGTCAAGGATGCCCGTCGTCGCCGCCACCGCGGCGTGCCGAGGGTTGCGGCCCGTGGCGAAAGCATTGGGCACATCGGACTCGATGATATAAACGCGCGGCATAGGAATATTGGCCTTATGCGCCAGCCGCCGTACGGTACGAATCAGACCGGTATCATCTGTCTCAGGTACGGGTTTGGCACGATACATCGCCAGCACCATCTTGTCTGAAAACCAGTAGGAAAAGAGATTCATGCCGCATGCCAGTATGAAGGCATACTCCATGCCAACGCGCCCTCCCATCACATTCCCGATAAAGAGAAAGAGCACCATGAGCCCCACCATCAGTAAAAACGTTTTTATGCTATTCATAATAAATCACCTTATTTTATCGCCTATTTTTAATCTCGCTCCCTGCCACCAGCTCCATGCCGACATCGGTTTTTTGCCTTCCGGTTGAACCTGGAGTAGGGCGAGGACGTGCTCCCCACATTTTACAACGGGGCCGTCCCCGCTTACAACACGGATCACCGCTCCGGGCTCGCCTGCTGGGGACTCCAGGACGGGATGAGCTTTGAGGATTTTAAGATGACCCGTATAGGTGCCCGGCCAGGGCGTCATCCCCCGCATCTGGTTCCAGATCGCTTCCGCGGGTCTTGTCCAATCGATCTGGCCGTCTTCCTTCTTGAGGATGGCGCCTTTGCTGGCCACGCCGCTCTGAGGCTCGCGTTTGATGTTTCCTGCCTCGATGAGCCCGAGGGCTTCCTCAAGACAGAGAACGCCCAGATCGACCAATTTGTTCCGCAGGGATTCAGCATCGTCTTCCGGCCGAATGGGGATCCGTTTCTGCAAGAAGATCGGTCCCGTGTCCATCCCTTCGTCCAGCCAGAAGAGAGTCACGCCGCTCTCCGTTTCTCCGTTGATCAAAGTCCATTGGATCGGCGCCGCGCCGCGGTACTTCGGCAGAAGCGAAAAGTGGACATTCAGGAATCCATATTTCGGAATGGACAGGACATCCTTCGGCAGGAGCTTCCCGTAAGCAACGACAATCCCGATCTCGGCGTCGAGCGCCCGGATTTGATCAACAACCCCCGGGTTCTTCAGAGTCTCCAGCTGCAGAACAGGAAGTGAGAGTTTCTGAGCGGCGATTTTCACATCCGGGGCTCTCAGCTCATAACCGCGGCCCGCAGGCTGATCGGGCGTAGTGATGACCGCGGCCACCTGCGTCTTCTGATTAAGCCACTCGAGAAAGGGAACGGCCAGAGCCGGCGTCCCCAAGAAAATCGTTCGCATATGTCCGTTATTCTAGTCCTTTGTGGATCATTTTCATAACCAGCCGGATGAATATTTTTCCGGGTTTTGACTCTAATGGAGTGAAGGCAACTGAAGGCATTCAAAATTCCAAACAGGAGGAAGATCGTCATGAAGAAGTCCATTCGCATAGGAAGCATGGTGTTGATCGGGTGGTTTATTACGGGAAGAACGCTGTGGGCCGATCAAACACCCCAGGATTCATGGATACAAAGCGCTGAGGCGACGGCAAGCCAGGTCTCCGCCAACGAGGGCCTGTCGAACTTTGCAAACATCGACAACCCTGCCGGCTTGAAGGGCTCGGATAAATCCATCAAACTCGGCGGCAGTTCAAACAAGACGTCTGCTCAGAAGAAAGGAAAAAAGAAAAGTTCAAAGACTAAAAAATCAACGACCAAAAAGTCGAAAAAGTCCAAGAGCGGGAAGTCTCGGAAGAAATCAAAAACAGCGGCTTAAAACAGGCCTTGTTTGCGGCGGCGTTCGATGTCGCGTCTGATGCGGAGACGGGGGATGAGCGGCAGGCGGTCGATGTAGAGCTTGCCGTTCAGGTGGTCGATCTCATGCTGGAGGCAGCGGGCGAGAAGACCTTCGCCTTCAATGACGACCGGAAGCCCGTGTTCGTTCAGCGCCCGGACGCGTACCTTGGCGGCGCGCTTGACCTTGGCGCCGAAGCCGGGGACTGAGAGGCAGCCTTCTTCTTCATAAATCGTGCCGGAGCGCTCTTCGATGACCGGATTGATAATCACGATGGGATGCTTCTGGCCGCCCGGCTGCAGATCAATGACGGCAAAATTCTTAGAGAGCCCCACCTGATTGGCGGCCAGACCTATCCCCGGCGCCGCGTACATCGTGCGGAACATGTCCCCGATCGTGTGCAGGAGTTCGTCATCGATCTGCGGCACGTGGGCGGTTTTCTTCCGGAGAACTGTGTCGCCGTATTTCACGATAGGCATGAGCGCCATGGTGGGGAATAATTAAAGGAGTTTTGGCTTTTTTTGTAAAGCAAGCTGCTCGTTGTTTCGAAGGTTTTCGTTCCTCGGGTCTTGCGCCAGGCCCCGGTCGAATAATTCCGCCGCTCCCGCGTAATCACCGCGCCCAAAGGCAACGATCCCCCAGTCATTGTAGGCGGCCGAAAGCGCCGGATCGATCGCCAGAGCCGCCTGATAGTGGCGGACCGCCTGTTCCGTTTTCCCGGCGTTGGCGTAGTCCAGCCCCAGATTGCAGTCCGCGGCGGCATAATACCCAATGAGATGGCGGGTGAAGAAGTCTGCGTGATGAAGCGTCAGAAAATCTCCCCGCCGCACGCAGATCGCCAGCAAGGCCTCGGCCCGGGCAAGTGCTTCCCGCTCCGGAAGGGGTGCCACACCAGCGCGGGCGGCATATACAAGTCCTTCCGCGCGATAGGGGATGGGAGCCAGTTTCTGAGGCAGTTCCGCGTAGAAAGGCCTCCGGCGCGCGGAGTATCCCCACAACGCGCGCTCAAGCTCTTGCCCGCTCTCGATCGGAACCGGCGGCAGGAGGTCCGGCCATTGCCACTTGATCTCTTCATATCCCCAACGGGTCCGAAAGAAATTCAAGAGAACCACATCCGGCCGGCGGTGCTCCACCATCTGCAGGACCTGGATCGAAAAGCGGGTTGGATCGTCCGGGTCGTAAAGGACGGCGTTTTGGGGGAGCGAGCGCAGGAGATTACGCGCATAGTCGTAGGCGTAAAAATCGTTGCGCTGCGAGGTCCAGGACCAGCTTCGGCTGCAAAGCATAAGCAAAGCAGCCATCGGCAGGACCCATGGCTTTACGCGGGGTAGAGCACTCAACCCCATCACGACAAACGGCGCCCAAAGCAAACTGCTCAGCACCAGATACGGCTGGAGGATCGCCGGGGTAGTCGGCTCCCGGAGCGGCAGATTGGATAGGAGAAAAAACGCCGGCCCTGCCAGCACCCAGGACAATAGAAGCCCCGCAGACCAGCGTCGCGATCCGCTTTGCTTCAAACCGACGAATATTCCCGCGCACCCAAAGGCCAGAGCTCCCCACCCCCACTCTCCCCTCATGACCGATGCAAAATACTTCAGCTGGGCCAGAATATCGTCGGAACTCCAGGAAAATGAGCTTTGCTCGGGATGAAGTTTTAACCCGCCGTAATCGGCGCGCGTCACCACCCGCCAGAAATTCCTCCAACTGGAGGGGTCACCCCAGTTGACCAAAGGGTGCTGGGACGCGCGAATCGGCAGATAGAGAAAGACGGACAAGCCCAGCAAGAAACACAGGATCGGCGTGACGGCGTGTCGGCGTGACGGCGTCACCGAATTTCCATTCGCCGATACCCCGATACGCCGATACACCGACACGAACAACGGTATTAAAAAAATGAGTGTTGGATGCACCGAGAGACCGAGCCCTAGAAGCAGAGCTGCGACGCAGAATGATCGAGAGGAATCCCGCTGAAGGCAAAGAAGAATGGCCGCCGCCAGGAATGCGGCCAGAGTATACATCTCGGCCACCCGGGCCAGAGCAATGACCGCCGGACTCGTTGCAAAAAGGAGAACAGAGATAATCAGAATCCAGTTTTTCGCTACTCCGCGGAGCGCTCGATAGAGTATGCCGACCGTCGCCGCCGCGAAGAAGGCGCTCATGACGTTCACACGGTAGGCCACATTGCCGAACGGCAACAGGGTCACGAAAAGCTTTCCAACCAGTACGTAGAGTGCATAGCCGGGCGGATGGGCGATGCCGAGCGTGTGGATGGCGGCGATCAGATCACCGGAGTCCCGGTAGGAGGGAATGGTTCCGCATTGGCCGGACAGGTAAAACGCGAAGGTGAGGAGGAAAAGCGCGACGCTCAATTGTAGGTGCTGAGCTTGCCTTTGTCTTCCTTTTCGATGTCGTAGTTGCCCAGGAAGGATACTTTTTCATGCCGTTCAACGGCCACCAACTTCGGCCCCTTCCCCTTCTGGTGCATATAGTAATAGACGTTATGAATTTCCTTCTTGCGGTCGACCTCATCCACATAAAAATCATGATCGGGCACTTTGGCGCGTTTTTTCTTTCCGGGAACAAAACGCCGTTCATACTCCCGGTGGCGGCCGTACATCGGGCCGGAAAACTTTTCAAAGGAGCTCACCGGCAGGACGCCCTCTTCGGGATTATTGATGTCCCTCTTGATCCCGACTGTGTTCCGCTTCGCCGCTGCCTCCTGACTCTCCCGCGCGCGGATCCGCGCCACTTCCCGATCAATGTCTACCTCAGGTTTTGTCATGCTCGTCTTTTGAGGGACCCACGCGTCGCTCTCGCGCGGCGCCGCGGGTACGCGCTCGTTCGCAATTTTGAGCAGGTTCTCCACCGAGTTATCGACTGGAGTGACAGGCTCAGGCGCCATCGCTACCTTCATGGGTTCTTGAGGCGTTGGAGGCTCCACCGGTTCGGACACGACAGGTTTGGGCGCTGCTTTGGGAACCCATGTGTCTCCTTCAGATGTATCGGGCCCTGACGGCTTCTGGTTCGAAGCCAGCAATTCCTCCGTGCCGGGGACGCCGGCCTGGTTCGGTGCAGAAGCGGCGCTGGCCGCCGGAACGGGAGGAGCAGAAACCGAAGGAACTGGCGGAGCCGGGGGAGTCGAAGAAGTCTGAACAGGCGCCACTGCGGACGGAGCTGGCACGGGTGGTTCTTTCGATACCACGGATTTTATAGCGAGCAGCTCTTCCTCTGAAGGGACCGCACCTCCGGAGACCGGCGAAGGATGGAGCGGAGTTTCCTGCACCTCTTGAGTTTTAGCCATAGCCACTACCGGTGGAGGCGGTTTCGCAGTTGGCTCGGCACTCGGGGTGCTCGGTGCGGACGCCACGGCCGGAGCTTCGGCGGGGGGCTTGACTTTCGGATGACGGCGGTGCCGTTTCACGAGTCGATATTCGGGCTTCGGTGCCTCCTCTGTCCGTTCGACCCATGTCGTGCTGTCCACCTTCACTTTTGCCGCGGTCGACTGGGATGGACGCGGCGTAACGCGTACCCAAACTTCTTCGAAATCATCTGCAGGCGGCGCGGTTTTTGCCGGCGCATTGGCAACAACCACCCGTGCCTGAGGCGCGGCGGGAGGTGTCCCGGCGCTCTCAGGATGCGCCGCCACTGGCTTCCGTGTCTCCGTTTCTGTCATCGCAGCCGTCTCCGTAACAGTCGCCGACACAGCGAGCGGGACGTATGCGCCTTTCGTTTCGTCCCATTCGTAACTGGGTTTTGGTTCCACTCCTTTGGGTGCTGGAACCTTCCCCACGGAAGTGTATGAAACAGGAGATGCCTGCGGCGGGATTACAGGCTGAGGCGGAGGGCGGGTCTCGGAGGGAACCGCTTCCGGTACGGGAACAGGAGCGGAAGCTCTTTTGTTCATCGTTTGGACATGCTCTGAAAATGTCGTTCGAACGGAATAAATGCGCTGCCGGATGCCCTGTTTGTCATAGATACTGACCACGGTATAGGACAAGTCCCGCGCAAACTCGATGACGGCTTTTCCCCCCTTCCAATGTCCGGAGACATAGGGTTCCTGAACGATGAACTTCGCGGGGTCTTCATCGATGCGGTTTGCTGTCAATGTAAAAAGATCGGGCAGCGCTTCCTGCGGAAGAATAAGCCCGCGAGCATCAGGACCTAATGCGCTGAGAATGTCTTGCGCCGTAGCAGGGGCAATCTCTAGAGCCAGGAGAGAACATGGTGCCAGACATATCCCCGCGACGGACGCCATCGACAGAAGAAATTTTGACTTCCCCTTCATTTGCCCGCCCTCATCATCATGTAACAACATTTAGCCGATATTACGCGAAAAATCAATGCTTTGTGGACAGATCCACTTAGAGAAGGTCTGCTGGATCAACATCCACGGTCATGAACGCTTTGGCCGGCCGGTAGCCGCGCAGGAAGCGCAGGCAGGCGTCCAACGTCTCATCGGCCCCTTTAATCAAGACCTGATAGCGGAACTGGTTCCGCAGGCGGCTGTACGGCGCCGGCGCGGGGCCGAGTACGTCGACATTCTGAACGCGCGCTGATAATTCCGCGCCGAGGTCTTCCGCCGCCTTTTGCGCCGCTGGCTCTTTGGCCGCGCGCAAGACGATATTGATCAAGCGGCAGAACGGCGGGTATTTCATCCGCTCCCGGTCGCCGATTTCCTGTTCATAAAAACGGAGATAATCATGTTCCTGAGCCGCCTGAAGGGCATAGTGGTCAGGGTGGTGCGTTTGAACAAGGACTTTTCCCTTTGCGTCGCCGCGCCCAGTGCGTCCCGCGACCTGCGTCAGAAGATCGAATGTCCGTTCGGCGGACCGGAAATCGGGAAGATGGAGCGACACATCCGCGTCGACCACTCCCACCAGGGTCACGTGAGGGAAGTTGAATCCCTTCGCGATCATCTGCGTCCCGACCAGGACATCCAGCTCTCCTTTTATAAAGGAGGAGTATATTTTTTCGTACATTTTCCTCTGACCGGCGATGTCCCGATCCAGCCGCGCCACTTTCACAAATGGAAAAAGTTTTTTGAGCTCTTCTTCGACTTTTTGAGTTCCGATGCCGTATTGATGCAGGCGCATGGTGCGGCAGGAGGGGCATTGGATGACGATCGGTGTGCGTTTCGAACAGCCATGGCACTGCAGATACGGCACTTCGCCATGATGCACGGTCATTGTTGTGCTGCATCGGTCACAGCGGGAGACCCAACCGCATTTACTGCAGCGGAGAAACGGGGTAAATCCCCGGCGGTTCACGAAAAGCATAATCTGCTCACGCTGGGCCAGCCTCTGCTCGATCGCCAGTTTGAGGGGTTCGCTAAAAACGGAGTGCGAGTAAGCGAGTGAGCGAGTGCGTGGGTGAGTGGAAGCCTCTGATTCGCCATGATTTGCTCGCTTACTCGCTCGATCGCTTATTCGCTCAGCGTGAGGTCTCCGATCAATCAACTCCACCGCCGGCAGTGAGCGTTGTTCTACGCGGGATGTCAGTTCTAGGAGCACGTAAGTTCCCTGCTTGGCTTTCCAATAAGACTCCAGGCTTGGCGTCGCGCTCCCCATGACCAAGACGGCGGAGGAGAGTTCTGCCCGTTTCAGGGCAACATCACGAGTGTGGTAGCGCGGCCGGTCCTCCTGCTTGTAGGACCCTTCATGTTCTTCATCGAGCACAATCAACCCCAGCTTGGGAAAGGGCGCAAACACCGCCGAGCGCGCGCCGAGGAGCACCTGTATCTCTCCCTTGCGGGCAGCCGTCCAAGTCCGAAAGCGCTTTCCGCCGGACAACCCGCTGTGCCAGAGTCCGACGTGCTCCGCGCCATAGCGATTCTGCAATTGATCGAGGAACGGCGGAGTCAGTGCGATTTCGGGGAGCAGATAGAGGGCTTGGCGTCCCTGGTCTAATACCTGGTCGATCGCGCGCAGATAAATCTCCGTTTTCCCCGAATCGGTGATTCCGCGAATCAGAAAGGTGCGGAATTCCTTGGCCTCTACAGCAGCCAGGAGCGGGGAGAGAGCACGAGTTTGTTCCGCAGTCAATTTAATGCCCGAAGGGAGAGGGATGAGACGGGAAGGGAGCAACGACACGTCCGTTTCTCCCTTTTCCCCTCTCCCTTCTCCCTTCAGACGCTTAGGAGCTGAAAGCGCCGGCGGGACGACACACGCCAAAGCCTCGCCCAGCGAGCATAAGTACCGGTCCGCCACCCAGCGCGCCAGCTCCAGCAACTTTGCATCGAAAAAGGGTTCCGTATCCAGCCAGCGCAGGATTTCCTTCGTTAGAAAGGAAGGTTTTTCCGACATCAAGCCAACAACGTATCCGACCAGGTTCTTCTTAGGGCCAAAGGGAGCCAAAACCCGGCACCCGATCTTCCCTTCTGCCGCCCGGTAATGGAAAGTCTTGTTCAGAGGGATGGGAAAAGCCACTTCAACATAAGCGGGGCTCGCCATAGGCTCACAATATCAAAGCCTTCGTAACCCGGCAAGGGTTAAGGCCCATTTACGAGCCGCCAAAGAGCCCATACAGTTTTAGCCATTGGCCTCATTCTTTTTTTCACGAGCTTCCGTTAGACTTCCGGATATGTGTTTCTCTAAGTCACTTAAGAAAACCGTATGGCTTCTTAACCTTCTCATCACAATTCCGGCTTTCGGCGCTACCGTTGAGATGATCGGAAACTCAAGGCCTGCCACCTCGTACATTCCCTTGACAACGGACATGGCGCAGAAGGAACTGGCCATGGCCGGCGCGACCGATCCTAATCAGCTACCGGCCCAAATGGCGGAGGCGTCCGCGATGGTCCATAGCGCATCTATCGGAAGCATTCCACTGACTTTGCCTCCTTCTTCACTTCCGCTCCCTGCACAGTCTCAGACCACCACGCCGGCGGCTGCTCAGGCGGCCACTCCGGCGACTTCAGCGGCCGCAGCGTCCAGCTACACGCCGCCGCCGTTTAACAGCCTGGCGAATTCCGTCGCCTACATTCAGCACCAGATCGCCGACTCCTCCGCCGGGCTTCCTCAGACGTATTACAATCCTTCCGGAACAGCAACGGGAAATCAAGTGATCGATAACGGCGTGGGGACCTATGACACTTCACTGGCGCTCATGGCTTTAATTCAAAGCGACAATAGCGAAGATCTGTCTCAGGCTCAGAAGATTCTCAACATCTATAACAGCGGCGTTTACGGCCCCCCGCCCAGCAATGCGGTCATCCCCCCGCCCGGCGAGGTTCTGACGGCCTATCCAACCGGCAATAATGGCCAGGCCTTTAAGCCGTTCAACAGCAGCACGTATTACTATTTCGATGAAGCCGATGCCAACGGAGAATATGAATCGAGCTGGAATCAGTATGGCGTGCATACCGGCCCCAACGCCTGGCTGGCTCTGGCCGACTGCCAATTCATTCAAGCCGAACGCAAGGCCGGCGTGAGCGACACGGCCCTGACCCCTTATCTGAACATGGCCGCCGGGATCGGCAATGCCATGATCCTTCTGCAGAATTACCAGACCCCGGGTCTGAATGACCAGACCCAAGGCGCTGTCCGTTACGGTCCGCACCAAACGTATGAGGATCCTTTTGAAACGGTGAATACAGAAAATAATGTCGACGCCTACTCTGCGTTTAACTCAATCTCGCAGGTGATGAAGCAATCCACGCTGAATTCCTTTTCGAGTACGGCGTCGTCTTATTTGACCGCGTCAGGCAACATTATTAACTGGTTGCAGAAAGGTTCTTTCTATAATCCTGGAACAGGTCAGATGCAGACTGGAATGAGAGACCCACAATCAGGGCTCCTTTTCATGGGCGCCGACTTCGACTCAAAAAACAACCGTTGGCAACTCGAGACTCAACTGGCAGAGGATTCCGGAGGAAGTTGGACCATTTCCGCCCTCGGCCCGCAAACGATCGATTCGATCTGGGGTCCCGGCGCCGCCTTAACCATGTGGACATCCATACGCGCTAATTTCGGACGAACGGAGGGCGCGGGAGGAAGTCAATCGATCACCGATGCCCGCGCACGGGGATCCCTGACCGGCGTCGATTACAGCAATCTCTACGCCTCCAACCAGGCGCTCATCTCCCCTGAATGGACGGCCGGCGCCGTCAACGCATTGAAACAACTGATTCCTTACTATCAGGCGAATCCGCCGCCGCCGACGCCGAAAACGCCAACGACGACGAAAACAGTCGGGACCAGCTCAGCCATCGTTATTCGTCGCCCGCCGGAACACCCGCCCGTCGTGATCAGCCCCGTGATGTCACTGACGAAAGACGAGCAGAGCATGGAGAACTTCCTCTCGCAAGGCGTGGACTCCTATGCGATCGGGCCGGGGTTAACAGGCTCCCGGCAAGGCAACACCGGTTTCGGCTGGGAGGCGCCGTTGGACGACTCCGTCGCCGCTATGGCGTCCATCTATGGAACTCTCGGGGAAGATCCTCTGGCCTTATGGAGGACGACTTCAACGAATCCCTGAATTCGCCACAGAGAATGGCTCCACATTTTAAAACCCTATTACCTGGGCGCAACGCCTGAACAACTAACCGCCTTTTTGTAATACCTCATTATCAAGGTTTGGCCAGCGTGTCCCTCAGAAGCTTCAGGTCCGTCCAGGACTCCGGCTTGAGGTTGGGGTTGCGCAAGAGCGCAGCGGGATGGTAGGTGGGGAGAACCTGGGTGCTTCCCAGGGCCTGCCGTGTCTCCGCATCGATTTTCACCGCTTTGGATTCAGCGAGTTTTCCCGCTTCCTCCTCAAAAAGAGCCACTTCCTCAAGGACACTCGCCGGATAGAAATACTCGACATCGAAGGGGACCAACTTTCCGCGCAGGCCCGTGATTCCTTCCTTGGTATGCAGGATCATCTTTGTGGAGGGAGACCCGAGCGTCATGATCACGCGCGGCTTCATGATCGCGATTTGCTGAAGGAGGATGGGCGAGCAAGCTTCCACTTCCTCCGGCGAGGGCGGCCGGTCATTGTTCCGGGCGTCAGGGGTCTGCGGGTTGGCCATAGCGTGGCACTTGACGATATTGGCAATATAGGCATTCGTCTGGCGGGACAATCCGATGGCCGCGATCATTTTATCGAGAAGTAGGCCTGCCTTTCCGACAAAGGGTGCCCCCCGCCGGTCTTCCTCATACCCCGGTCCTTCGCCGATGAACAAAACTTCCGAGTCAGGGTTTCCCACGCCGAAGACGAACTTGATGCGTGTGGCGCCGAGGGGGCATCTTTGGCAGTCCTTGTACTTCTCGTAGAGCGTCTTAAGGGCGTCTGCTTTCATACCGTCATTGCGGGGAGGGTTGCCGGACGTATGGCGACCTGACGAAGCAGTTTGTCCTGTGCTGACAGATTGTTTCGCTTCGCTCGCTATGACTGCTTTATTTTCTTTGGAACAATAAATCTGGTCATCCCAGACCTTCTCCTGCTCGAGCCATTGCTTAGTGTCGGCGATGAGCTTCTGGACATCGCTCACAGGGCAGGCCGCTCCAGAACGGCTTGCCAGATGTGCCTGGCGAGGCGTTTCTTGGGCATCGGCCCGAGAGGAATGCGCTCATACCACCGCGACAAGAGCGTTACAGACCCCTCAGAAGTCCCGAGATTGGTTTCGCGGTTGGCCAGCACCCAGTCGAGGTCTTTATGCTTGAGCTTTAAGGCGGCGTTTTTCATGAGGTCCTGCGTTTCCAGGGCAAATCCGATCACCAGCGCCGGACGGCCGCGGCGGGCCCTGGCCACTTTTGCAATGATGTCTGGATTGCGCACGAGCTTGAGCAAAACAGCGGCGGATTTGCCTTTAATTTTCTGGCGCGAAACAGCGGCCGGGCGATAATCCGAAACCGCCGCGGCCCCGATAAAGACCTTCGTGCCAGGTAAATGCTTCTGGACTTGTCTGTCCATCTCAAGGGCGCCGGTGACGGGAATAACCCGTACCCTTTTGACCGGACGGAGAACATTTGCCGGGGTCGGCCCCAAAATCAAGATGACACGGGCTCCCAACCGGGCGGCTTCGTTCGCCAGAGCAATTCCCATGCGGCCGCTGGCCGCATTGGAGAAGAACCGGACCGGGTCCCAATGCTCGCGCGTAGGACCAGCCGTCACCAGCACTTTTTGATGCCGTAGAGTGTTGAAGGAGTTACGAGCGCGCATGGAGGACATGCTGGACGATCACGGAAGGTTCGGACATGCGGCCTTCGCCGTGGTCGCCGGCCCGCCCCAGAGCGCCTTTTTCAGGACCGATGAAGCGATAGCCGTATCCCTTGAGCCGTTTCACGTTCGCCTGGGTCGCAGGGTGGAGCCACATGGCGGTGTGCATGGCCGGGGCGATGAACACCGGGATCTTAAGCCGGCTCTGCGGCCGGCGAGGGACCGCCAGCACGACCGCCGAAATCAGGTCGCCGGCACCTCCTCGGGCCAGATTGGAGAGGGTTTCTGCCGTCGCCGGGGCGATCAGGATGACCGACGCTTTCTCGGCCAGCGCCAGATGCGCCATCTGATAGGCCTGGGGATCCAGGGGGTCTGAAAAAACGGGGTGGCCAGTGATCGCCCGGAAGGTCAAGGGCCCTACAAAGTGGGTGGCCGAAGGCGTCATAATGGCATGCACGTCCTCGCCGGCCTTGATCAAGAGGCGGGCAATCTCGACGGCTTTGTAGGCCGCGATGCTTCCCGTGACACCGAGCAGGATCATTCCGCTTTTTTCTTTTTCTTCTTCGTTTTCTTGCCGCCCTCTTCGACCGGTTTGTCGCCGGCGCCAAGTTCGGCCTTCCCCTCGCCGGCGACGGACACTATCGCTGGCACTTCCGCCGCGGGCGCTTCCGCCACGACCTTGTTCGCCATGATCTCGTCGATCGTCACTTTGTTCTCAACGATGTCTTTCAAGGCCTTTTCCACCAGGACGGGCATCGGCTCGGGGGTCCCCTTGGCTTTCATCGCGCGCGCCCAGCGGAGCGTCAGCAGAATGAGTTCATATCGGTCGGCTGAGTAATTCAGCACTTTCGGGTCAAGAAACAGATCTACCATGGTTGTCTCCTATTGTCTTAATTTAAGGGATTCGGCGTCCAAAATCGCCTCGAGTCGTTTTAAGGCGAGAGGAATACGGTCGTTGACTACATTGTAGTCATAATAACTCAGGTATTTCAGCTCCCGGCGGGCGTCGGCCAGGCGGTGCCGGATCTGGGCCTCCGTCTCCGACGAGCGTGAACGCAGGCGGCGCCGGAGGTCCCTAAAGGTCGGCGTGGTGATAAAAATGAGCACGGCCTCCGGGTATTGGCGCTTGACTTGAAGCGCCCCCTGGACGTCAATGTCGAGGAGCACGTCCTTTCCCTGCGCCCGCATCCTTTCCAGATAAGCGCGCGGCGTCCCGTAGAAATACTGGCCGTGAACTTTCGCCCACTCCGCCAGCTCTCCGCGCCGCCGCATGGCCTTGAACGCCGCGTCCGTCACGAAAAAGTAATCCTTACCCTCTTTTTCACCGGGGCGAGGCAGGCGCGTCGTCGCCGAAATCGAGAAAACCAGGTTCCGGCGGCGCTCGAGCAGGAGCCGGCATAACGTGCTCTTGCCGGCCCCCGAAGCCGCCGACACGACGATCAAGAGTCCTTTCCGTGATTTCATGGCTTGTTCGCAGGCACCGGCGGAGCGGGCGCCTCCTGGTGTGCCTTGATCTCGTTCAACTCCTGCTGAAGGCGATCCACCTGGTCCCGGAGTGTGTCCAAGGCGTCCTGCTGGGCTTTGAGTTTGCGGCTGAGATCCAGCGCCTGGCTCTTGGCTTCTTCCGCGACATTGGACACGGCTGTGGTTTTTCCGTTCAAATCCGAGAGCGCCTTTTCCAGATCGCGCAGGCGACGCGAGGCATCGAGCTGGTCAAGGCTTGACTGGATCGCGGTCACGCGGTCCTGCAGGGCGGAGACTTCTTCGATCAGAGCCTTGAATTGGGTGTGCAGGGAGGCCATATCGCGTTTGAGCGTTTTGACGGAGGAAGAGATCTGTCCTCCAGACCGGGGCTGGGCGGTGTGGGAGGCTGTCGTCTTGGGAGCAGGACTTGTCTCATCGGCCTGGGCGGGCGTGACAATCCCCGCCAAACACAGGGCCAGAAGAGCCATCTTAAACGTGCTACGGAACAGGACGAGGGCCTGCTTCATGTCAGCGGGCCAGGGCGCTTCGAAGACGGCTTTCTTGCGCGTGAGGGGATGCTGGATCTCCAGGCGCTCCGCATGGAGTAGCGGACGGTTGATTCCATAGTCATGCGGCCAGCGCGGCGAGGACCCGTAAGTGCAGTCTCCTACGATCGGATGGCCGATGGCTGCACAATGAACGCGGATCTGATGGGTCCGACCTGTTTTTGGATGCAGACTCACCTGTGACACCTCCTTGAAGGTCTTGACTACTTCAAATGTTGTCTCAGACGGCCGCCCGGCACTGGAAACGGCCATGCGGCTGGGCACCTTGTGGGAGCGTCCGACCGGCGCCGAAATGATCCCGCTGCCTGCCTCGGGAATTCCTTCCACAAACGCGGCATACGTTTTCTGGATCCGCCGGTCTTGAAATTGTTTGCTGATGAGATTCTGCGCCAACGCGGTTTTAGCGACCAAAAGAACCCCCGTCGTATCCTTGTCCAACCGGTGCACGACGCCCAGCCGCGACGCATCGCTGAACAAGCCCGTCAACTTGGGTCCCAGGTACTCCGCGAGCCAGTCAACGAGGGTTGGCCCCTTGTGGCTGGCCGCTGGGTGCACGACCAGACCCGCGGGTTTGTTAAGTACTAGAATCGAGTCATCTTCGAACAGAATTTGTGGTGTGAACGTCCCGCCGTCGGCCCGTTCGCCCATACGCCTGTCCATGCCCAGCCGGCACGATCGGGAAACGGGGT
>Ga0326728_10013756_pt1 | contig 17461 bp, 13 predicted proteins | sample MB3enrmetagenome_FD_207602 | JGI IMG/M metagenome (GOLD analysis project Ga0326728, IMG submission 207602) | Lab enriched peat soil microbial communities from McLean, Ithaca, NY, United States - MB31MN | ecosystem: Environmental > Terrestrial > Soil > Wetlands > Peat | place: USA: New York... | reverse complement strand
CTCAATCAACCGCCAACCGCTTTCCCCCGCAGAGCTGATTTGCCGTCTCGCCGGCCTCCTTCCGGTCCGCTGCCGCGAATCAGCCCTCAGCCTCCACCCGCGGAGGCTCGGCAACTGCGGAGCGGGAATCGGGAACTGGGAGTGCAGAACTGAGTGCGGCGTTATATTTCATTTCACGACTTTGACTGGCTGCTGGTGGCGGTGGTGCTGGCTATTTGCGTCCTGGGCGTAATGGAAATCTACAGCGCAACCCTCAACACCAAGTTTGTCGGGGTTCACATCAAGCAGATCTATTGGATCCTGGCCGGCCTGGCTTTGATGTTTCTCGTCAGCCGCCTCAACTATCAGGCCCTGTTGGAGCAGGTGCCGTGGATGTACGTCGTCTCCATCCTCTCGCTGATGTCCGTCCTGGTCTTCGGAAAGAAATATCTGGGGGCGCGGCGCTGGATTCTCTTGCCGGGAGGCCAACACTTTCAACCTTCCGAATGGGTGAAGCTGATTCTGATACTTGCGATGGCGAAATACTTCAGCGAACCTCGCCCTTCGGAACAAGAGGGGCAGCTTTCCGATATTGTGAAGGCGGGCTTGCTCGTGGGCTTCCCCATGGTATTGGTTCTGGCCCAACCGGATCTGGGAACGGCTCTTACTTACCTGCCCATCGCGATCATGGGGCTTTTTCTCGGCGGGCTGCGGGCCAAGCACGCGGTGGCTTTAGTGCTGCTGGCGGCGGTATTCGCGGTTCCGGCCTGGAAGTGGGTTTTGAAACCCTATCAGAAGGACCGGCTCACCATCTTTCTGCAACCGGAGAGCGATCCGCAGAAGCGGGGGTATCAGGTTATACAATCCCTGATTGCTGTGGGTGCGGGCGGGATTACGGGCAAGGGCATCACCAAAGGCACACAAACACAAGGACTTTTCCTGCCTGTACCGCATACGGATTTCATTTTCGCGGCTTGGTCGGAAGAGCACGGATTCGTGGGCGCGGTGGTGGTCTTGCTGTTATACTTTATGGTGCTGATGCGCCTCATCCACAATGCGCAAACGGCAACCGATCGCGCTGGCGCGTTTGTGGTGATGGGTGTGGTGGCGGTTCTTAGCTTCCACATCCTGATTAACGTCGGCATGGTAGTCGGCTTTATGCCGGTTACAGGTATTCCGCTGCCGTTGATGAGTTACGGCGGCTCCTCTGTTCTCTTTACGTTCCTGGCGTTAGGCATTGTGATGAACATCCGTATGCGCCGTTTCGTAAACTGAACCAGTAAAGCAATTAGCTGCAGCAGGCCAGCTACCGCCTGCACGAACGCGGAACGCGTTCCAAGTTTTTGGCTCGCTACGCTGCGCGCCCCATTATCAGATTGCGGTAGTGGAAGCCAGAAGCGGGTGAGCCCACGGAAAAATTTTCGCTAGGCCCTCGTCAGAGAGGGCAAATACCGGCCAGCACGAGGAGTTACGGGCCGGAACAAGAATTGAGTGGAGCGCGCACCGGGGCGGTTAACGGCCCCTTCGCCTGTGAGGAGACTTGATCGGCAGGCTCTCCGGCGAAAGAGCGGTCACACCCCGGCGCAGAGCGTCATAGGTGCACACGATTTCCGAATTAAGACAACGGACTTGCCCGATGGCTCGCGTTCGCGGCTATCCTCCTAGTTTGTCCGCAGGATATCCTCGCGCACATGCGCCGGGAGCAGTGTGAGTGTGCTCAGGACGTTATAGCGTTAAGCTCAGTGCCTTGTTTACCCGCCTTTTCGTGTAGCCGGTGATGCTGCCGCTCTTTTTAGCGCGGGCGGCCTACATCCCGGAGACGCCATGATCAGAGAAATGTACGTATCTTCGACGCCACATGAGACCAAAGTGGCCCTCGTCGAAGATGACCAGCTTGCTGAACTGTTTTTCGAACGTGAAAACGAATACACCCTTGCCGGATCGATTTATAAAGGCCGGGTCACGCGGGTTCTTCCCGGCATGCAATCGGCTTTTGTGGATATTGGCCTGGAGCGGGACGCCTTCCTGTATGTCTCGGATTTTCTCGAATTGCCCGAAGACGAGGAAAACGAATTTGAAGAAATCGCGGTTACCCGTCCGGAAACCTTTGTAACCAATCGCCCTCCTCAGGAAACCCGGCTGGAATTCAGGCCCGAAGCCGCTGCCTTGCCGCAAACTGATCGTGCGGCCGGGGAGGAGCAGGAGGAAGCGGTCTCCGAAGACCAGCAAGAGCTTGCGGAAACCGAAGACGCTTCTTCGCTGGCCGGTGGGGATGAGCAGGAGCGGGAGTTCCGAGGTGGCCGCCGCCGCCGCCGCCCGCGTCGCCGCGGCTTTCCCGAATCTAAATTTGCCCATCCGGAAGACGCCGGACAAGAGGGTGGGGAGGGAGCCCTGGATCATGGTCCGGCAGTCCCGGCCGCTCCAGTTCTGTTGCCAGGGGAATCCATCTCCAAATACCAAACGCGCGGAGAGGCGTCTGCTGAGCCGAAAGAAACTCACCCCGCACGAGTGCAGGCTGAGGATTCGCCGCTACCAGAACGCGAGGCGCACTCTGGAGCAGGCGAATCGCAGAGAACAAGCGAGAATTATCCGCCCCGGCCGATCATGCTGCCTGGGGAATCCATTGCCAAGTATCAGCCGCGAACGGAGCCGCCAACGATGGCCAACGAGGTTCCGGTTTCCGTCCCTGAGCCTGGCCGTGCCCCCGGCAAGGAAGAGCTGGCAGAACGCGAACGGCGGAATTTTCAATTTCGCGACCGGACCACAGCAACGGTCGGGCGAGCCGCAGGGCGCCTTACTTTGCTGCCCGGTGAATCCATTGCCAAGTACCAGTCGCGTGCCGAACCGTCGAAGCCGCAGCAGGAACCCCGTGCTGACGAAGCCGAGCGCCCCGCCGGACCTCCAGCCGCTACCTTTGTGATCGAAAGCGAGCCTTGGACCGGGAATGCACAAGCGGAGTTTGCGCCGTCCTCCTCCACCCCGGCAGCTCCAGAAGACGCCGGCGAAACCCTGGAGATCGCGGCGGGTGCAGAAAAGGAGGCATCTGCCTCCCACACGGTTCCGGCTACCAAGGCCCCCTTTATCCAGCGCGACTCCGGATCGCCGCGTAGTAAGGAACCCGTTGTTACAGATTGGGCTGCGGGTTCCAACGACGAAGCGGCTGAAGCTGAAGCCCCGGCTCCAGTTTTCGACCGCCCCTCCAGCGGCTACGAGAAATCACAGCAATCGCCCCTGGATGAGGCTCGAGTTCGCGATGCCGAAGCGCAATCCGAAGTGCCCGGCGCCGAGGCGGGGCTGGCCAGCTTTCAAGCTGCATCAGGGAGTGGCGAACTGCCGGGCCCCCACTATGGCGAACACGTCTTCGGCACTTCCGGCACGGGTACGCTGGAACACGAGGAGATCGAGGGCGATGAAGCGGAATTCCACCCGCCGAGCGAGGAAGAGAGTGACTCCGAGTTTTTGGAGCTGGAAGAAGAATCGTTTGAGCGGGAGGGCTATCGGCCCACCCGGTCTTCGGGAAGATACCCGGCAGAGCCCGTGCTGGCCCGAGACAGAGAAGCGCAGGAGCCCGATTCGGCGCGGGCGATGCCGGAGCCGGAGCTCGCCGCGGCGGCAGACGCTTACCCTGCCGAGGAGAATGAAGAATTCGAGCCGGAATCGTCTCTCGGGGAAGAAGCCGAAGAAGCCTTAGAGCCGGAAGGGGAACTGGAGCTTCCGGAAGAGCAGCAGGAAGAAGCGATCGGTTCCCGGGCGGAAGTCCGCGGCCCCGGGGTGACGGCGAGCTATCAGCGGGTGGAGCGCTCCTTGGACCGCCGGCGCGACCGGAGGTTCGGCCGCGTGCTGCGCCGGCGCGAGCCACCGCGCCAGCATGTGCAGATCAGCGATTTGTTGCGCGAAGGCCAGGAGGTCCTCATACAGATCGCCAAAGAGCCCATTGGGAAGAAGGGCGCGCGCATTACCAGCCACATCGCCTTGCCGGGCCGCTTCCTGGTCTACATGCCGACGGTGAACCACATCGGCGTGTCGCGCAAGATCACCGACGACGAGGAACGGCAACGGCTGAAGCGCATTATGCTGAGCGAGCGGGAAGGGGGACATGGAGGCTTCATCGTGCGTACCGCCGCGGCCGGTGTAGGGGAAGACGAACTGCGCGCCGACATCCGCTTCCTGAAGAATCTTTGGGGCCAGATCAAGCAGCGTGCGGAGAACGCCAAGGCGCCCGCTCTTATCTATCACGATCTGAATTTGGTTGAGCGCATTTTGCGGGATCTGGTTACCAGCGAATTCTCCCAGATCTGGGTCGATACCGAGCAGGAATACGAACGCATTCTGAACTTCGCCAACCGCCTCCAGCCTTCCTTGCTGCGGCGTGTGAAACTCTATACCAAGTCGACTCCGCTGTTTGAACAGTTCGGCATCCACGATGAAATCGATAGAGCGCTTAAGTCCAAGGTGTGGCTCAAGAGTGGCGGCTATATTGTGATCAACCAAACGGAGGCCCTGGTGGCCATCGACGTCAACACCGGCAAGTATGTCGGCAAGACGGCGCGGCTGGAAGATACGATCGTCAAAACCAATGTGGATGCCATCCGGGAGATCGTGCGGCAGATTCGCCTCCGGGACTTGGGTGGAATCATTGTCATCGACTTCATCGATATGGACGAGCGCAAGAATCGTCAGAAGGTCATGCAAGCGCTGGAAGACGCCTTGAAAAGCGACCGCTCCCCCTCCAAAGTTTTGGCCTTCAACGATTTTGGCTTGGTGGCAATTACCCGGAAACGGGTGAAACAATCGCTGGAGCGTACTCTGGGTGCTCCTTGCCCCTATTGCACCGGCACTGGCTTCGTCAAGTCGGTCACGACGCTTTGCAACGAGATCTTTGTGGAGTTGCGCAAGATGCAGCGGCATTTGCCGGACAACGATGTTATCAACCTGCGCGTGAATCCCGAGATTGCCAAAGCGCTGAAGGCCAATGACGGCCGCTGGCTGCAGGATTTCGAGGAGCTGACCGGACGCAGTATTTTGGTGAAGCCCGACACCACGCTTCATCAGGAACAATTCGATATTCATTAAAAACCGTTACCCGTTTTCCGTGAAAGGCAGCGGCAAACGGGTAACGGGAAACGTATAACGGTTTCACTGGCCACTGCTTTAGTGCTGCGACCTTGGTAATACAATTGGGGGTCAAAGGCAGAACATTACTCGTCAATACCACAAGATCTTGTGCCGTCTGTACCCGTTGTGCGCATAATATTAGGTAGCACGATTGGACGTGTCCCCCAGTACATCCCCCAAAACACCAAAGAAACTAGGAAGATACTCGTAGATACCTTGACACTGTGGGAAGCTATCCTGGTATAACCAGCTACACTCGAAAAAGTTTTTCCCCCGAGGGCTGGTCGTAAACTCCCACGTTCAACTGGGAGCGTTGGGCCGAGTTGGACGGGAGGAGCCAGGACTGGCAGAGCTGGAACGGTGGTATTCGACTCTGCGGAGGGGGCGGCATTATGGCCGAGTCACGAGAAGCAGTGAATATCCGGGAAGTGATGAACATCAAGGAGGCCTCGGAGTACTTGGGCGTGAGTCCGGACACGCTCTACAAATACGTCTACGAGGAGAAAATCCCCGCCTTCAAGCTGGGAAACCGCTGGAAATTCAAAAAATCGAAGCTCGACCAGTGGATGGAAGACAAGAGCAGTACTCGTGAGGAGCGGGGCAAGAAAAAACCCAAGCCCGCGCAATCCGTCGTCGCGGGGCGATAGAGGCAAACATGAAGGGATTTGGTGGCGCTAAAAATCTCGTGGGCCTGGATATCGGATCCAGCAGCATCAAAGCGGTGGAGCTCAAACGCACCCGCGCCGGTATTCAAGTCCTGCATGTGGGGATGGAGCCTTTGTCCACCGATGTGGTGGTCGACTCCATGATTATGGACAGCCCCAGCGTGGCCAGCGCAATCAGCAAGATCTTCACCGAGCAGAATATCAAGGCCCGCTCGGTGGCCACCTCGGTGAGCGGCCATTCCGTCATTGTGAAGCGCATTACCGTGCCGGTAATGACCGAGCAGGAGTTGGCCGAGCGCATCCAGGTCGAGGCGTCGCAAAACATTCCTTTCGACATCAGTGACGTGAACATCGACTACCAGTTGTTGTCCGACGACTTGGCGGCCGCGAACATGGATGTGCTGTTGGTCGCTGTCAAAAAGGACAAGATCCTGAATTACACCAATGTGCTCTCGATGGCGGGGAAGAGTCCCGCTATCGTCGATATTGACGTGTTTGCCCTGCAAAACTGCTACGAATTCAACTACGATCCGGCGCCCGGGTCCACGGTCGCGCTGCTCAATCTGGGCGCCAGCGTGATGAATATCAATATCGTGAAGGGCACCACCCCTCTGTTTACCCGCGATGTCAGCGTGGGGGGACACCAGTACACGGACTCTCTGCAAAAAGAGCTGGATTTGAGCTTCGAGGATGCCGAAGCCCTGAAGTTGGGCCGCAAAGTGGGCACGGTCAGCGAGGATGCGAAGACGCCAATTTTGCAACAGGTCACGGAACTGATCGTGCTCGAAATTCAAAAGACCTTTGACTTTTTCCGCGCCACTTCCGCCGGGGAACACATTGAAAAGATCTATCTGGCCGGAGGTTCGGCCAAGGTGCCCGGCCTGATTGAGGCGTTACGCCGTGAGTTCTCGCTACCCGTCGAGTTTCTCGATCCGTTCCAGCGTATGGAATACGGCGAAGCCGGTGGGGGGGCGGAACTGATCGCGCAAAATGCGGGGCAGATGGCGGTGGCCGTAGGTTTGGCCCTAAGGAGCTTTGCCGACTTATGATCCGGATCAATCTCTATCTGGGCGGACAGAAGCCCAAAAAGACCAAACGGGGAATGCTGCCTGTGGCTGCCGAGGCAGGGCCGGGTACTGCCCGCCTGCTCATAGTGCTGGGGGTCCTGGTAGCGGGCCTGGTGGGTGCGGCCATCAACGCCGGTTGGTACTGGAAGCTCAAACGGGATAACGAGCGTATTCAGGCCGATATACGCAAGGCCGACCTGGATTATGCCCGGCTGGCGCAAGTCAAGGCGCGCTATCAGGAACGGGAGAAGCAGCTGCAATTGTATCGCCGGCGCCTTGAGGTTATCGACCGGTTGCGCGCCAGCCAGTTCGGTCCGGTCAAATTGCTCACCGCGATGGGCGATACGGTCAATCGCACCGAGGACCTGTGGCTGAGCGCACTAAACGACGATGGCACGAACGTCAATATTAAAGGTGTAGCGCTCAGTATTCATACCGTTGCCGATCTGATGCGCTATCTGCAAAACACCGGGCAATTCAAGGCGGTCGAGATCAAGTCGTCCTATCAGGACGAAAAAGTAAACGACATGCAGGCTTTTATTTTCGAGCTGAACTGCCAAAAGCAGCCAGCGCCAACGACGACGCCGCCACCACCGGCGCCACCCAAGAAGTCGTAAGCGGGGCGAACTATGGCCAATTTCTCTGAGATCAAGCCGGTGCAGGTTCTAGGGACGCTTCTGGTACTCGTAGCGCTCGCGACGGCCGGTTTGTACTACTTCGTTTACAAGGGGATCGAACAACAGAACCAGGTCAGCCGGGAACGACTGAAGGTGCGTACCGCCGAGCTGACTGCGCTTCGCCAGTTTGAGAATAATCTGCCCGAGTTGAACCGGCAGATCGAGGAGCTGAAGCAGCAGTTGGAGATCCAAAAGCATATCGTTCCCGACGAGCAGGAAGCTGACCAGTTCATGCACCTGATGCAAAACACCGCCCAGAGTGCCGGTATCGAAATCCGGCGGTGGACGGCCAAGCCCTCTGCCAACAAGGAGTTTTATGCCGAGCTCCCCTTCGATCTGGAATTGGATGGGCCTTATTACTCGGTGCTGAACTTCTTCGAGCGAGTGTCCAAGCTGGAGCGCATCATCAACATCTCCAACTTGCAGCTGGATTCGTTGAAGGGCGATACGAAGGGGGGCCGCGGTTATCGATATGCGCCCCAGGAGACGGTAGTCGGACGCTGCACCGCGACCACGTTTTTCTCGCGGGAGCCGCAAACGGCGCCGGGCGCCAACCCGGGCACGCCGCCGGCCCCTAAGTGAGGAGTGGAATGAAACTGAACGGCAAAGCACTTTCGGCAATGCTCCTGGCTGGCATGGCGGCCACCGCTTGGGCCCAGGCGGGACCACGGATGTCCGCTTCCGAGGTTCCATCCGCGCAACGTGCGAGGCCCGCCTCGGACGCTAAAGCTCCGGCCGGGACTATTTCCAAGCCGGAGGGGAATCGTCCCCCGGCTTCGTCCCCTGCGGCCAAGCCAAATGTTGAAACCGCAGGGCCCATGGCGGCCAATTCGCCGTTTGTCCCCAAGGGCAAGCGGGATCCATTTTCCAGCGTGATCCAGACCCGCACTGCGGGTGCTCCCTGTATGGCCGGCAGAAAATGCCTGGTAGCCGAGCACATCGTTCTCAAAGGGGTGGTCAAAGGTCCGGATGGCATGCTGGCGGTGGTCGAAAATCAACAGCGAAAAGCTTATTTCTTGCGGGAGAACGACCCGGTTTTCAACGGGCAGGTTTTGCGCATCACGCCCGACTCGATCGTATTTCGGGAAAAGGTTCTCGATGACTTAGGCCATGAGAAGACCCGCGAGGTAGTGAAGCGCATTGCCGGCATTAAACCGATCGTGTAGGAGAAACGACATGAGGCTCAAGCAGCGGCTGGTGGTTTTGGTAGTGCTTTTGCTCAGCGTGGCCGCATACGCAGCAGTGCCGGAGCTGACCAACGTGAGCGTGGTAGGAGAAGGCAAAGCTACCACTGTTACGTTAAGCGCCAGTGGCGGTTTCACCCATAACGAGTATCGTCCGGCCGACAACCTCCTGCTGATCGATCTGGTGGGGATCTCCGCCGGCAGGTTCAGCGAGCAGAGCGGCGCTTTGCAGACGCCGGGGGTGGAGTCGTACCACGTGGTCGGCTATTCCGGCGCCGGTGGCGTGCAGATTGCCCGTGTCGAATTGGCCCTTAAGGCCGATCCTGACGTTCGCGTAAATTCCAGTCGCAACGGTTTGACCATTGAAGTCACTCCACCAGCGACGTTGGCTTCGGAGCCAACCGCGGCGACCTCAGCCGCGACAGTCGCCCCGGCGGCGCAGGCGGAACCTGCTTCGCCTGCCCCCCAGCCTTCCCCGGCGGGCGGCCAGACCGCACCCGCCGCTTCGACTTTGGCTCCTGCCAAGCCGGTCGAAGTGCAAAATGTGGCGGTATTTCGCGGCACCAAAGGAGTCCAGATCGACGTTTCCGCCAATGGTCCGCTGAACCCCCGGACGATGAAACTGAAGGGACCGGACCGCATCGTGGTGGATTTGCTTAATGCTGTGCCGGGAGGACGTCCCCATACGGTGAGCGTCGATGCCAATGGCGTGGTGGCCGTGCGGATGGGACGCTTCCGGGAGAATCCCCCGATAACCCGCTTGGTGGTCGATCTCTCCGCGCCCGGCGATTTTGATTTGATACCGAACGGCAACAAGATTTCCATCAGGGTTCGGCCGGCAGATTTGGCTTCTTCGCCTGCGAACCCGGCTCCCAGCGCGCCAAAGACAGCCGTACCTCAGGCCCCGGCTGAACTGAAGCCGGAAGTTCAAGAGCAACCCGTAACGACTGCGCCTCAGGTGTCTGCCGAGTTGAAACCAGAGGTTCAAGAACAACCTGCAACGACTCCGCCTCAGGTGTCTGCCGAGTTGAAACCGGAAGTTCAAGAACAACCTGCAGCGGTTGTGCCTCAGGCGACCGTCAAAATGACGCCGGCCCAGCCAGAAGAATCCATAGCGGCTGCGCCGGACATGGCTGCCATACTGCAGCAGGCAGTCCAGGCGCAACCCATGCCGGAGCTGCCGTCCCTTTCCCGGGTAGCTCTGAAGGAGCAAGTCAGCCTGGCTGCCGCTCCTGCCCCATTGCCGGTTGCCGAAACCGAACCTCCGCAACAGCAATCGGAACCCGAGCCCAGCGCGTCTTCGCCCGATGCGAAACCCGCGGTTGCCAGCACATCGCCGTCGCCGGCTACGGTGGAACCGGCAGCGCCTGCACCGGTCCAGCCGATTAGCGCCACTCCGGCTGCGGTTGCCGCTCCGCAACCAAAGGCGGCAGCCGCTGCCGCCACGGAACCGCTCCCGGCAGCTCAAACTGGCGGCAACGCCGCCCAGGATGTGGTGGTCGTTGAACCTAAAGTTCAGCAACGTGTCTCCGGCCAGTCTCCGGATCAGGAATCGCCGGAATCTGCTCCAGCCAATAAACCACCTGCGCTCACGCCGGTGAACGCCTCGGCCCCTGCCCAGACTGCGGTAGAGAAACCGGCTCCCAAGGCCGAACCGGTCCAGTCGCAGCAGGCCATAAACTTCGCCGCAGAGCAGATCAAAGGCGAAATCCGGCCGCCAACTAAGCCCCGCTATACCGGCGAGCCTATTTCGGTGAACTTGAAGGATGTGGATCTTAAAGATTTCTTCCGGCTCATCCATGAGATCAGTGGCCTGAATATCGTGCTCGACCCAACCATCAACGGCACGCTGACCCTGGTGCTGGACGACGTACCATGGGATCAGGCACTGGATATCGTGCTGAAGAACAACGGCCTGGACCGGCAGCTTGATGGCAATGTGCTGCGTATTGCCACGCTGCAAACCTTGCGCGTGGAGGCCGAAGCGCGCCGCCACCAGGTAGAAGCGCAGATCCTGGCGGCCGACAAGGTTACGTTTACCCGCTTTCTTAGCTATGCCCATGCCAAAGATGTGCTGCCCACTGTCAAGCGCCTGTTATCCACCCGCGGCGATGTGATGGCCGACGATCGCAGCAATGGGCTCATTATTTCGGACGTCCCCAGCGTGATTCCTACTATCGATGCCTTGCTCTCGCGGCTCGATCGCAAGACCCAGCAAGTGGAAATTGACGCCCGTGTGATTGCCGCGACCCGGTCGTTTACCCGCGACATCGGCACGCAACTCGCCTTTGGTTGGGGCAATGCTTCTACCGCGATCGGCGGCGCCGCCAGCGGCACCAATTCCAATACAGTGGGCTATTACACCCCGCCGGCGTATCTCACTACTCCGGGCATCTCCGGGTCGACAACCCCGTCGACAACCACTACCGCCGCTTCGATTCCCTTTTTCAGCAACTTTCCCGCCAGCAATCCCACGAGCGGGTTGAACCTGATCAACCTGGGTCACGCCTACCGGGTGGACGCCATCCTTACCGCGGCGGAAGAACGCGGCCTGGTAAAAGTCCTTTCGCGGCCCCGCGTTATCACCCAGAACAATGTCCAAGCGGTGGTGAAACAAGGTCAGCGGATTCCCATCACCACCTATAGCCAACTCGGTGGTCCCCCAACGGCGACTTACGTGGATGCGGTTTTGCGCCTGACGGTAACCCCGCAGATCACCGCGGAAAACACCATTTTCTTGAACGTCGACATTGAAAATACCACGCCGGATTACTCCACCGAGATCAACGGCAATCCGGTATTTCTCACCGAACAAACCACCACCCAGGTGTTGGTCTCGAACGGCGGCACGGTGGTGATCGGGGGAGTGCTTCAGGCGAACAACTCCTTGAACATTCAGCAGGTTCCGCTGCTCGGTTCGATTCCTGTACTGGGCAACCTGTTTAAGCGGCGCAGTACGAACACGTCTACCCAGGAACTGATCTTCTTCATCATGCCGCGCATTATCGAGACCTAGCATCCTCCCTCCCAGACTACTGCGGCCTCCGTTCCGGCGGAGGCCGTTTTTATCTGTAGGTGCTCCCGGTCATACCGGTGGTCTCGGTAATTGCCGGAAGCCCGATGGGAACACATTCCCAGACGTGAGAAAACGCGAGCAGAGAGGTGTTAACCTGATCTGGAGCGTTAACCCGTGGCCGCGCTCTACCGGCGCGGGGAATACCTGGTGAGTGGGCCGCACGCGCGAAAAACGTATTCCCGGTCACCACAAGAAAGGCGGCCCATGTTTTCCCACGCTCTGATCAAATCGCCCGATCCCCGCTTCGTCATCCAGATCCACGGCGGAGCCTGGGCCATCCCGGAAGCCCTGTCTTCCCCTCACGCCGAGGGCGTTAAAAGGGCCTATCAAGCTTCACTCGCCGCCTTGCAGGCCGGTGATGCGCCGCTACAGGCCGTGCTGGCAGCCCTCAAGGTCATGGAGAACGACCCGGCCTTCGATGCGGGCACGGGCAGCTTCCTGAACGAGGACGGCGAGGTGGAACTGGACGCGGCTGTGATGGAAGGCATCGGTCTGAAAGCGGGCGCAGTGGCCTCCGTGGGCCGATTCAAGAACCCTTGTGAGATCGCGCTGGCGGTGATGGAGCGCACCGACCATGTGCTTCTCATCGGAAACGGCGCCGAGCGTTTCGCCCTGGCGGAGGGATTTACCCCTGTGGACCCACGTAGCCTGGTTCACCCAAGGGAATACGAGGGCTATCAAGCTTGGGTAAAGGCAGGCAAGCCCGATGCTCGCGCCTTCTTCGCGGAGGAGGGCAAAGATGGAGACAAGAGCGAACCCCACAAGCGTGGCACGGTGGGCGTGGTCTTGGGCGTGCACAACGGCGCCGGCTACGACCTCTACGCGGGTCTAAGCACAGGCGGTACGCGGGGCAAGAAGGCAGGCCGTGTGGGCGACACGCCGCTGGTGGGGTGCGGCCTTTACGCCGACAATGAGGGGGCTGCCGTTTGCTGCACCGGCTGGGGAGAAGCCTTTATCCGCACGGCTGCCGCTAAGTCTGTCTCTGACCTTATCGCCCATGGCGTCTCTCCCCAAGAAGCCGTCGAGGCTGTACTGGCCACCATCTTTCGCCGCACGCAGGGCCGCGGCGGCATTCTCGCCATCGGCCCCGACGGCCGCACCGGCGCGGCCTTCACCACCCCCGACATGGCCTATGCCGGACCGCAATGCCGGTATCTGCCCTTGGAGCATGAGAATCTTAAGATGTTGAGTTGCCATCGAGAGGCGGGTTCGCGCTTAGCCACTTACGGGACGTTAGCGCCCGGCCGGGTCAATCACCATCATTTAGCTGGTCTGAAGGGCAGCTGGCGGCGAGGCACGGTCAGAGGCAGGCTTGCCGTTGCTGGTCGGGCTGCGCCGCTGGGCTATCCGGGATTGATCCTCGATCCGCAAGGCTCTCCGGTAGAGGTTCACCTTTTCGAATCGCCCCAATTGCCCAATCACTGGTCGCGTCTGGATGAGTTCGAAGGGGCCGGCTACCGAAGGGTAGTCACGCAGGTGCAAACGGCCGAAGGCGAAGTAGACGCCTGTATCTACGTGCTCGCTTCGGAGGATCCCCCGGCCTCCCCTAACTCAATTTGACCGAATCCGAAAGCGACACTCACCCCACGCCTGTCATTCTGAGCCCCGTGCCCGCGACAGCATAGACAGTTGCCACTCCGCTAAGGCGCGGGGCGAAGAACCTATGCATTTCGGCCCTATCTGCCGCCGCCATTTGTGCGTAACCAAGAGCTCAAAGGTGCACGACTCGCCCCAGTACCCATTTCCGTTTTGTCCACAGACCGTATGAATAAACACACACATGAATTCCTTAGTCCGCATCCGACCCGGCCTGCATAAAAACACGAGTAGACCTGGGCGCTTCGTTTGGTGACAGGCTGTACCGATGAATAATCCAGCGTAGGGGCGGTGCATCCTGAAAATGCAGTGTTCCATAAACCCCGGATTGTGGGTACTCGGCCAGCGTTCCCGGTCTTGGCCAGTAATTCACGCTATGGCCTGTTATCAACAGTTATGAATGTCTCGCGCTCAACCTGATCGGTCTCGTTGGCATTACGCTCTAACTATTTGAGAAATCTTCAGGTCCGCCCAGGGAATTTGGCGAACCTGGGGCGGCGATATCAACCGCTCACTAAGCGGCGATGACCCTTACACTCTTTGCCGCTTTCTCGATAAGCGCTGCGACTGCCTCGGGCTGCGACACGTAGATGGCGTGGCTACCCTTGACTTCAACGGCCATGGAGCCCGCCCGCCTCGACATAAACCGCTGGGCATCAGGTGGGATCATTTTGTCTTCGGTTGCGACCAGGTACCAGCTCGGCTTAGCCTTCCACGCCGGTTCGCTGATGGTGCCGCTCAGCGCCCCTACGCCCCATGGCACTTGTGAGTCGGCCATGAATGCGGCTTCTTCTGAGTCAACGTCGGCCGCGAAGGAAGCATGAAACTTCGCCCTGTCGAGGAACAGGTACCCGTCCTCAGTCGGCAGTATCGGCGGTACGGGCGCACCGGGCGGAGGATCCTTAATAAGCGTAGCCACCGACTCACCCCTGTCTGGGGCAAAGGCGGTGATATACACCAGTCCCGCAACCCTGGGATCGTTTCCTGCTTCGGTGATCACCGCTCCGCCATAGGAGTGGCCAACGAGAATTGTCGGCCCGTCCTGTGCTGCGAGGATGCGCTTTGTAGCCGTCACGTCGTCTTCCAATGTTATCGTGGGGTTCTGGACGATACTGACATTGTAGTCGCCATGTTTGAGGATCTTGTAGACACTCTTCCATCCGGTGCCGTCCACAAAACCACCGTGGACCAGAACGATGTTGTTCATACTAGCTACCTCCACTTGTGATAACTGCTCTGGAACGCGAAGTTGGATTCGGAACTCTGCTGGTAGGTTGTCAGCGGCAGCACTTTTTCGAGATGCAAGCCGTCCACTTTGGCACCACTCACCCGAAGGTTAAGCGACTGCTTCGTCAGGTTCGCCGGGCGGCAGTTCGGGAAGAGACGAAGCGGGCACACCGAGGATGCCACGAACTTTTACAATCGCGCAATCGACTGGCTGGTGATAAATCCCCTTACCACCAACCACCCTCCCAATCGTCTCCTCCGCGTTGCGCGTGTTACATTCATTTAGCCGCGTTTGCGGCGGACCATGAACTATAAACAGCGCCAGGAAAACCTGATGCGGGCGATGAGCGAGAAGAAACTGGATGCGCTTGTCGTCACGCATATGGCGAATATCAACTATCTCTGCGGGTTCACCGGCAGCTCCGGAGCGTTGGTGGCGCGCGCCCCGCACTGGTCTTTTTTCACCGACGGACGCTACACCGCCCAGGCGCATCAGGAGGTGCGGGGTGCGCATGTGGCGATTGTTAAGGGTCCGCCATTGATCGGCGCCGCAATAGCTTTAGGTAAAGCGGTGCGCCGGGCGGCGCTGGGCATTGAAGCCGATCATTTAACTGTCGCGGGACGCCGCGCTTTTGCGGCGGCCCTGCCGCCAGGCATCCGGATTCGCGACACCGCCGGCATGGTGGAAAAACTCCGCATGATCAAAGAACCGGAGGAGATCGAACGGATACGCGCTGCCGTTCTCGCCGGCGCCGCGCTACTGAAACCGGCGGTGGCGGCGATTGCTCCCGGGGTAAGTGAAACGGGGGTTGCTGCCAAAATTGAATATGCCGCGCGTCAGGCGGGCGCGGATGGGATGTCGTTTGAGACCATCGTTGCCGCTGGACCGCGGTCGGCTCTGCCGCACGGGCGCGCTTCCTCCCAGCCGATTCCGCGCCGTGGATTCGTGGTCATGGATTTCGGTGTTATACTTCGCGGTTATTGTTCGGACATGACGCGCACGGTGCATGTGGGGCGTCCGCCGGCCGCCATGCGTTCCATGTACGAAGCGGTTCTGGAAGCGCAGTTAGCGGGCATTCAGGCAGTGCGGGCGGGGGTGGATGCGGGAAGCGTGGACCGCGCCGCGCGCCGGACCTTGCGCGCCGCGGGAATGGCGCGCTTTTTCACCCACTCTACCGGCCACGGCGTCGGATTGGAGATTCACGAAGCGCCGCGCCTGGCCCGGGATGGGACTGATGTGCTGCAAGCGGGTATGGTGATTACCATCGAACCCGGTGTGTATATTCCCGGTAAGGGCGGGGTGCGGATTGAGGATATGCTGGTCGTGACCGAAGGCGGCGCCCAGGTGCTTACGCCGGCGCCCAAGGAATTACTCGTGATTTAGCTGCAAACTTCTTGAGAAAGAATTTTGCATTTCGAATTTTGAATTCTTGATTTAACGCCCAACCCCGAACTGCAGAAACGCAGAACCTGACGGGAAACGGTTCCAAACCTGATTCTTTCTGCGGTTCTACGCTTCGGCGTTGGGTGTTAAGTCGAAATTCGAAAATCAAAATTCTTCTGGGCCCTGTCGCCATGAATGCTGGGGGCACAATCCTTCCATGAATGTAAAAGAACTGAAGAGCCTGATCGAATTCCTGATCGAAAAGGATATTGCGGAGTTTGAGCTGGAGCGCGGCGACCTGAAGATGCGCATCAAGCGCGCCTCCGCGGTCGCGGCGGCGCCCGCGGCCCCTTATGCGCCGGTGGCGGCTGCGTTTACGACTGTGCCGGCCCCCGCCGCTGAACCGGGCAGGGCAGCGGCGCCGGACGTTGCCGCTCGCGGAGCCGGCGAAGATGTCGATTTGCACATCTTGCGTTCCCCTATTGTCGGCACGTTCTACGAATCGGCGTCCCCTGGCGCGGAGCCGTTTGTGCAAGTGGGCGATACAGTACAAAAGGGCCAGGTGTTGTGCATCGTGGAGGCCATGAAGCTGATGAACGAAATCGAATCGGACGTGGCCGGCAGCATCGTCAAGCGCTTGGTCGAAAACGCCCAGCCCGTCGAGTACGGCCAGCCGTTGTTCGGCATCCGGCTGAGCTGAACACCTGCCACAGAGGCACAGAGACACAGAGAACCAATTCGGGAATCTGGATTTCGGATTCGGGATTTTGGGGCCCCATGGGGATATTTTGGCCCGGAGCGTGCCACAGGTCGGAATCATAAAGGCAATTTCCGAAATCCCTGATTTGCTCTGTGTCTCTGTGTCTCTGTGGTAGGTGTTGGGTTTTAGTGAAATGTTCAAGAAAATCCTGATCGCGAATCGCGGTGAAATTGCCCTGCGGGTTATGTGTGCCTGCAAAGAGTTGGGCATCCGCGCCGTCGCCATCTACAGCGAGGCGGACCGCAATGCTTTGCACGTTCGCTTTGCCGATGAGGCCATTTGCATCGGCCCCGCGCGCCTGGCTGAAAGTTATCTCAACGTTCCCGCCGTAATCAGCGCGGCCGAGATTGCCAACGTCGATGCCATCCATCCGGGCTACGGTCTATTGAGCGAAAACGCCAACTTTGCCGAGGTCTGCCAGACCAGCGGCATTACCTTCATCGGTCCGCCGCCGGAGGTGATGCGTTTGATGGGAGAAAAGGACCGCGCCCGCATGGCCATGAAAAAGGCCGGCGTCCCGGTGATTCCTGGCTCGGAAGAAGTGATGGGCAGCGATGCGGAAGCGGTCGAATGGGCGCGCCAGATCGGCTTTCCGGTCATTGTGAAGGCCGCGGCGGGCGGCGGCGGACGGGGAATGCGTGTCGCCCGGAATGAGCAGGAGTTGCCCAGCCTTTTTCTCCAGGCCCAGGCCGAAGCGCAAGCCGCGTTTGGCAATGGCGACCTCTACCTGG
>Ga0326728_10013755_pt1 | contig 17463 bp, 13 predicted proteins | sample MB3enrmetagenome_FD_207602 | JGI IMG/M metagenome (GOLD analysis project Ga0326728, IMG submission 207602) | Lab enriched peat soil microbial communities from McLean, Ithaca, NY, United States - MB31MN | ecosystem: Environmental > Terrestrial > Soil > Wetlands > Peat | place: USA: New York... | reverse complement strand
AGTTCTCGTACCAGTTCACGTCGTAGCAGATCTGGATTCCGATGGTGCCGAAATCCGTCTGGAATACCGGCGGGTCGAGCGGTCCGGGAGTGACTCCCAGCTCCAGTTCGTCGTCGGTGGGGTTGGCGCGCGAAATTCGCGAATTGATCGATAATGGGTCCGGAGCGCGTCTCGGCGATCTGCGGTAAGGGCGGCCGCCGGTATCCGGACAGTCCCGCGAATGCAAACACCTCGGGCGTACAGATGATATCCGGCTGAAACGGGAGGCATTCCTCCATGCGCCTGCAGCCCCATGTGCCCCATACCTGCCACCCAGACTTCTCGCGGAGGGCGCTGCTCCGGCTGGTCAAGCGGCCCGGCCTCGCCGGATGCCGCCCACCCCGCCGCCAATGTGCCGCCGACACCGAGTTGCAGATACTGCCTGCGCGAAGGTGTAGTGGGCGTAGCCATGCTGCCTCCCTTCGATTTTTGAGTTTAGCAAGTTCCTGTCGGGACACGTATCGCTGGAGACCACCGAGACCACCGAACGATACCTGGGCTCCCAAGCGCCCCGGAGCGCCTTGAATGTCACATCGGCTCGGAGCCAGCCGCCCGCTTCGGACGTCGGACGGGAAGCACATTGCCTTCCTATCTGAATCGTCGCCCACGCTTGCCATCCCGTCAGTCCGCGCGGATTGGGCGGGCGAAACGCCCTGCTCGAACGCAGGAACGAACTGCCCCGGTCGCTAATGGATGAAGCCCTTGGATGGGCGGTCTAATTCCATGCCTGAGCGGCGTCACCGCGCGCGTCGAGACGCGCCTTCGCCAGCCGATTCCCGGCGGAACCAGACTGCTGATTCGCGCGTGGACGATTGAGCAACTCTTCGTCCGCGTGATCGCGCGATGGAACGCCGCGCCCGGTCGACAGTCAATCGCGTTCTCGGCACCGGGAAGCGCCCGCGGCGGGGACGCGCCGAACCGAAACCGCGGCCGCCGGCCGCATCCCCCGGGCCTGCCATCGTCGCCTCCGGCTGGGCCGACGACCTGAAAGGTGCGCGCCGGTTTGAGGTCCTCGGGCAGCGCGACGATCCGCGTTTGGCGGCGATTGAAGCCGCCATCGATTTTGCAGGACTGATTGGCATCGCGAGGATCGAAGAGCGAATCCGGCAACTGGCCGCCAGCGCCCAACGGCAGTTGCGCGAGATTCCCGGAGTGCAACTCAAGACCAGCGCCGAACCGCGACTTTCGGGCGGCGTGATCAGGTTCCGCCTGCCCAGGATGCCAGCCCAGCGGGCCTACGATGCGCTTTGGGAACGCCACCGTATCGCTATCGCCCTGCCGACTTCGGGCGATGCCGAGGGCCTGCGCTTCTCGCCTCACGTGTATTAATTCACCGGAAGAGATCGATCGAGCGGTGGCAGCCGTTCGTGGGCTGGCAAGGTAAAATGCGACGACTCGATTCCGCTCCACCAGGCCTGTGGCGGCGGCCGGTGCTGTCGAAGCAGATTGACAACTGGTCGCTGACCAGTTTGCAGCTACGGTTGGCTAGAACCGGCAAACCATGTATCTGTCTACTCGTTGTGGGCCTGGCGGCAGCGGCCGGACCTGCTACCGCGCAGCCGGCGCCTCGGATCGTCATCGATTACCCGGTGGATGGGTCAAGCTTCCCGCCGGACATGGCAGCCCCGACTTTTCTTTGGCGCGCCGGCGAAGCGCGCCCGGAACTTTTCGGAAACCAATCTGGCGGCCTGCCTCCCACACCGCCGGGCTTGCTGGATGAGCGATCCGCCGGCTTCGATTAAACGCCGCCCGACCGGGTGCACGGTGGTATCGTGACATGGAAGGAGGCCAGGCGGCGATGAGATCTCGATTGGTATGGATGGCGGCGCTGCTCGCAGCGCTAGTGTCGCTCGGAGCGGCGGCGGATATCAACGGCAAGTGGAAGGCGGAATTCACTACGCCCGACGGGACGGCGCGCGTCAACACGTTCACCTTTAAAGTGGATGGCGCGAAGCTCTCGGGCACGGTAGCGGGCGGCCAGGATGAAAGCCCGATCAAGGACGGCAAGATCAGCGGGGACGATATTTCGTTCTCGGCGGAGCGTCCCTTCGGCACCTTCACGTATACCGGCAAGGTCAGTGGCAACGAGATTAAGCTGAAGGTGACGTTTAACGATCAGAGTTTCGACATGACCGCGAAGAGAGTGACCAATTAGGCACGGGCGGCAGGTAATCAAGGAGGCCGCATGTCAGATCTGGATTTGGGGCTCAAAGGGAAACTGGCGATCGTCACAGGCGGCGCAAACGGAATCGGATTGGCCGCCGCCAGGCTGCTTGCGGGGAGTGGCGCCTCGGTGTGGATCTTCGATCTGGAACGCGAGAATCCACGACATGCCGCAGAGCGGATCGGGGCGAAGGCGTGGGCGGTGGATGTCACCGACCGGCAATCGCTGGATGCCGCTTTCGCCGCCGCCGGGCCCCCGGATATCGTAGTCGCCAACGCCGGAATTGCCGCGGAAGCCGACTTCCTCGATCACCGGACTGAGGATTGGGAACGCGTAATCGCGGTGAATCTGACGGGTATGTTTCACACCGTACAGGCGGCGGCCCGCCTGATGAAGGCGCGGCGCGGGGGGGCCATTGTGCTCACGGCCTCCACCAACTCGTATGACGGCGAGGCGCGTTACACCGCGTACAACGCCAGCAAGGCGGGGCTGCTGGGGCTGGTGCATACCGCGGCAAACGAGCTCGGGCCGCATCAGATCCGGGTGAACGCCGTCTGTCCCGGGTTGATTCGAACCCGCCTGACCGAGCGGCACTATGCCAGTCCGGAGATCCTGCGAGACTACTTCCGCCACATACCGCTGGGACGCGGCGGTGAACCTGTCGAGGTGGCCCAGGCAATCGTGTTCCTGGCGTCGCGGCTGGCATCCTATATTACCGGCGCGACCCTGTTCGTGGATGGCGGCCAGATGGCGTCCAAGTTCGGCACGTGGACGGACGCGACGGCCGATTTCGGCGACGGTCAATGGCGTCTCCGGTGAACCCGGCAGGCGTCACGTCGAGCGTCCGGCTTGCGGGCCGTTGCCGCGCAGGTGTTCGACCGGTACCGCGTGGTCCCAGGAAACGTCGGCCGGCGAAACCACCAGGGCGGCAGCCAGACGTTGGTGCGCAGGACTGGGAGTGTAGTTGCCGCTGACAATGGCCTGCACCAGTTTGCCATCCAATCCCTAGGCTGTGACCAGCTCGCTGACGCCGATTCCGGTCTCTTTCATGTAGCGCCCGATTGGTTTCATTTGCTTTGCAATCTTATCGCCTTAGCAGTTTGTCGGGTTTTGCGGCACGTTGGTAATAGTGCTGAAAGTCACATAATGAAGTCAGTCACTGCTATGCGGTACTAGATTTTCGGTGTGTTGTCATCCCGATCAAGCAGTTCGGTCGTATAATCCAACGAGGAACAGCAGACGCTGACCGATGTTCCAACTGGCGCCGGTGAGAATCGGCCGCCATCCTTACTTGGGGGGTGTTATGGCAAGAGAAAGCACACAACATAAACTTGACCGCGTCCGATCGCCACGCGTACAAATCACGTACGACGTGGAGATCGGCGACGCGATCGAAATCAAAGAATTGCCTTTCGTAATGGGCGTTCTGGGAGACTTCACCGGCCAGCCTACCGAGCCGCTGGCCCGATTGAAGGACCGGAAGTTCATTGAGGTCAACCCGGACAACTTCGACATCGTCCTGGAGAGCATGAAACCGCACCTGGCATTTTCGGTGGAAAACAAGCTCAGCGAAGACCCGGATGCGGGCAACATCAAGGTGGACCTGAATTTCAAGAGCATGGACGATTTCGCGCCGGAGAACGTGGCGAAGCAGGTCAAGCCGTTGCGCGAGTTGCTGGAGCTCCGCAGCCGTCTGACGGACCTGCGCGGCAGCATGCAAGGCAACGACAAGCTGGAGGAGTTACTGAGGTCCAGCGTGACCGATGAATCCAAGCTGGCGAAACTGAGGCAAGAGATGGGCATGGCGGAGGTATCCCATGAGTGAAGCGCAAAAGGCCGCGGCGCCGCAGCAAGCCGCCGAGCAGTTGGGCGAGCGCAGCCTGCTCGATCAGATCGTGGAAGAAGGCGTGCGGGCCACCGACCCGGCAGCCAAAGAGCGCGGCAAGAACCTGGTGAAGGAGTTTGTCGCCCAGGTCCTGGAAGGTTCCATGACGGTGTCGAAAGACGCCGAGGCCATGATCACCGCCCGGATCGGACAGATCGACCACCTGATTTCGATCCAGCTCAACGAAGTCCTGCACAACGAGGCTTTCCAGAAGCTGGAAGGCACCTGGCGCGGATTGAAGTACCTGATGGATCAGAGCGAAACCGGGGTCATGCTCAAGATCAAGATCATGAACGCGAGCAAGCGGGAACTGCTGCGCGACCTGCAGCGGGCTCCCGAGTTCGATCAGAGCGCGCTGTTCAAGAAGGTGTACGAGGAAGAGTTCGGCGTATTCGGCGGCTCGCCTTTTGCGGCGTTGCTGGGCGATTACGAATTCGGCAAGCATCCCGAAGACATCGAACTGCTGGAGAAGGTTTCCAACGTGGCCGCCGCGGCGCACGCGCCCTTCCTCACCGGGGCGTCTCCGGACATGTTCAACATGCAGAGCTTCACCTCCATCGACGCTCCGCGGGACATGGCCAAGATCTTCGACACCACGGAATACGCCAAGTGGAAGAGCTTCCGCCAGAGCGAAGATTCCCGTTATGTGGGGCTGTGCCTGCCTCACATCCTGATGCGCATGCCGTACGGGAAGGACGGAGCCACGGTGGACGCCTTCAACTACGAAGAGCAAGTGGACGGCACGGAGAACTCGAAGTATCTGTGGGGGAATGCCGCCTGGGCCCTGGGCGCGCGTTTGACCACCGCCTTCGCCAAGTATGGCTGGTGCGCCGCCATTCGCGGCGTGGAGGGCGGCGGCCTGGTAGAGGGATTGCCGACCCATAACTTCACGACCGATGAAGGCGACATCGCGCTCAAGTGCCCCACGGAATCGCCCATCACCGACCGCCGCGAGAAGGAACTGGCGGACCTCGGTTTCGTTCCCCTGGTGCACTGCAAGAACACCGACTACGCGGCGTTCTTCAGCGTGCAATCGGCGCAGAAAGCCAAACTGTACGACAAGGATGCGGCCAACGCCAACGCGCGCCTCTCCACCCAGTTGCCGTACATCCTGGCAATCTCCCGCTTTGCGCACTACCTCAAGGCCATGATGCGCGACAAGATCGGCAGCTTCATGTCCCGCAAGGAATGCGAAAACTTCCTGAATCAATGGATTCTGCTCTACGTGGTGGGCAATGACGAAGTGGCGCCGGAAGTCAAGGCGCGACGGCCGCTTCGCGACGCCCGCATTGAGGTGATGGAGATCCCGGGCAAGCCGGGGGCGTATCGCGCCATTGCCTTCCTCAAGCCTCATTTCCAGTTGGACGAGCTCGCGATTTCTCTGCGGCTGGTTGCAGACCTGCCGCCGAGGGCACGGTAATCCCGGAGGACGCCGGCGCCCTGACCGGGGCGCCGGCGCGTAAACAATCAACTACATTCCGATAGGAGGAATCAGACTATGGCATATGATGCGTTTTTAAAGCTCGACGGCATGGACGGCGAGTCAACTGACGATAAATACAAAGGTTATGTGGAGGTTTCGTCCTTCAGCTTCGGCGTCACTCACATGACGACCCTGGGGTCGGCGACGGGCGGCGGCGGTTCGGGCAGGGCGTCGCTCGGAGAACTCACGATCTCCAAGGTGGTGGACAAATCGAGCACCGTGCTCTTTCAGAAATGCGCCACCGGCGAGCACTTTCCCAAAGGCAAGTTCGTTGTCCGTAAAGCCGGCGGAACCCAGATGGAATACTTGGTTCTCACCATGGAGACCGTCTTCGTGACCTCCTGCCATTTCTCGAGTGCCAGCGGCGAGGAGAACGCCAACGAGAGTGTTTCTCTGGCTATGGGGAAGCTGGGAGTGGATTACAGCCCGCAGGATGCCACCGGCAAGCCGGGCGCGGCCATACACGGCGGATGGGACCAACTCGGGAACAAGAAATACTAACTGCTCTTGCCAGCCCACTGGCCTGTTACGGACGCTTCCGGCGGGCCAGGGGCTTTCTTGGCGTTTTCCGGGTTTGGGGAGACCGATATGACTGCCACGGAACTGTACCGCGAAGGCAAGCTGGGACCTGCCATTCAGGCGTTGGGCGCGGAACTGCGCGACAACCCGGGGGACCAGAAGCGCCGCACGTTTCTCTTCGAGCTGTTGTGCTTCGCCGGAGAATACGAGCGCGCGGAGAAACATCTGGACGTACTGGCCGGTGCCGGAATCGATGCGGCCACCGGCACTCTGCTGTATCGCGCGGCGATGGCGGCGGAGCGCAGCCGCAACGACCTGTTCGCGCACAAGGATTATCCCGTAACCGCCGCCGATTCGGTTCGCGGCACGCTCAACGGGAAGCCCTTCGAATCGCTGGAGGACGGCGACCCGCGCATCGGCCCGCGTCTGGAAGTCTACGCCGCAGGCCAGTACATGTGGCTTCCCCTGGCTCATATCGCATCCATCGAGATGCAGGCCCCCAAGCGGCTCCGCGATCTGCTATGGGCTCCCTGCCTCGTCCGCACGGGTCCCCAATTCAGAGCCATGGAGCTCGGTGAAGTGCTGGTTCCCGCGCTGGCGCCGTTCACCTTCCGCCACGCCGACGACGCGGTTCGTCTCGGCCGTGCCACTGTTTGGGAGGAGGAAGGGGACCAGTTGGTTCCGTTCGGGCAGAAAACCCTGTTGGTGGACGGGGAAGAGTTCCCGTTTCTGGAACTGCGGCATTTGGAGATCGCGGGAGTCGAAGAAGCCCCGCAAAGCCATGCCACTACGCAATGATCTGCTGAACCCGATTTCGCCCGACCGTCCAGCCGGCGAGAATCTCTGGTACGCCCCCGTCTACGACAAGATCAAGGAAGCCCGCCGCGAGGACGACGATGCTCCTCAGGGCGACATGACGTTTGCGCGCAAGGTGGCCGATTGGCCGCTCACTATCAAGCTGATCGGCGAGGCGCTGGCCACCAAGAGCAAGGACCTGCAACTGGCCGTGTGGCTGGCAGAGGCCATGTTGCGTCGGGAAGGCGTTGCCGGCCTGCGCGATACCCTGGACTTCATCCGCGGCCTGCTTGAGAACTTCTGGGACGGACTGTATCCCGAGTTGGAGGACGGCGATGCCGACTTCCGCGCCGCGCCGCTGCGATGGCTCGGTGAACGGCAAGTCAAGTACGACAGGATGGCGCTGGGTATCAAGAGCGCGCCCATCACCAGGGGGGGATATAGCTGGATCCAGTTTCGCGAATCCCGCGCGGTGGGCAGCGAAGCCGCGGCCGATACTTACGAGAAACAGAAAGCACGGCAGGAAAAGATCGACGAAGGCAAGATTGCCGAAGAGGTCTTCGACAAAGATTTCGACTCCACGCCCAAGAAGTTTTACGTGGAGCTGGACGCGACGTTCAACGGCGTCCTGGAATCCCTCGCCCAGCTTTCGCAGGTTTGCGACGAGAAGTTCGGGGATGCCGGTCCCGGGTTCCGGTATCTGCAAGAGGTGCTGGAAGAGGTTCGCCAGACCGTGCGCATCATGCTGGCGAAAAAACGGGAGAAAGAGCCGGATGCCCCGGCTTCCGCACCGGTAGAGGAGGCGCCGGTAACCGAGGAGCAGCCCGAGGCCGCACCGGAACCGGTGGCCGTGGCTGCCACAACGGCCGCGGCCGCGGCGCCCGCCAAAAAGCCGGCCCGCCTGGCCACGCTCGAGCCGCAGGACGTCGAAGACGCCATTGCGCGCATCGTGGCGGCAGCCAAATTCCTGCGCCAGCAGGACAACTACAATCCGGCGCCTTACCTGCTGCTGCGAGGTCTGCGCTGGGGCGAGCTGCGGGCTGGCGGCGCCACCATCGATCAGTTGAAGCTGGCCGCGCCTCCCGGTGAGATCCGCCAAAATGTGAAGCGTCTGGCGCTGGAGGGCAACTGGGCGGAGGTACTGGAGCAGGCGGAAACCGCCATGGGCATGGAGTGCGGCCGCGGCTGGCTCGACCTGCAACGCTACGTGGCGCGCGCCTGCTCGGAGCTGGGCTACTACTACGATCCCATCCGCAACGCGGTGATTTCCGGACTCAAGGGACTGCTCGAGGACTACCCCCAGCTTCCCGAATTCACCATGATGGACGACACGCCCACCGCCAATGCGGAGACGCTGGCGTGGCTCAAGGAACAGGTCGTACCGCCGCCGCCGCCCGCACCGGAGCCGATAGCCGCGCCGATAGCTGCGCCGGAGCCGGTGTTCCAATATACGCCGCCCCCACCGGTGGCGGAAGGCGCGCCGGCGGCGGAGCCGGATGCCTTCGATCTGGCCATGCAGTTGGCGCGTTCCGGAAAGCCGCAGCAAGGCGTGGAACTGCTGATGCGCGAGATGATGCAGGAGCACAGCGGGCGGGGCCGCTTCCAACGCAAGGTCCAGGTGGCGCAACTCTGCCTGGGTATGGGCAATGAAGCCATCGCTCTTCCCATTCTTCAGGAAGCGGTGGCCGAGATCGAGCGCCGGAAGCTGGAAGAATGGGAACCGCGTGAGGCCGTGGCGCACCCGCTGGCCATGCTGTATAAGTGCCTGGCCAAGAAGGACGGCGCGGTGGAAGAGCGGCAGAAGCTGTATTCGTGGATCTGCCGGCTCGATCCGATCGAAGCCATGAACGTAGCGAGATAGCGTATGCCGCGTTGGGAGCCGGAGCAGTCCGTAACGTTGTCGATATTGGAGCGGTTGATCGACCGCGATCCCGGGTCGCAGTCCGAGATGGCGCCCACCCGCGCTCAATCCGTGCGCGCCATGAAGGCCTCGGTGCGCCGCGACCTGGAGTGGCTGCTGAACACGCGGCGCACGCCGGACGCCGTGGGCCGCGAGTACCCGGAATTGGAGCGGTCGCTGTTCAACTACGGGCTGCCGGATCTGACTTCGTTGAGCTGGCAATCGGAGCGCGACCGCCAGCGCCTCGGTCGGCTGATCGAACTGGCGCTCGAGATCTTCGAACCGCGGCTGCGGCGCGTCCGCGTGATGCCGGTGGGCGAACTGTCGGGCAACCAATACGTCCTGCGTTTCCAGATCGAAGGCATGCTCCAGATGGTCCCCGCGCCCGAGCACATCTCGTTCGACACCGTACTCCAGCTTTCCAGCGGCGAGTACCAGGTGAAGGGAGATCAGAGTGCGGGATGAACTGCTGCTCTATTACCAGCGCGAGTTGAATTTCCTGCGGGTGATGGGCGCCGAGTTCGCGGCCAAGTATCCCAAGATCGCCTCGCGCCTGCTGATGGAGGAGGACAAGTGCGAGGATCCCCACGTGGAGCGGTTGATGGAGGCGTTCGCCTTCATGGCCGGCCGCGTGCACCTCAAGATCGACGATGAGTTTCCCGAAATTACCGAGTCGCTGCTGAGCATTCTGTACCCGCACTACCTGCGCCCGATTCCCTCCATGTCGGTGGCCGAGTTTCACGTCGATCCCGACCAGGTGTCGCCCGACACCGGACTGAAACTGGATCGCGGCGCGGTGCTGAACTCCCGGCCGGTGAGCGGCGCGCCGTGCAAGTTCCGTACCTGCTATGACGTCACCTTCTGGCCGGTGGAAGTGGCCGAGGCGGAGTTCAAGACGCCCGACCGGCTGGCGCCCCCGGTGAAGTTCGCCGACGCGGTAGCCGCGGCGCGCATCGATCTGCGGTGCACCGGGGATATGACGTTTTCCAAGCTCTCGCTCAGCTCGCTGCGCTTCTACCTGAGCGGGGAGAGCAGCATGGTGCATTCGCTTTACGAGCTGCTCGCCAACAACTGCGTGCAGGTTATTGTGCGCGATCCCAAACCGCGATCCAAGGTGCAGCCGGTATATTTGCCGCCGGAAGCCCTGCGGCCGGTGGGCTTCGCGGAAGACGAAGGCGTGCTGCCCTACCCGCGGCGGTCTTTCGTGGGTTACCGCCTGTTGCAGGAATACTTCTGTTTCCCGCAGAAGTTCTTCTTCCTGGACCTGACCGGCCTCGAGCGCGTGTGCCAGGGGGGGTTCGGAGCGCGCGCCGAGGTCATCGTGCTGATCTCGCCCTTTGAGCGCAGCGACCGCCGGCAAATCCTCGAGTTGGGCGTCTCCGCCAAGACCTTTCGTTTGGGCTGTGCGCCTATCGTAAACCTGTTTGCGCAGACGGCGGAACCCATCCTGCTGGACCACACCCGTTACGAGTACCAGGTGGTTCCCGACGTGAGCCGGCGCCGGGCGACCGAGGTTTTCGAAGTCGTCGAGGTCATGAGCGCCAACCCGCAGACTCAGGAAGTGGTGCATTTCGAGCCGCTGTATTCCTATCACCACGCTCTGGGCCGGGCCAAGGTGGACGCTTTCTGGCGCGGCGCGCGGCGGCCTTCGGGCTATCGCGACGACGAAGGAACGGAAGTCTTCCTCTCGCTGGTGGACCTTTCCGGGCGTCCCGTCAGGCCCAACGTAGACAGCCTGGTGGTGCGCACGCTGTGCACCAACCGCGATGTGCCGGCGCGCTTGCCATTCGGCAACGAAGCCGGAGATTTTGAGCTGGAAGGCACCGTTCCGCTGAAGCGCATCGTGGCCCTGATCAAGCCCAGCGAAACGGTGCGGCCGGCGCTGGCGAAGGACTCGCTGTGGCGGCTGATCTCGCAGCTTTCCCTCAATTACCTGTCGCTGGTGGACAGCGGGCGCGACGCCCTGCAGGAGATCCTGCGCCTGTACAACTTCACCGGGTCCACCTATTCCGAGAAACACATCGAGGGGCTGGTCAGCCTCAACAGCCGAAGGCATTTCGCGCGCGTGCTTTCCGAAGACGGCATGGCTTTCGCGCGCGGCACGCAGGTGGAGATCGAGTTCGACGAAGACCAGTTTGTAGGCAGTGGAGTGTACCTGTTCGCCGCGGTGCTGGAGTGCTTCCTGGGGCTTTACGTCTCCATGAACAGCTTCAGCCAGTTGCGCGTCCGCACCCGCCAGAGAAAGGAGATCCTCAGACAGTGGCCACCACGGGCAGGTCGAAAGATACTGCTGTAGCCGACACCTCGGTGGATCTGGAGCGCTGGCCGATCGTGGAGACGCTCGACCGCGCGCCGTACCTGTTCGGGTTCTTCCAGGCGGTCCGGCTGCTGATGCATATGCGGCCCGACCGCGAAGTGATCGGGAGGTTCACCAACCCGGCGGACGAGGCGGTGCGCTTCGGAACTCACGCGCCGGTGGGGTTCCCGGCCAGCGAGATTCAGGAGCTGGAGCGGCCGCCGGACGGCCCCGTGCGCATGCGGGTAAACTTCATGGGGCTGACCGGACCTTCCGGCGTGCTCCCCCTGCTGTACAGCGAACTGGTGATCGAACGGCTGCGCGCGCGCGATCGCACGATGCGGGATTTCTTCGACATCTTCAATCACCGCATGATCTCGCTGTTCTACCAGGCATGGGAGAAGTACCGGTTCACCATCCCTTACGAGCGCGGCGAGCGCGACCAGTTTTCGCATCATTTGCTGGCGCTGCTGGGGCTGGCCACGCCGGGGCTGCAGGACCGCCAGGACGTCTCGGACGACGCCCTGCTGTTCTATGCCGGGCTGCTCTCCCTGCACACCCGTTCGGCGACCGTGCTGCGGCAGGTGCTGAGGGATTATTTCCGGGTGCCGGTGGAGATCGAGCAGTTTGTGGGCGCGTGGTATCCCATCGACCGGGAGTCGCAGTGTTCCATGAGCGAAACGCCGAACTATTCCGACCAGCTCGGATTTGGCGCGATCGTGGGAGACGAAATCTGGGACCAGCAATCGCGCGTGCGGATTCAGATCGGCCCGCTCACCCTGGAGCGGTACATGGAATTCCTGCCGGGCGGCGAGGCCTACCGCCACGTTCGCGCGCTGGCCGGCTTTTTCACCGGGAAAGAGTACGATGTGGAGATCCAGCTTATCCTGCGGCGGGAGGAAGTTCCGGTCTGCGAGCTGAAACCCGAGCCCGGGTGGCAGTTGGGCTGGACCTCGTGGGTGAAGACGGCGGATTTCCGGAGAGATCCGGGCGATACGATTTTAGAACTGTGAACGGATTGGCCACGGATGGACACGGATGAACACAGATAATACAGTTTTGGTTGCTTGTTATCTGTGTTTATCCGTGTCCATCCGTGGCTAATACCTGGAGGTGTTATGGCGATCAGCTTGAAGGCAATCGTTAACCGATTGAACGATACGACCCGCAAGACCCTGGAGGACGCTGCGGGACTGTGCCTGGCACGCACACATTACAACGTCGAAATCGAGCACTTCCTGATGAAGCTGATGGATGTGGGCGAATCGGATTTCGCGCGCATCGAGAAACAGTTCGGCATCGACAAGGCGCGCCTCTCGGCGGAACTGTCGCGCAGCCTGGACAAATTGAAGACCGGCAACGCGCGCACGCCCGCATTCAGTCCCAGTCTGTTCCGCATGCTCACCGAGGCGTGGACCCTGGGATCCCTCGAATTCGGGGGAACGCAGGTGCGCACCGCATTCGTCATCCTGGCCTTGGTTTCCGACGAGGAGCTCAGCCGGATCGTGCGCGAGATCGGGAAGGAGTTGCAGAAGATCGAGCCGGAGGCGCTGCGCAAGATTTTGCCGGCCATCATGGCCGATTCCCTGGAGCGCACCGCGGAACCGGCGGTTGCGGCGGGCGCGCCGGGCGTCCCGGGAGGCATTCTCAAGGTCGGCGGCAAGACGCCCAACCTCGACCAGTACACCGTCAACCTGACGGAGAACGCCAAAATGGGGAAGGTGGATCCCGTGTTGGGGCGCGACTTCGAGATCCGCCAGATCATCGATATTCTGACCCGCCGCCGCCAGAATAATCCAATCCTTACGGGCGAGGCCGGGGTGGGCAAGACCGCCGTGGTGGAGGGGTTTGCCGTGCGCATCGTGAACGGCGACGTGCCGCCGGTGCTGCGCAAGGTCACCGTGCGCACGCTCGACCTGGCGCTGTTGCAGGCGGGCGCGGGCATCAAGGGCGAATTCGAAAACCGTCTCAAGGGGCTGGTGGAGGAAGTCAAGGCGTCGCCCACGCCCATCGTCCTCTTCATCGACGAGGCGCACACCATGATCGGAGCCGGCGGAGCCGCCGGACAGAACGATGCCGCCAACATCCTGAAGCCCGCCCTGGCGCGCGGCGAACTGCGCACCATCGCCGCCACCACGTGGTCCGAATACAAGAAGTATTTCGAGAAGGACCCGGCCCTCGCGCGCCGTTTCCAGGTGGTCAAGGTGGACGAGCCCGACGAGGTGAAGTGCGGAGTGATGATGCGCAGCGTGGCGCCCATACTGGAGAAGCATCACAACGTGCGCATCCTCGACGAAGGCCTGGCGGCGGCCGTGAAGCTGTCGCATCGCTACCTGGCCGACCGCCAGCTTCCCGACAAGGCGGTGAGCGTGCTGGACACGGCGTGCGCGCGCCTCTCGCTGGGGCAGAATGCCACTCCGCCGCCGATCGAAGACGCGCGGCGCGAGATCGACGATTGCGCCACCCAGATCCGCATTCTGGAGCGCGAGTCGGCGCTCGGGACGGACCACGCGGAGCGGCTCGTGGCCATCGCCAGCCGCAAGGAAACGGTGGAACAGGAGCTGGCCGGCATGGAGGCGCGCTGGCAGAAGGAGAGCGACCTGGTGAACCGCATCCGCGAGCTGCGCGCGAGAATCGAGGGCCCGCTGGAGCCGCCGTCGCCGGAGCAGCAGGCCGTGCAGGCCGCCGCCGCTCAGGCTGCCGCGGCGCAGGCTGCGGCCGCTAAAGCCGCCGCCGATAGAGTCGCCGCCGCGCAAGCCGCCGCCGCACAGGCTACCGCCGCCCTGACCGCCGCTATTTCCACTCCCGGCGCATCGGCCGCGGCTGCCGCCGCCGCGGTGGCCCAGGCGGCTGCTGAGCTGAGCGCCGCGCAAGCAGCCGCGGCGTCCACCGCGCCGGCCCCCGCCGCGGCGGCCTCCGCGCCCCCGGTGGAAGACCCCGCGGTGCTGCGCGGTCAGTTGGAATCGCTCACCGCCGAACTGGAGCGGCTGCAGGGCGAAACGCCGTTGATGCGCGTTTGCGTGGACGCAACCATTGTGGGAGATGTCGTCTCGGCGTGGACCGGAATTCCCGTCGGCAAGATGCTGAAGGACGAAGTCGAAACCGTGCTCAAGCTGGAAACGCATTTGGGACAGCGGGTCATCGGCCAGGACCATGCCCTGGCGATGATCAGCGAGCGCATCCGTACCTCCAAGGCCAGCCTGGAGGACCCCAGCAAGCCCATCGGCGTGTTCCTCCTGGTGGGGCCCAGCGGCGTCGGCAAGACCGAGACGGCGCTGACGCTGGCGGACATGATGTACGGCGGCGAGCGCAACATGATCACCATCAACATGTCGGAGTTCCAGGAGGCGCATACGGTCTCCACGCTGAAGGGATCGCCTCCCGGATACGTGGGCTACGGCGAAGGCGGAGTGCTCACCGAAGCGGTGCGCCGGCGCCCCTATTCGGTAGTGCTGCTGGACGAAGTCGAGAAGGCCCATCCCGACGTGCTGGAATTGTTCTTCCAGGTCTTCGATAAGGGCATGATGGAAGACGCCGAAGGGCGCGTGATCGACTTCAAGAACACCATCATCATTCTGACGTCCAATACGGGCACCGATACGTTGATGAAACTGACGGCCGATCCAGAGACCGCGCCCAGCCCCGAGGGCCTGGTGAAGGCGCTGAAGCCGGAGCTGAACAAGGTCTTCAAGCCGGCGTTCCTGGGAAGGCTGGTGATCATTCCCTTTTACCCGGTGCGCGACGAGGCCCTCAAGCAGATTGTGCGGCTGAAGCTCGGGAAGATCCAGCGGCGCTTGCAGCAGAACCACAAAATTTCCCTGACCTACGACGAGCAGTTGGTGGACGAAGTGGCGCGGCGCTGCACCGAGGTGGAAAGCGGCGCGCGCAATGTGGACAACATCCTGACCAACACCCTGCTGCCGGAGGTTTCACGCAGGATTCTGGCGAGGCTGGCGGATGGCGAGAAGCTGGCGCCGATCCACGTGTCGCTGGGCGCCGATGGCGCGTTTGTGTACAACTAGGTAAGTAGCACAGGCATTCGTGCCTGTGTCAGGCATTCGTGCCTGTGTCAGGCATTCGTGCCTGTGTTTCTTCGCCGCACTCTCGGAGGATTTATGTACAAGGAGACGGACCGGCCCATAAAACTGACCACGCCCCTGGGCCCCAACATGATGTTCCTTACCGAAATGCACGGGCGCGAGGGCATCTCGGAATTGTTTCAGTTTCAGTTGGAAACGGTGGTCGAATTGGGCACGCAGGTCTCGTTCGACCAGTTCCTGGGCAAGAAGGTCACGGTATCCATCACCACCAAGACCGGCGACACGCGCTATATCAACGGCATCGTGCGCAAAATGGCGCAGGGAAATCGCGACCCCGAGTTCTGCCAGTTCCGGCTGGAGATCGTTCCCCAGTTCTGGCTGCTGACCCGCACCGTGCGCAGCCGGATCTTCCAGCAGAAAAGCAGCCTCGACATTATTAAAGAGGTGCTCACTGGCCTGGATGTCTCCTACGAGGTTCAGGGGGATTTCAAATCGCGCGAATACTGCGTGCAGTACCAGGAGAGCGACTTCCGGTTCGCCAGCCGCCTCATGGAAGAGGAAGGCATCTACTACTTCTTCAAACACTCCGATGGCGGCCATACCATGGTGCTGGGCAATACGCCCGGCTCGCACCCCGACATCCCCTTTAATTCAACCGTCAAGTACCAGGAATTCTTCGGCTACACGCCGGAGGACGACGTGGTTTACGGCTGGTACAAGGCGCAGGAAATCCGCACTCCCAAGACCACTTTGTGGGACGAGCATTTCCAGTTAACCAATTCCGGCAAGGGCCTGCCCGCCGACAAATCCATCATGGACTCCGTGCAGGTGGGCAGCGCTTCCCACAAGCTGACCGCGGGGACCAGCGGTGGCATGGAGATCTACGAGTTTCCGGGCGAATACTCGCGCCATTTCGACGGCATTAATAAAGGAGGCGGAGAGCAGCCCGACCATTTGCAGTGGATCTTCACCGAGAACCAGAGGACCGTGGGTGTCCGCATGCAGCAGGAGGCGGCCGAAGCCCTCCTGATCGAGTCCAAAGGCTCGCACGCCGGATTCACCGCCGGCCATGCTTTCCAGCTCTCGGAGCACTTCTCGGACAACGGCAAGTTCGTGATTACCAGCGTGGAACACCAGGCGCGGCAGCCCATCGGGGTGTATACCCCCGAGCCGTTCAGTTACACCAACCAGTTCTCGTGCATTCCTTTCGCGCTGCCATACCGGCCGCAGCGAACCACGCCCATCCCTTCGGTGCGCGGGGTCCAGCTCGCCACCGTAGTGGGTCCCTCCGGCGAGGAGATATTCCCCGACAAGTACAGCCGGGTGAAGGTCCAGTTTCACTGGGACCGCGACGGCAGCTACGACCTGAACAGTTCCTGCTGGCTGCGCGTGGCCACGCACTGGGCGGGCAAACAGTGGGGCGCCATCCACATTCCGCGGATCGGGCAGGAGGTCATTGTCAGCTTCGAGGAGGGCGACCCCGATCATCCCATCATCGTGGGCAGCGTGTATAACGTCGACATGATGCCTCCCTACACCCTGCCCGACAACAAGACGCAGAGCGGCATCAAGAGCCGCAGCTCGCTGAAGGGAAGCTCGGACAACTACAACGAGATCCGCTTCGAAGACAAGAAGGGGCAGGAAGAAATTCTGTGCCACGCCGAGAGGGATCTGACGGTGGAAGTGGAACGCAATCGCACCACCACCATCGGCATGCATGGTGCAATGACCCCCGGCGACGATAACCTCACCGTGCAAAACAATCTCACCGAGCAGATCAACAATCAGCAGACCACCACTGCGGTGACCAAGATCACCATCCAGTGCGGGCAGAGCAGCATCGTCATGGACCCCACCAGCATCACCCTCAAATCCATGATGATCAACATCGATGCCCAGGTCCAGTTGGAGGAGAGCGCGGTGATGACCAAGATCTCCGGCAGCGCGATGGTGCAGATCCAGGGCGGCATCGTCATGATCAACTAAGATGGGTACTGTGGAGCAGGCATATTCGCAGACCGCCGCCATCTGCTCGGTGGCGGAATTGGGCCCGGACGCGATGGCGTTGATGCGTCCGGAGCAGAAGCCGCCCGAATTTGTGGCTCTGCTGGTGGAGAAGCAACTCTATCCGGACGCGGTCCGCTTTCTGGCCCATGCATTACCCAAGCGCGAAGCCGTGTGGTGGGGCTGGATGAGCGCGCGGCGGGCGGCCGGAGAAAATCCACCTCCCAAGATCAAGGCCGCCCTGGCGGCCACCGAGAAGTGGATCGCGCAACCCAGCGAAGAGAACCGCCGCGCCGCCCATGCCGCCGCCGAGCAGGCGGAGTTCGGCACGGCCGCCG
>Ga0326728_10013754_pt1 | contig 17464 bp, 14 predicted proteins | sample MB3enrmetagenome_FD_207602 | JGI IMG/M metagenome (GOLD analysis project Ga0326728, IMG submission 207602) | Lab enriched peat soil microbial communities from McLean, Ithaca, NY, United States - MB31MN | ecosystem: Environmental > Terrestrial > Soil > Wetlands > Peat | place: USA: New York... | reverse complement strand
GGTCGATGTTCGTCCAGCCCAGAGTATAACCGGCCCCGATCACTACCTGATCCTTCCACGGCCGCGCGAAGGCTGCCGCCTGCCCGAACAGCGGGTAATGCAGTTGTGAAAAGGCCATGTCTACGTCCCGGCGCACCTCGACGTCAGTGGGCGAGCGGTCCATCATCCACTCCTGGAGTTGGGCGAGCACCAACTTCTGGATTTGGTCGGTAAGGGGCGTAGCGTCTTCGAGCATCACGCCGTAGAGTTGTTGAGCCAGGTAGTTCACGTGCCCCGGCAAATCCGCCGGGGGCGGCGGAGGCGCCTGCTTCTTGTCTTGCGCCATCGCGCTTACGGAAAAGCTGGCCGCCACTGCAAGAGGCAACAACGCAAGCCCGACCCCTCTGGAAAAGTCTATGAATCCTGTTCGTTTCATGGTCAAGCGATTTTCCTCTACCTTATTATCCACGATTGCCAGCGTAGGTGGTAGATGGTAGGCCCGCTGTAGGGGGACGGCTTGCCGTCCCCACATTTCCGCTGGCTCCGGCGCGGGTAGGGCAAGCCCTACCCCTACACCGCTGCCCATCTGCCCATCTGCCTACTGCCGATTCACTAGGCAGACCTTCACGCAGGCTGTCCGCTCCAGGTACTCAAAGGCCTCAAGGCCTTCTTCTAAGGGGAACACTTTTGAGAGCAGAGGCTGCACTTTGATTTGCCCCTTCTCCAGCAAGTCCAGCGCGGCGGGGAATTCTCCGCAACGCGAGCCGAGCATTGTGATCTCATCCACCACAAGCTTGGTGGCGTCAAAGCGCGCGGGGTCATGGAAAGTGGATTTCATCACCACGATCCCGCGCGGTTGGACAAGCCGGAATGCCTCTTCCAAACCGCGGGGCGAGCCTGTGGCTTCCACGACCACTGGAAAACTGGCCGCCCGCAACTTACTCTGGCTCTCGGTAACAACTCTAATCCCCCAGGGCCGCGCCAGTTCAAGCTTCCAGGCATGTTTGCCCACCAAGGCCACTTCCGCCCCGGCGTTCTTCAGGACCTGGGCGACCAGGAGGCCCAACCGGCCGTCGCCAAGAACCACGGCCTTCGTGCCGGGTTCGAGGCGCATCTGCGCCAGAATCTCAGCGGCGGCGGCTAGCGGCTCAACAAACACCGCGGACTCATCCGGAACTGCGGCTGGAACCCGGTGCAGATTGCGCAAGGGCAGCGCAACATACTCCGCAAAGCACCCGGCGCGGTTCACGATTCCCATCACCGTCCGCGTGGGGCAGTGGCGGCTGAGGCCCCGCGAACACCACTCGCATTCACCACACGCGATGTTGATTTCGCCCACCACTCGCTCGCCGATCCAGGCGGGATCGGCCGATTCCACTACCCGCCCCACAAACTCATGGCCCATCACGCCCCGGAAGGCAGAATAGCCCTTGAGTACTTCGCGGTCCGTTCCGCAAATTCCCGCCAGCGTGACTCGAATCAGGGCCTCGTCCGCCTTAGGAATGGGCCTGTCGATATCCCGCAAAGCCAGTTTTCCGTCAAAGATAAGGGCTCGCATAACCGAGGCATTGTAGAGTCATGTAGGGGCGGTTCGCGAACCGCCCCTACACGCTGTCTACGCGATCGCTTCCAAGGCTCCGAATAATTCTTCGTCCTGATCTTCAAACACGGTTCTGAGGTCGAGGAGGAGGGCCTCCTCTTCAACCCGGGCGATGACCGGAGGCGAATTCCGGCGCAAGAGCTGTTCGACTTCTTGCACGCTGCGGCTCGAGTGCGTGACTGCCAGCAAGACAGTGGGAAGCGATTGCGCCGGGGTTGATCCACCTCCAATCACCGATTCGCCGTCCTGGAGCCGAACTGAGAACTGCGCGTGAGACGAGATCTTCTCAGCCAGGCGGTTTGCTCGCTGGCGGATTGCCTCCGCAGAAAGTTGGATCATGCGCAAGGCCGGAATCTCGTCAGTCTTTCCCTGGAGGTAAAGAGAAATCGTCGCTTCCAGTGCCGCAATGGTCAGCTTATCCACGCGCAAGGCGCGGAAGAGCGGATTCTTGCGGATTCGTTCCAGCAACTGGCTCTTCCCGGCCAGGATTCCCGCCTGCGGTCCGCCGAGCAACTTGTCTCCGCTGAAGGTCACGACGTCCACGCCGGCTTTCAAAGAGGCGGTTGCCGTGGGCTCATCCCGGATGCCTTTCGTCGAGAGGTCAATCAGGCATCCGCTGCCGAGATCCTCCATCGATATCAAGTTGTGCTTTTGCGCAAGCTCCACGAACTCCTCCAGGCAAGGACGAGCCGTAAAGCCCACGATGCGGAAATTGCTCGGGTGGACGCGCAGCAGCAGGCGAGTCCGTTCATTGATGGCCGCTGCGTAGTCCTCGATGCGGGTACGGTTAGTGGTTCCCACCTCGCGCAGGATGGCGCTGCTCTTGGCGCAAACCTCGGGGATGCGGAAGGAGCCGCCAATCTCAATCAGCTCGCCTCGCGAGACAACCACTTCTGCTCCCTCGGCCAGAGTGTTCAGAGCCAGCAGCACGGCGGCAGCATTGTTGTTCACCACCAGCGCTTTTTCCGCGCCGAGGAGTTGGCAGAACAGCCGCTCCGTGTGGATATCCCGCTTGCCGCGCTCTCCCGCCTCCAAGTCGTATTCCAGGTTGGAATAGCGAGTGGAGACTTCCACAACGTGCTCCAAGGCTTCGCGTGCCAAAGGAGCGCGCCCCAGGTTGGTGTGCAGGATCACGCCGGAGGCATTGATGACGGGGCGCAGAGAAAAGCAGGCCGCCGTTTCAGCCTCGGAGACGATCTCCCGCTCCAACGCCGCAAGAGAGACGCTTGAAAGGCTGCCCGCAACGATTTGATCTCGGAGACGCTGGAGAACCCGGCGCGTGCACTCCACCGCAAGACGGCGCCCCACGCGCGCCTCGAGTTCCTTCAGCGCGGTCCGATTCAGTACTTCATTCACTGCCGGGATCTGGCGGAGCACCATATTGGTTTCCCCGCTGACCTCACCGTCAGAATAATCCATAGGCTTCTCTAGACAGATGGCCGCACGTAGCGCTGACCTTCAGGTCAGCACCTGCCCACCTAAAGGTCGGCGCTACGCAATCCCAGCGTCATTTGAGCATAGTCGCGCCGGTGCGTCAACTTTCCGGTTGACTGGCCTCACTCGAGCATGGGTATAATCCCCGCTTGCAGCATCTTCACGAGGCGACTCTGTGACAATTGACGAAGAACTGATCAAACTCGAAGATGACATTCGCCGCTTGAAGATTGAGTGGGAAGTGTACTTCAATGGGGCTTCCGAGCGTCCTCCGCGCGATCTGGTTTATCGCGTTGAAACCTACATCAAACGGCGCACCGCCGATCAGTCTGACCTGAACTTCGGCCAACGTTACAAGCTCAATACCTTGGCGCAGAAATATGCCGTCCAGAATGCTCTCTGGAAAAGAAGGTTGATGGAGAAAGAGGAAGGGCGTGGCGTGTTTGCGCATCAGAAGCAGGGGCTGGAGGCATTGACGGCCGCCAAGATGGTCTGCGTCGTTTGCTCGGACCCGGAGATCGAGCCGGAAAAGGCCGACCAGATCCTGCAAGCCATAATCAGCGCTCAGCGCGAGTTGGGCCGGAGAGTCGAGGTCGACCCGGCGCGGTTTCAAAAATACCTCTGCGACAAGACCAGGCAAATCAAGTCGTTGTTCCGCTGCGCGAGTGTGCAGTTCCGGATCAGCACCGAGGATGGCAAGCTGATCTTCAAGGCGGCGAAAGCCTGACGCGTTTCATTCCCGAGCGATCATGGGCCTGAGGACCAACCAAAGGAATGAGAATCACCTGCCACGTCACCCGCGAAAGCCGGGGGCCCATTGTTGGTCCGGAACACAATGGATTCCCGCTCCCCCGCCTTCGCGGAGGACAAGTTTCGCGGGAATGACATGATTCCTTCGTCCTGACAAGCCGTAAATCGGAATGACAGTTTCTAATTGAGGAGCATACATGCGAAAAGTCTCTCGAGCGCTGGTCAGCGTCAGTGACAAGACTGGAGTAGTAGACTTCGCCGCGGGCTTGGCGGAACTGGGGATCGAGATTCTATCCACGGGAGGTACCGCCAAACTCCTGCGTGAGAGCGGCCTGAAGGTGCGCGACGTTTCGGACCTGACGGGTTTCCCCGAAATGCTGGACGGGAGAGTGAAAACGCTTCATCCCAAAGTTCACGGCGGGATTCTTGCCATTCGTTCCAATCCACAACACCAAAAGCAGGTTGCGGAGCATCACATCGAGTTCATTGACTTGGTGGCGGTGAATCTCTATCCCTTCGAGAAAACAGCTGCGAAGCCCGGGGTGACGCTCGAGGAGCTCATCGAGAATATCGATATCGGCGGACCTTCGATGATCCGTTCTGCGGCCAAGAACTTTCACGACGTCACAGTGGTTGTGGACGCCCAGGATTTGTCGCCGGTACTCACGGAACTGCGCGCGAATCAGGGGAGCATCTCACGCGAGACGCGCGCCCGCCTGGCGCGCAAAGCCTTCGCCACCACGGCAGCGTACGATGGGGCCATTTCTACAACCCTCCAGCGCTGGGCGAATGGCGGCTCGCTGCCGGAGCGCCTGCACCTGAACTACCGCAAGACGATGGATCTACGCTATGGCGAGAACCCTCACCAGCGGGCGGCGCTCTACGTGGACCCGGCGGCCGGCGGGCGCGGCCTGGCCTTGGCGCGTCAACTTCAGGGTAAGGAGCTTTCATTCAACAACCTTGTGGATCTCGAGGCCTCGTGGCGGTTGGTCAAAGAATTTGACGAGCCGACTACGGTCATCGTCAAGCACACGAATCCCTGCGGAGTGGGCTCGGCTGCGACGCTTCGAGAGAGCTACCAGCGGGCGCTGGACGTGGATCCCGTTTCCGCTTATGGATCCGTCATCGCTCTGAATCGCCCGCTGGACGCCGAAACTGCGGAGGTAATGTCCAAGTTGTTTGTCGAAGCCGTGGTGGCTCCCGGCTGCGAGCCCGCCGCCTTGGAGCGCCTGGGCGAGAAGAAGAACCTCCGCTTGCTGGACATGGGGACAGCTTCCGGAGACGAGGAAGGATTACAGCTCAAAGCCATCGGGGGCGGGTTGCTGGTGCAATCGCCGGACACGCTGGGTGCGCGCGCCCAAGACTGGAAATGCGTGACGCATCGCCAGCCCACGGAAAGTGAAATGAAGGGTCTGATCTTTGCCTGGCGCGTGGTGAAACATGTGAAATCGAATGCCATCGTTTACGCGCGCGAAGGAGTGCTGGTGGGCGTCGGCGCCGGCCAAATGAGCCGCGTGGACTCGGTGCGGCTGGGCGCAGCCAAAGCGCGCGAGTTGAAGCACCCACTGGAGGGAACGGTGGTCGCCTCAGACGCGTTTTTCCCGTTCCCGGATGGGGTGGAGGAAGCGGCGCGCGCCGGTGCTACGGCCGTGGTGCAGCCCGGAGGATCGGTACGGGATCAGGATGTAATCGAGACCGCGAATCGGTTGGGACTCGCCATGATGTTTACAGGTGCGCGGCACTTCCGGCACTAAACTACGACTTCGGCGCGTAGTAGCCTTCCCGCGCCACAACCCGATATTTTACGACCTTCCCCTTGGGGTTGACGACCCGCAACGGGTTACCTTGCTCGTCCACGAGATCAACCTTCAGCTTGTGGAATCTCCCATCCTTTGCTGGGTTTGTAGGAACGAAGCCCAGGCCGTATTGGGTGCGCAGTTGCCCATTGATTTGCTCGAAGATCCCCGGCAGTTCTCCTTCAAAGCGCGGAAAGTAAGCCTGTCCGCCTGAATACTTGGCGATGGTCTCCAGTCCGTTGCGCGCCTGGAGGGAGTTGATATTGTCTCCCCTCATGGAGCGCACTGTCAGCCACTCCAAGATGCTGACGGGGTAAATGGCGGTGTCGGAGGAACGCACAATCTTCAGGATCTCATCGTACGTCAGCTTGCTGAACGTATCGTATCCGGTACAGATAATGAGAATGGATTTTCTACCCTTGATGTCCTTCATGCGGTCCAGCGTGAAGGCAATCGCATCGTAGAGGTTAATCTCGCTGAACCCCGGAATTCTCAGCGTGTCCAGCGCCCCGCGAACTTGCGATCGATCCTGCGTGAAGTCCGTCAGGATTTGCGGCTTCATATCAAAGGAAACGACTGCCGTCCAGTCCTTGGGTTGAATGAAGTGCAGATAGTTGTAAGCGTACTCCAGAGCCAGGTAGAGGCGCGGCCAATACCGATTGCTGAATTCAATGATCATGCAGGTGGTCATTGGGGCCTGCTCGGTGCCAAAGTTGGAGATGGTCTGCGGAACGCCGTCATCGTAGAGCTTGAAATTGTCGCGCTTGAGACTGGGGATGGGGTTGCCGTCTTTGTCGACTACCATGACATCGACGTTCACGAGATTGGTTGCGGTCGAGATATTGAAGACCTCATCGGGATTGATTCGTTCCGGTTTCTTCTCCGGTTGGACGGGAGCTGGTTGGGTCTTCTTGGGAGCAAGAACGGTCGGACCCACATCAGGAGTGGGCCCCGTCGATGGCTCCTGGTCAGTGGATTGGCCGTACCCGCACGGCGCAAGGCCGGCGAAAAGTAACACGCCCATCAGCAGTAGAATCGGTATCCGCAAATAACGGCTTCGCATTGTGCATCACCCCCGGGGTCCGTACGGACCATTCAGAATTATGATGCCATTCACCCCCCTTCCGGTCAACCGGCACAAAGGACCGTTTAATGGAACGGCGGCGGCCTGTCCTGATCTGGCTGGGACGCGGTCAGGCCGCGGCGTGAACCGGCTAGTTAATCTCTGGCACGACACGTGGCAACATCAGTGAGCATTCGGAGCGGGTTTTCGATGTGGGGACAGCGAATCTCAGATCCAGTACCTACTGCCCAGTACCTTTGTACTGTTGTAGTGCGTCTCGAGCATCGTTATAACTGTCTGGAACGATATGAAAGGAGGAAACTAGAGGAATCAAACGATCGCAGGACGCAGCCCTGCGCAGTGACAATATGTCTAATATTTCTGCGCCCGAAAAATGTGCAGAAATGTATTGACTTTCAAGAAATGAAAGCTTAGGCTCTCCTCTATGCCGGTCGCCTAACTGCCGGCACTAGTATCTCGTCCAGGAGAGCTTAAATGAAGAACGTAGCCGTTACGTTGCTGCTTGCACTGCTTGTGATCCTGACAGCCGTCTCGGTTCGGCGCGTGGTCGCGGGAAGTTCGACCTATGCGGGGACCCCGACATTGGTGGCGATCGGCACAGATCCTGTTCCACCAGTTCCGCCGGGGAAACCATCCGGGCCGAAGCCGAACAGCGCCATTAAGACAATGGCGATCGGCACGGATCCTGTTCCGCCGGTTCCGCCGGGGAAGCCATCGGGGCCGAAGAATGAAATAGGCTTGACGCTGCTGGCGATTGGCACAGATCCTGTTCCGCCCGTTCCTCCAGGGCATCCAAAGCCGCAGAAGCCGAGCAATTGACGACCTCCGGTCGCATGGGCGATCCGGGGGATGACCGTTTGAGGAATCTTGCGCGGACCGCTCATGAACAGCAACCTAGCCAGTCACCTGTTGCAGTACGCTGGGATCTTGACCGAAGCTGCGCTTCTCTATTACCTCGCTCGCATTGGTGAGTGGGGAAAGCGGCGAGGTCAATTTCTATACTTGCTGTCACTGCTGGCCGCCGCGCTCCCGCGGGCATTCACGCTGTATCGTTACGGGTTAAGTTCGCCGCAGTATTTCTACGTCTACTGGGGCACGGATCTCCTCTTAGTTCTCAGTGCTTTCCTTCTGGTATGCTTCTTCTTTCGACGCGCCTGCCGCAACGAGGGGAAGATGTGGGGTTTCGCTCGCCTTCTACTCGCCTTCGTTTTCGTTCTGGTCGTAGGCGTTTCTGCTTTAGTACTCTCCCATAAGTTAAGCGCACTCTTCCCCTATTTCATTTTCGAGTTCAATCAAAACCTGTACTTTGCTTGCTTGGTACTGAATACGATGCTGTACCTCTTGCTGGTACAGATCGAATCGACTGACGATCAGTTGGGACTGCTGGTGTGTGGGGTGGGCATCCAATTTGCCGGCCCGTCGGCAACCTTGGCGCTGGTACACCTCACCGAAGCAGAGCGTTTCGCTCAGTTGTTGAATTCCCTCGCCATACCCTTATGCACGTTGGCGATGCTTTTGGTTTGGGCTTACGCGCTCGTACGTGTCAAAGACAGTAGACCTAAGGTGGTCCGGCCCGAGAAAGCCGTTCTGGCTGAGGTCACTACAGACTAGAATTTCTAACCCAGGGTGGAAGGCCATGATTGTCGCTGTGCTGGTTTTAATCCTTTCGACGGCTTTGTTCTTCTTCTATTTCCAGGTCACCTGTCAGAGAATTCTGGGCCGGCAGTTTGACCGGGAATATTTTCAATCCATCGCCAATGCCAATCGTTTGGAGTTCCCGTCCTTGCGAAGGTCGCTGGAGGAGTTTGGTGCGCCGGTCGATTATTCCCGCTTGCGCATGATGCTCAGGTGCGACTTCCTCGCTTTGACCTATCTCCTCAAGAACGCCGCAAATGTGAACCAACGCTATACTTACGACGAACGCCTCTTGATCCTTTACTTCCGTTGGCAGTTCCTTTCGTTGGCCGTGCGGCGTCTGCTGAAGCTGGGCGAGAACACAGCGATTCTGAGATTGACGGCGGTTCTGCAATACTTTGCGAACGTAGTCGGCCAGCGGGTCAACGCCGTGAAATTCGGCAACTTGACCGCCGCCGACTACCTTCTCAATCTTTAATTCGACCTGCCTCCTAGCTCGCCTGGGCCGGGCCTGCCTGCTCAGCGTGTAGCCCTGCGGATTACAAAATCTGACGGCGGGTTTGCTTCGCCAAGTGGCGCGGTAAACCCGCCGTCGCGTCTAACCCACCACAGAATGTCAGTTGACCCGGGCCTGCGTTAGGTGTATGAACCAGTCAGGCGAGTTGCTCGACCCCGAAACTTGAAAGGCCAGGTGCGACTGCAATGAAGACGGCTTTGCGAGTGGCTATTCTGGTGTTGTGCGCTCTGACGGGGCTTCTGCTGACTGGGCATGGCATCGCGCAAGCGGTTCTAATTCACACGCCCGGCCGCCCCGACGTCATGCGGAATCTCATCGAGGGAAGCATCTCCATTGCCGGAGGAGCTTGCGTGATGGCGGTTGCCTATGACCAACTCGAATGCTTACGCACGCACCGCAAGAGCGGCAATATCCTGTAGAAATCGGGAGATCAGGTGAACAATTTGTGATTTGCGATTTGTAATTTGTGATTGGCTGCTGAGCTGCCGCTGGCTCTTCAATCACCAATCGCAAATCACAAATCACCGATGTACCCAGCTCCGAATCATTTCAAGGTCAAGCGCCCGCCGCACATGCGCGGCGAGGCGATCCAGGCGGGATTGCCGCTCCGCCGCAAAGTAGGCTTTGGCGGCATGGGGCGCCAGGCCGCAGGCGGCGCGCGCCGCGTCGAGAAATGCATGCCGGAAGTTGTCATCGTCGAAGATTCCATGGATGTACGTCCCGAACACTCGCCCGTCCGCGCTGACGGCGCCGTCGGCTATGACGGCGCTCGACCCGACGCGGGCTATTTCGGCGAAGGGCTTGGCCTCATCCGCGTACACCGTCTCTCCAACATGGATCTCGTACCCTCGAAAAGTGCATTCTCGCACGTGCTGTCCGAAGATCTCCGCCTGTGGAATGCGCCCGGTTGCAAGGCGGGTGACCTTCTCAGACTGGAGCACTGTCCACATGCGAAGCAGCCCGAGCCCCTGGCGGGCGCAAGGCAGACCGTGGTTCTCGGTGCCCTGCGGGTCGTCGATCTTGACGCCCAGCATCTGGAACCCACCGCAGATTCCGGCGATGCAGCCCCTGCGCTCCGCGTGACCAAGAAGTGGTGGAACCAGCCCCCGCTGGTGTAGCCACTCCAAGTCGTTGAGGGTTTGCTTGCTGCCGGGCAAAATCACCAAGTCAGCGGCCGTCAGGTCTTTGGGACGGTCGACGAACGCCAGCGCTGCCGAAGGTTCGGCCGCAAGCGCATCGAAGTCCGAGAAGTTGGACATGTGCGGCAACGCGATAACCGCGATGCGCAGTGGCCTTTCCGCAGACGTAGCAGACCACTCTTTGGTCCCTTCCTCATGGAGGAGAGGATACCGGGGTGGTGGCGCGCCAGCCGCAACGTCCTTCCACACCCGTCCCACGCTTCGCCGGTCTTCGACGGCCACGCCATCTTCCTCATCCAGACCGAGGTCGTGAAGGTACGGAACCACTCCCACGCAAGGTATTCCCAGGCGAGGTTCCATCATTTTTAACCCGGGCCGCAGAAGCGAAACATCCCCCCGAAACTTGTTGATGGCGTAGCCGCGAATCAAGGCTCGGTCGGAAGGTTCCAGCAGTTCGAGCGTACCCAGCAGCGACGCGAAAACGCCGCCGCGGTCAATGTCTCCTACCAGCAGGCAGGCAGCGCCCGCCGCATGCGCCATGCGCATATTGACGATATCGTGTTCCCGTAAATTGATCTCGGCCGGTGAGCCTGCGCCTTCCAGAACGATCAACTCGTATTCGGACGCCAGTTTCCTGTAACTCTCCAGAACCACCGGGAAGAGTTCCTCGACTCGGTGCCGGTGGTAGTTCGCCGCCGTCACCTGGCCCCAGATCCGGCCCAGCAGGACGATTTGCGAACCTGTGTCGGATGAGGGTTTGATGAGCACCGGGTTCATTTCGGCGCAGGCAGGCACGCGGCAGGCCTCGGCTTGCAAAGCCTGCGCGCGCCCGATCTCTCGGCCGTCGGGCGTAGCGGCCGAATTGAGCGACATGTTCTGGGCTTTGAACGGCGCCACGCGGTAGCCATCGTCGGCAAAGATGCGGCACAAGGCAGCCGTCAGGATCGACTTGCCGGCGTGCGACGCCGTACCCAGCACCATCAGCGCGCGAGCGGTTTTGCTTTCTCTCGACATACTCAGTCTCACGTCCCCAACATTCCACCACCAAGACACTAAGAACAAAAAAGCTAGAGAAGGCCTGTTTTCCCTGGCGTCTTTGTGCCTTGGCGGTTACCCCTACTCCGCCGGGAACGTGAATTTCACACCCGCCATGAAATTGAAGGGTAATGCCGGGTAGCCCAGCACTTCTTCATATTTCTTGTCCAGAAGATTATTCACATGGCCGTAGATTTCGAGCCCTTTAACCAAGCGGTAAGAAAATCCGCCGTTGAGAACTGCGTAGCCCTTGCCGGGGAACAGGCACTGGAGGCCCAGTTCGCACGCATAGATGCCGTCGTTAGGCTCGAGGTTGAGCGCCTGTCCGCGGAAATAAGCATTACTATTGAGCGTCAGCCGGCCGCGCTGCCAGGTGATGTTGAACCCGCCGGAATGCTTCGGCCGGTTGAGGAGTTCCTGTCCGACGCTGAACGGCGCCTGAACCAGCGTCGAGCCGTCCAAGGCGAGTATGGCGGTATCCACCAGGGAGTATTCTCCGGACACCTGGAGTGAACTGGTGGGGCGCCAGCGGACAGAGGCCTCGAGTCCCTGAGCCCGTGAATTGCCGAGGTTATCCGAGACGAAGGTGCTGAGGTTCGTAAGCGATCCGCCGAGGGTCACAATCTGATCGTCGAACTTGTTATAGAAGTAAGTGAGGTCGAGGAGCGTCCGGCCGTTGAAAAATCGCTGCTCGACGCCGCTATCGAAGCTGATGCTCTTCTCGGGTTTCAGGAGAGGGTTGTTGGTGGTGGCCAACTCGAAGCCGTCCGGGGCGCGAATGCCGGTCCCGAAGCTGGCATGCAAGCGTGTCGCCCCCAGCCACGATCCGGAATCCGATGCGCGCGGCAGGAACGCCGCCGAGGCGCGCGGGTTTAGTTTGGTGATGGAACTAGCCGGAACGAGCGGGCGCGCCCCGTAATCGCCGGGCGGCAGAGAGCCCGTGCGCAGGTCGTCCAGCCTCAAGCCCGCCGTCACGAACAGCCGGCTCGAGGGGCTCCAGCGGTTCTCCACAAAATACGCCAGCGTGGTGCGGGGCAAAACGAACGGGTTGTTGTTCTCGTCCGCCACATAGGTGTCCTCGAAATGCTCGCGTTGCCATTCAAAGCCCGCCACCAGAAAATCCTTGTTCGAGATGGCAATTTCGCTTCGGGTATTCACCACGCCGCGCAGGGTGTTCGAGTACGAGTCGCCGCCGTCCGAGGCAGGATACGAGAAGTAGTAGTCGTTTGTCGCCGCTGAGCCCGTCACCACTTGCCGGAAGCGCGGTGTGAATTGCTCGAAGTAGCTTCCTTCGTATCCGAACAAGTTTTGCTTATCGCGGGCCACCAGGCCCACTTGGTAGTCGGATGGACCTCCTGGATAAATCGGAGCGTTGTACAGGTCGTCAGGGTCGGAACCGTAAGGGCCGGGATTGCCCACCACATTCGCATTGCCCAGGAAGTGAAAGTCGGCTTGCCGCCGCTCGCCGCTGCCGTAGCCTAGACTGACGACGGCGCTCTGATTCCTGTAGCCGTCGTTCGTCACCGTCCCGCCGGTATCGAGCCGCGAGAAATCGTAAGCCCAGCTCAGGCCGTGGGTCAAGCCGCTCCCGCCAGCCACAAAGCGTCGAGTGCTGAAATTCCCGCCTTCGGCCTGGAAATCGAAATGGGGCGGGCCTTCGCCGCGTGTCGTGACGATGTTGACCACGCCGGTGACGGCGTTTGAGCCGAATAAAGCGCTCTCTGCGCCCCGCGTCACTTCGACGCGGTCCACCCCGTCGGCGGGCAAAGGCGAGAAGTCGAAGTACCCTCCGAACTCATTCAATTGAATGCCGTCCACCGTAACCAGGTTGTAGTCGGAGTCGCCGCCGCGAATAAAAACGCCGGTGGCGCCGCCGCGCCGCCCCGTGTCGTCCAAGGCGAGCCCCGGAACGCCCCGCAAGACATCCGTGACGTTCTGCGCTCCCCGGTCATCAATGTCCTGCTCGGAAATCGTGGAGACAGACGAGCCCAGTTGAGGAGCCAAAGAGCCCTCCAGCGACGCCGAAACCACAACTTGCTGCTCGACGGCGCTAAGCGCCAGATGCAGATCCACGCTGGCCGTTTGGTCCTCGCGAACCTCCACTTCCACCGGCGACGCTGAAAAGCCCGGCGCATTCGCCACCAAACGATATGACCCCTTGGCGACTCCAGTAAACTCGTACTCCCCTTTGGCGTCGGTCTGACGCTCATCGAGTGCGGTGAGCGACTGGAGCAGGCTGACCTGCACATTCGCCACCGCCCGCCCGCTGGGATCGAGCACTGTGCCCTTGATCGTAGCCGCGCGTGCCGCCGTGGCCGCGACGGCCATCGACACCAATCCCAAAACCAGTGGCAGGGCAATTAAAAACGTGGCCCTCTCCCGAGGGGAGTCCGATTTCTGGACCCCGATGGGGTCCATCGGACCCCAGAAATCGGGGAGGGTGTCCTGCGACGGCGCTTTCACCAGCCGTTGCAGGACGGGTGAGGGGTTGCTTTCCATCGCCAGTGCGACCCGGGGCCTCCCTAATCCTGATCCTTGAATGCTGCTTTCTGTTTTGTGACTTTGATCTTCCAACATGCGTTGTCTCCTTCCTCGAGGTTCACGGTCTTAGGCACAGCCCTTGTGGCTGTCCCTCCTCCGGAGCAGAAGGAGCCCAAGAAAACAAAAAGCCTCCCAATCCCTCGTTGCGGAATCGGAAGGCTGAAGTCTTCCTCAGGGCTCTTTCCGTCGAAGAGTTAGGCCGAGTTGTTGTTCCTGGGCAGGTTTCCTGGCTCTCGGGTTATCGCCCTTTCCTCCGCCTTCCCTTTCCGCAGTGCAGAAAAGTGGCTGTCCGTCGGATGACGAACTGCGAGGACTTGGCTCGCCGATCACAGTGGCGGGACCGCGGCCGATTCTCACGGCCTTCCCTTTTCCCCCGGTTTCCGCCGGGGCACCACAGGAACCAAAGTTTTCAAAGAACGATTACGAGCAGAGAAATTAACACCAGGTTGACAGGCTGTCAAGAACAGTCACCGGCAGAGTAAAGGTGCCAGGGCCTGCCTGAGCCCGGCGATATGTGGCGAGCGCGATCTGGCGCCGTTCATATGCCCCGTCCATGAACGGAGGGACAGTGTGTGCCAGCGTCAGAACTATCGCAACGGTCGAATGAATCTGTCCGGGCCGGGCTAAAGTCGCTTCAAGCCTCGAACCACGGCCGTCAGAGCCACGGCGCCGCCCACAGCCACCAGAATCGTGTAGATCATGCCGCCTTGGCCGGCGAATCCGACTTGACGCATGATGAAGCCTCCGATTATGGCCCCCACGATGCCGAGAACGATGTCCCCGACAACGCCATATCCGGCTCCCTTCATGATCTTTCCAGTGAGCCAGCCTGCGATAAGCCCAACGATGATCCACCAGAGAATGTGCATGGTTTCCTCCTTCGAGCAGGTGACAAGACCGGCGTCTGCCTCGGACTGGCTCTCGCTCGGTCTCCTCGCCGCGCCGGCGAGCAACTATCCTGACGCGCGTTGAGTAATTCGTGAACTTGGAGGCTTTGCCTCCCGATGGTGGCAATTATACCCCTATCAATTCTCAGCGCGCTCGAAAGTATGTCGCTGGGCAGCACTTGGCGCCTGTAACCCGACGTGGCACGCATCTTTGACACCATGGTACCCCTATGCGATAATTTGCATCTAAACCTGTGAGAGTTTGCGGGGCAGAAAGGGACTATGCGTAAATTCGCCAAAAAACTAGGGTTTGGAGTGGGTGTCATCTTTGTGGGGGCCGCGACGCTTTTCGCGTATCAGGAATCTAGTCCCTCGACGGCGGGCAAACCTTCCGCCAATACGGCTGCCCCGGTTTCGGACCACGCCGAAGCTTACTACCACTTCATGCTGGCACGGAGATACAAGGAGCTGGCAGGTGTTTATAACCGCGCCGATTATGTCGACCGGGCAATTGCCGAGTACAAGCTGGCAATCGCTGCCGACTCCGAGTCGTTGTTCTTGCGGGTAGAACTGGCCGAGCTTTATTGGCGCGTGGCGCGTGTGGGGGAAGCGGTCAAGGAAGCGGAAGATGTCTTGAAGACTGACCCTGACTATCCAGACGCTCACCGCCTGCTGGCGCGGATCTATTGGCATATGTTGGGGGAGAACCAGACCGAAAAGGTCAACAAGGACGCCCTCAACAAGGCCATTGAACATATGGAAGTGCTCACGCGCCTCCAACCCTCGGACACGGATTCCTGGCAGGTTCTGGGTCGCCTCTACAAAATCAACAATCAGCCCCAAAAGGCTGAGGAAGCGTACAAGAAGGTCCTGAACGTAGACCCAGAATCCAAGGAGGGTCTGAGCAGCCTGGCACAGCTTGATTTTGAGCAAGGCGACTACGCGGGCGCGGAGGAGCTGCTCAAGAAGATCCCGGAAGATGACATGGACCCGCCGCTGCTCGGCATGCTGGCCTATTCGTACGCCGAAACGCGCGATTATGATTCCGCTGTGGCTGCTTACGAGAAGGCTATCGCGAAGGACCCTGAAAACCAGGAACTTCACCGCGCTTACGCGCAGGCGCTGCTGGGCATGGGAAACGCGCCGGCGGCGCGCGCCGAATATGAGAAGATTTTGAAGGCGGACCCGGACGACGCGGCAACCTATCTCAAGATGTCGGAACTCGATCGCCAGGAGGGCCGCTACGACGACGCCCGCAAGGACCTTGAGCGGGCGAAGGCTCTTCAGTCCGACAAATCAGGTAGCCAGGAGATTTCTTATCAGCAAGCCCTGCTCGAGGATGCGGTGGGAAACCAGGATAAGGCCGTCGAGCTTTTGCAGGGACTGATAAAGAGTTCGGTGGAGCCGGAGGACAAGTATACGCCCGCGGAGGCGAACAATCGCGCTCTCTTTCTCGAGAGATTGGGATTGGTTTACCGCGAACAACGGAAATATGACCTCGCCCTACAAACCTTCAGGCAGATTGTGCCCCTGCAAGGGCAGATTGGGCGAGGCGAACAGCTTATCGTTGACACGCTGCGCATGAACCACCAATTGCCGCAGGCCGTCGCTGAACTGGATGCGGCACTTCAGAAATCTCCTGACGACCGGGAGTTGCACATCCTCCGCGCCTACGTGGGGGGTGAACTCGGGCAGGTGGACGAGGCCGTGAAGCAGCTTCAGGCGCTGATGAACAATACGCCGGCCGATCGCGAGCTTTACCTTTCCATCGCCCAGGTCTACATTCAGGCCAAGCGGTTCGATGAAGCGGAGCAGGTCGTCAACAAAGCCTTGGCGGCCAGCGCCAAGCCCGAGGAGCAGGAATACTCGCGCTTTTTGCTGGGCTCCATTTATGAACGCCAGAAGAAATACGACCTGGCAGAAGATCAATTCAAGAAAGTCCTGGCAACCGATCCTTTGAACGCCTCGGCGGCGAATTATCTTGGCTACATGCTGGCAGATCGGGGTGTGCGCCTGGATGAGTCAGTGAAATACATCCAGAAAGCTTTGCGCCTGGATCCCAACAACGGAGCTTACCTCGACAGCCTGGGCTGGGCCTACTATAAGATGGACCGCTGCGACTTGGCCGAGCCGCACCTCGAAAAGGCTGCGCGCCTGATGTCCGACGATCCGACGATTCTCGAGCACTTGGGACACGTCTACCTGCGATTGGGAAAAGACAGCCAGGCCGAGCAGGAATGGGAACGCGCGCTCAAGGAATGGCCTACGGCAGGTTCGAGCGACTTTGATGCTGACCAGGCAGCTAAGCTCCAGAAAGAACTCGACGACCTGAAGGGCCGTCTGGCCAAGCAGCGTGCCGCCCAGAAGCAGTAAATCGCTGGGATCAGAGCCAGTTATTACTCCCACACTCTCGGAGGCAACCGCCTCACCGGTTCGACCAACTTGCCGAATTCCATCCGTGTCCGCGCCTTCGCAAAGATAAACCTGGGGCTAGAGCTCCTGGCCAAGCGCCCCGACGGCTATCACGAAATCCGCACCATTTATCAAACCATTGCGCTTCACGACCGGCTGGAGATATCGCTCTCGCCCAAGGAAGTGGGAATCCGCCTGGAGTGCGACGATCCGCAGATACCGTGCGGAGGCAAGAACCTGGTGTACCGGGCCTGCGCGCTCTGGCGGAGGGCAACCGGGTTTCGAGGCGGGGTAAGGGCGCGCCTGGAGAAGTTGATTCCCGCTGGCAGCGGCTTGGGAGGCGCCAGCAGCGATGCGGCGGCAACGCTGGAGGGCTTGGAACGGCTGACCGGAGAGAGGCTGCCGCAGAGCCGCCGCTTTGCCCTGGCCGCCAAATTGGGGTCCGACGTTCCGCTGTTTCTATTGGGTGGAAGGGTGCTAGGATGCGGCCGGGGCGAAGTCGTCTACCCGCTCTCCGATCTTCCGGCACGAAACTGCCTGGTAATCTTTCCAGGATTCTCAATCTCCACCAAAGAGGCTTACGAGCAAGCCGGTTTGCGGTTGACAACTCAAGGCAAACCCCGTAGCATTAAGGACGTCGGTGCGTGGCCACAGT
>Ga0326728_10013752_pt1 | contig 17464 bp, 14 predicted proteins | sample MB3enrmetagenome_FD_207602 | JGI IMG/M metagenome (GOLD analysis project Ga0326728, IMG submission 207602) | Lab enriched peat soil microbial communities from McLean, Ithaca, NY, United States - MB31MN | ecosystem: Environmental > Terrestrial > Soil > Wetlands > Peat | place: USA: New York... | reverse complement strand
TCTTCTGCGAGGGCCTACGCCAGTTCCATTCTGCTGTGTGTGCTCAGCGGCTTACCTGCTTCTGTATTATTCGGGTGCCGAAACTGCTGGTCGCCGCGCCAGAACGGCGCGCTCGTCAGAGGGCTCTTGCGAGGTCCTTCCACGAACGCCCCTGTGATTCGGCGACACCGGGGTGCGTAACGTAGCCCTTGTACGTATTCACGCCCTCGCGCAGTGCCGGATGCTGATCCACGGCGCGCTCCAGACCTTTATTCGCCAGCTCGAGCAGGTAAGGAAACGTTGCATTGGTCAGGCCGAACGTGGACGTGTGCGGTACCGCCGCCGGCATGTTGGAAACACAGTAATGCAGCACGCCGTCGACGAAATAGACCGGCTCGGTGTGGGTTGTCGCATGGGAAGTTTCAAAACAACCGCCTTGGTCGATCGCTACGTCGACCACCACCGCGCCGCGCTTCATGTTGGCGATCATCTGGCGCCGGACGATTTTTGGCGCGGCCGCTCCTGGAATCAGCACCGCGCCGATCACCAGGTCCGCATGCTTCAATGTCTCACTAATGGTGAAAACGTTGGAGGCGAGGGTAACGATCTGGCCGCTAAAGATGTCGTCCAACTCCCGCAGGCGGTTCAAATTTCGATCAATCACGGTGACGTGGGCTCCCATGCCGACAGCGATCTTGGCCGCATTCGTTCCGACCACGCCGCCGCCGAGAACAACGACATTGGCCGGTGCCACACCGGGTACGCCGCCCAGCAGCACGCCGCGCCCTCCATTCGGCGCTTCCAGATATTGCGCGCCCACCTGAACCGACATTCGGCCCGCCACTTCGCTCATGGGCGTAAGCAGCGGAAGGGAGCCGTCCGCCTCGCGAATGGTTTCGTACGCCACGCCGCTGACCTTGGTTTCGAGAAGCCGGTTGGTGAGATCCGGCAGCGGCGCGAGGTGAAGATAGGTGAACAGAATAAGATCGGGCCGCAGCAATTCATATTCCGATGGCTGTGGCTCTTTGACCTTGACGACCAGGTCGGCCTTATGCCAGACTTCGGCGGCCTTTTGCGCAATGCCTGCGCCGGCATGCATGTACTCGCGGTCGGTGATCGCGCTGCCTTCCCCCGCCGTGGTCTCAACCAAGACCTCGTGACCGGCTTCGCGCAGCGCGATCACTCCACTGGGCACGAGACCGACGCGGGCCTCGTGATCTTTTACCTCTTTCGGAACTCCGATGATCATGCCCGTATCTTAACGCCGGAGGCCACCTCTTTACCTCGGGGCATGGCCTGCTGTATCTTACATTCGTGGGCAGTCCCGTCATGCAGGGTGGGGAGGCAATCCGGCTCGTCCACATCTCAAAGGCCGCTTCTAGCGAATTAGCCCCCGCACTCGAAAGCGGCAACATTCTGTTCTGGCAGCAAACGCCGTTCGCATTGAACAGCCAGGACCGCGAGGCTCTGCTCTCGATTCGCAGCACTTCGGGAGCGCATCACAAGAACATCGCATTCAAGCCGGACGCGCAAAAAGTCACAGGGCTCAGCGGCCTCGAACCGTCCGCCCGGGAAGCCGTCGTTCGCGTATTGAAGTCGTACACAGCGTGGGCCGTCCAATTTGTTGCTGAGCTGCTGCCATCATATGCGCGTGGATGGCGGATCGATTACGCTAGTTTTCGGCCGGTGGAAGAAGAGAATCGCGATCTGCCCTGGAAGAAGCGCAATGATTTGATTCACACCGACGCCTTTCCGAGCCGTCCCACGCACGGCGGCCTCATCTTGCGCCTGTTCACGAACGTGAATCCAGTCCAGGAGCGCGTATGGGTCGCCGGTCCACCTTTCGGTGCCATTGCCAAAGATAACGCCATTCCGGCGGGCCTGCCCGGATTCGCCGCCGAAACGCATTCTTCGCTTCGCAAGGTCTGGGGCTCGGTGCTTCGAGGGGCGCGGACACTCGGTGTTCGCACCGTCGATCGATCGCCCTACGACCGCTTCATGCTGGCGTTTCACGATTATCTGAAGGCGAATTCCGACTTTCAGAAGAACTGCCCGAAGTATCGCTTTAGCTTTCCGCCGGGTTCGACATGGATGGTCTTCACGGACATCGTTCCCCACTCTGTACTTTCGGGCCAGTACGCGCTGGAGCAGACGTTCATAATTTCTCCCCTTTCGCTTAGCGCGCGGGAGCACGCCCCGATCTCGATCCTCGAGTCCATCAGCCACGCCAGGCTGGCGAACGTGACTCAGTAGTTGCAGGTCAGTGGATCGTCCGCGTCTTGCGGTTCATGTAGTCCATCAGCAGGTATTGGCCCAGCGTGTAGGGTGTCGTGAAGTAGGCCTTGCCGCGGCAAATTTCGGTGACCTTCTGCACGAAATTCACCAGGCCGTAATCACTGGCCAGCATGAAGGTGTTGATGAGGATCCCCTGTTTTTTGCAGCGGTTCACTTCTTCGAGCGTGCGGCTGATCACCAGCGGATCCAGCCCGAACGCATTCCGGTACATACGGCCATCATCGAGCGTCAGGGCCGAGGGTTTTCCATCGGTAATCATGACGATCTGCCTCATGTCCTTTCTCTCCCGCGCGAGAAGGCGCTGTGCGAGGATCAATCCGTCGCGCGTGTTGGTGTAGTAGGGCCCCACCTGCACACGTGCCAATTGGCTGATTTCCAGTTCTTCCGCGGAATCGTGAAACAGCACGCAGCGCAGACTATCGCCCGGGTACTGCGTGCGGATCAAGTGCGCTAGCGCCATCGCCACTTTCTTCGCGGGCGTGAAGCGGTCCTCGCCGTAGAGAATCATGCTGTGGCTGCAATCCAGCATGAGTACGGTCGCACAGGAGCTCTGGTATTCGCACTGGTGCACGTGCAGGTCCGAATACTCCATGTCGAGCGGCACCTTCGCGCCTTCGCGGCGGATGGCAGAGAACAGCGTTTCGCTGATATCCAGGTTCAGGGTATCGCCGAATTCATAGAGCTTCGACGAACCGGAAGCCTCGATGCCCGTGGCGAGATCGCGCGTATCGTGCCGTCCGAAGCTTGATTTTCCTAGTGACCCAAGCAGATCCTTGAGCGTCTTGAAGCCGAGAAAATCGAGCGATTTATCGGTAACTTCGAACTTCACCTTGCTGTCCGGCCCGTTGCCGGCTCCGCCGCCCTGCGGCGCTTGCTCCGGGTTTTGGTCGTCAACGGTGATGTGGCCGTCGTCGATCAATTTCTGCACCAAGCGGTCGAGGAGTTGTTGCAGTTGCTCCTCAGAGAGACCCTGGAGCTTCTCCATCATCTGCTCCATCCGGTCATCGGGAAACATCTTGCCCTGTTCGAGGGCCTGCTGGATGGCCTTTTTCAGATCCTCGAGCGTGTGCTCGTTCCACTCGCTGAAGGGCATGGATTGCGTGTTGAAGCCGCTCTCCAGCAGAAAATCGGAGAGGGCTTGCAGAAGATCTTCGGAGTCGATGCCGAAGTCTTCCCCGGTGTAGCGAGAGTACTTGATCCACTTCATGGGTGGCTAATTGTATTGACGACGGTAGCCGCGGGGCGGGTTGCCTTCTTCACGTCCACCTGCTTCGCGCCGTTTCTCCTCTGCGGCGAACCCACGTTCCTCGGAACGGCTGATGCGCCGGTGAGCGTACAAACCTTCCAGGATGAACTCCGCGGCCGCGGCGCGTACCGCATCGGGTTCGCTTACACCCAAGCCCAGGTTGCGCACTTTTTCCATCAGCCCCTGGATCGAGGCCAACTGCTGCACCATTGTTGCGGAATCCACGGTTTCATCGAGTTTCAACGAGCCGCCGAGATCGAACCACTGGACGATCTGTCCCACATTGGCGCCCTCGAAATACTTGTCGTAGATCTTGCCTACCGAAATGCGAATCAGCTCTCGAGCTACGGCGTCGCCGCCCTTCAGCTCGCCTTCGTATTCGAGCTCCAGCTTGCCCGTGATGGACGAGAGAGCGGCATAGACGTCGAGCACGCGCGGCACGGCTACCGGCTCCTTGGAGCGCAACGCGCGGCGTTCCGCGTTAGAGACCACGTTTTCCAGCACGGAGATCGGCAGGCGCTGGGAAACACCCGAGCGCTTGTCGACTTTCTTGTCCTCGCGCGCCACAAACGCGAGCTGCTCAATGATCTCGCGGATGTACGCCGGCACCACCGTGCGAATCGGCGAAGGCCGGTTCAGCCAGGCTTCCTGCTCGGTGATCTCGAGGCCTTGCTCGAGCGACGCGGGATAGTGCGTGCGGATTTCGCTGCCGATGCGATCCTTCAGCGGCGTGATGATTTTACCGCGCGCCGTATAATCTTCCGGATTGGCAGTGAAGACTAGCAGCAGATCGAGCGGCAACCGAACCGGATAGCCTTTGATCTGCACATCGCCTTCCTGCATGATGTTGAACAAGCCCACCTGAATTTTTCCCGCCAGGTCCGGCAGTTCATTGATGGCGAAAATGCCGCGGTTGGCGCGCGGCACCAAGCCGTAGTGCACGGTCAGTTCGTGCGAGATGTCGTGACCACGGCGCGCGGCTTTGATGGGGTCGATGTCGCCGATCATGTCCGCAATGGTGACGTCGGGGGTGGCGAGCTTCTCGACGTAGCGGTGATCGGGTTCCAGCCATGCGACAGGCGTGGCATCGCCTTGTTCCGCGATCAGGTCCCGGCACCGCCGGCAGATTGGCCGATACGGATTGTCGTGAATCTCACAGCCGTCGATGTATGGCACGGCGGGGTCGAGCAGCGTAGTCAGCATACGTACCAGGCGGGTTTTAGCCTGGCCGCGCAGTCCCAGCAAAATAAAGTTGTGCCGCGACAGGATGGCGTTGGTCACCTGCGGCACGACCGTGTCTTCGTATCCGACGATGCCTGGAAACAACGTTTCACCGCGCTGAAGCTTACAGATCAGATTGCTGCGCAGCTCATCTTTAACACTTCTCGAGGCGATACGGTCTTCTGAAAAACTGCTCTTACGCAACAAGCCGAGTGCGTTGGGAAGTTCCCGTGTGGTCATGGTGAAATGTCCCGACCTTTACGGCGATTGTAACAGACGTGGAGAAGGCCGTGATGGATTAAGCCGGAGCTGGGGCGCAAAGCCCCAGCCTCCGGTTGTCGGCGCCAATTTACTTACGGTGGCAGCAGGCCGCACCTTTGCAACAAGCAGAGCCGTTGCAGCAACCGGCCTTCGCGGACTTCGCGAATGAAGTTCCGAACGTCAACATCAACAGAGCCGCCAGGCTCAGAACACCCATCATCATCTTTTTCATATGAATTCTCCTGATAAAGTCTTCAACCGCTAGCCAAATGACACTGGTGACACGACACCGCCTCACCAGAACACAATTCGCGATTGGGTTGTTCTTAAATCAGGAGGACACGCACGCGAAGGTATAAACCCTTCGAGTTCGGGAGTCTGGTTTCACCGCGGAAGCTGGAAGAATGATCCGGCACGCGGAGATCGGGGGCAACCACCTGGAAAACGTCTGCGGAAACCGGTGCTACCGTTTGAGTGATTTTGCCTTTTGCCAGAATGAAATACGGACAATCCTGGACTGTACGGAGAGGGCAATGCGTGGGTTGCGGGTGTTTGTGGCAACAACCGTGATGCGCCGCGTCGCTATCAGGCGCCATGGCACATGCAGTCAACGGGCAGATCGCTAGCAGACTCATCAGAACAGCGGCTACAAGCGATGCCACAACCGTCCTCACATTTACATAAGACGTGTGAACGAGAGGATCGTTGACCATCATTCTCTGCCCAAGCACGTGGGTTGCCATGTGAAGGTAGCTCTCATTTCGAGGCACCTACTCAAGAAAGAACTGAGCGGATTGCGGTTCCAGGGTCATATGACGCTCCCGCCCCCCGCGCTCGAGCGAATCCCTGCCAGCTCCGTGTTGTATACTGTCGACTTCACGCATCTCCGAAATCCAAATGGCCGAAACCCCTGCTGCAACTACTAGCGCTCCGCGTCTGAAACGCGCTCTCACCCTTTGGGACCTGGTTCTCTACGGCGTAATCGTGCTCCAGCCGACCGCGCCGATGGCGGTGTACGGCGTGATCAACGCCCGCGGCCGGGGCCACGTTGTCACTACCATCCTCATCGCTCTCATCGCGATGTTGTTTACTGCCATTGCCTACGGACGCATGGCTCGCGCCTACCCCAGCGCGGGCTCCGCGTTTACTTACGTCGGGCAGGAGATCAATCCGGCACTCGGCTATATCACTGGATGGAGCATGGTGATGGATTACATGCTGAATCCGCTGATTTGTATCGTCTGGTGCAGCGAAGCGTCGATGCGATTTGCCCCCGGCACGCCGTACTGGATCTGGTACATCTTTTACTTTCTGATGTTCACGGGGCTGAACCTGAGAGGCGTCAAAACTTCCGCGCGCATCAATGCGGGCTTGGCAACCGGCATGGGCCTGGTGGTCGCAATCTTCTTCGTGGCAGCGGCTCGCTACGTGTTCGGCCATCCTCACGACGGACTCAGTTTCTTCACCCGGCCGCTTTATGATCCAGCGACTTTCAACCTCGGTGCCGTCCTTGGGGGCACCTCCATCGCCGTGCTCACCTACATAGGTTTCGACGGCATCTCGACCCTTTCTGAAGAAGTGGAAAATCCGCGCCGCAACATCCTGCTGGCCACGGTGCTGACCTGCGTCGCGGTCGGCCTGCTCTCGGCGTCGGAATGTTACGCCGCGCAACTGGTGTGGCCGAGTTCCCAGCCGTTTCGCGACAACGATACCGCTTTCGTCGATGTCTCCGCGCGCGCCGCCGGACACTGGTTCTTCGGCGTGATGAATATTACTCTGATTGTGGCCAATTTCGGGTCTGGGATGGCAGCGCAATTAGGCGCGGCGCGCTTGCTCTACGGCATGGGACGAAGCAATGCGCTGCCTAGGCGGTTCTTCGGCGCCGTCGATCCCAAGCGGCGCATCCCGCGCAACAGCGTGATCTTCGTGGGTGTGGTCGCCCTGATCGGCACTTTCTGGATTTCCTATAGCCTCGGCGCGGAAATGCTCAATTTCGGCGCACTAATCGCCTTCATGGGTGTCAATGCTGCGTCGTTCGTGCGTTATTACGTGCGCGCGTCCGAGAAGAAACTGGTGAACCTCATCCCGCCCATCATCGGGTTCCTGGTCTGCCTGCTGCTGTGGCTGAACCTAAGCCGCCCCGCTCAAATCGCCGGCTCGATTTGGATGATCGTGGGCATCGCCTTTGGCGTGTGGAAGACGCGCGGATTCCGCGGCGCGCTCATCAACTTCGAATTACCGCCGGAAGAAGCGTAGGCTGCCGGCGCGTTATTTTTCCGGTTTGTTAAATTTGGCGTCCTCGACGGGTACGTTCTGCTTGATCTCAGTGAAGCGGTACGTCAGCGTGTAGTCGGGCGTCTTGCGGCGAACCGTCGATGGCAATTTCAAGCCATCCACGTCCTTGTAGTCGTCGTAATCCACTTCGTACAAAACGATGCCGTCATCAATAGTCACACGCTCGAAATCGCGGCGCACCAGCAGACCGGACTCAGCGTCGAAGTACAGTTTCTCGGTTGCGCCGTCGGGTGATGTCGCCTCGATGATGTATGCGTCCCGGTCATCGACTTTCGTCTTGCCACTGAGCGCCATCTTCGGGAACAGCTCCTTGAGCCGCGACTCCCGGTAAAAGTCGTAGTCGCGCTTGGCAGCAACCTGTTCCGCCTTACTGATGTCGTGCAGGCCGGAGTCCGGATCCTTTCCCCACCCGGTCTCGCCGTTCCACCCCTCCAGCATCTCACCGCCGTCACCTAGGTTCACGACCGCAAGGTACTTGTTGGGGGCCTTGGTGAAAATCTCCGCAGGCGAGGTCGTGCCGTCATCGGAGTTCTCGAGCGTGCCTTTCATCGAACGGCTGGTAACCTTTTCAAGGGCGTCTTTACCGCCCACAGCCTGCACGTAGCGGTCGAGGATCTGGTCGACGCTGGCGGCGCTCGGGCTTTGCGGCGCTGCGCTAATGGCGAAGGCCGGGCACAACAGTATGAGAGTCCATGGAGCTTTCATAGCGAGCATCATACGCCAACGAAGCTCCAGCATCAATGCTCGCTGTCATACTGCCTCCGGAATCAGATGCGCACCCAGCGCTTTGCCTTCATCTCAAACCGCGGCAGGTTCCCGGCGGGGACGACCGAAACCGAAACGCGCAGGTTGAACGCGGTGCGAATCGACGATTCCACGCGTTCCGCCAGTCCCGCTTCATTGGAGTCGAGTACGGGTTCGACCTGAATCTTCAACTCCGGCAGTGCGCGATCGGTGTGGATTTCCACACGATACTCCGCCACGTCGCCACAACTCCGCACGATCTGTTCGACCGCGCTGGGATACACATTCACGCCGCGCACCACGAGCATATCGTCCGTGCGTCCCAGGATGCCGCCTTCGAGCGCCATTTCATAGCTGCCGCATTCACAGGGCGAGCTTGTTGCCGCCTGCACAACGTCACCCGTGCGGTAACGCAGCAAAGGCGACCCAACCCGTCCCAGGTTCGTCAGCACCAATTCGCCGCTCGATCCAGGTTCTACGGCTCGCCCGGTTTCAGGGTCGATGATCTCGGCGATGTAAGAGGATTCGATCACGTGCAGGATGCCTGCGTGCTTGGGGCAACCGTAGCTCACGGGCCCGACCTCCGTCATGCCATGGTGATCTACAATGTGCGCGCCACGCCACAGGCTTCCGATTCGCGCTCGCGTGCCGGGAATGCTGCCGCCGGGCTCGCCGCTGAGGATCAGCGTTTTGACCTTGGCATCGCACAGGTCGATTTTCTCCTGCTCCGCGACCTCCGCGAGGCGAATCGCATAAGTCGGCGTGCAGCAGAGTACGGTCACGCCGTTATCGAGGATCGTGCGCAACCTCGAAGCACTGCTCATGCCCCCGCCGGGAATGCACAGGCAGCCAAGGCGCGCCGCGCATTCAAAAGCGGTCCAGAAACCCAGGAATGGACCAAAGGAGAAAGCGAAGAAGATGTGGTCTTGCGGTGTGATACCGGCCGCTCCATAGACGCGGGTCCAATTGTCCAGCATCCAGTCCCAGCTCTCGACTGTGTCGAGCCAATACATGGGGCGTCCCGTGGTGCCACTGGTCTGGCTGAACCGCCGGTAGCATTCCAGGCTGAAGGTGAGGTTGGTGCCGTAGGGCGGGTGATTCTGTTGGTCGGCGATGACCTCCTGCTTCCGCGTAAAAGGCATGCGCTGAATAAATTCTTTCAAGCTCGAGATTCCCGATTCAAGCCGCGCCGCGCGCAGTTTGCCCAAATAGAAACGATTACCCGTGCGAAGCGCGGCCACGAGGGCATTCAGCTTGCTTAGTTGTTCGGCTTCCACCGCAAGGCGGCGTAGAGAAGGTGGAGCGTGTGGGGGCCGCATGGCGGTGGGTTGCAAAGGCTCAGCGAGTCACGCCAGCTTTTTCCTGGCTGCGCTCCAGCGGCCGTCCGTGTTCTAGCGGGTCCGGAACACCCGCGAACTCCGCGACCGCGCGAAACAGCGGATCAAAATCCAGCCATAGGTTGCCCATCAGGCAATCGGTCATGTCACCCTTGAGGTCCGGATAGCGCGAGAGAAAAGTCCGGAAACGAAACTCGTGGTCGTAAAACGTGTAAACCAGACGGCGCATGGACTCGATCCCCTGGCAGAGTTGCTCGCCGTAGTCGCGAAAGCGAGAAGCCGAAGTATCTCCGGCTTCGAGCGCGGCATCCACGGCATCGGCGCCCATTTCAGCGCTGCGCAACGCCAGAAACACACCGGAAGAGAAGACCGGGTCGAGAAAGGCAAAGGCATCGCCAATGAGGAGCAATCCGTCTCCGGCGCAGTAGCGTGACCGGTACGAATACTCGCCCGTTACGCGATACTCTCCCATCTGCTGGCCGGCCGCTAAGTGCTGTTCAATCCACTTATTAACTACCACTTCGCGATGAAAGATAGTCCTGAGGTCGCGCGAGTCTCTGTATAAGTAGTCTTTCTCCGCTACGATACCCACACTAATAACGTCGTCGGGCAAAGGAATATACCAAAACCATCCTTTGTCAGGAACATATGCTACCGTAGTTGCGCCTTCATCAATTCCGGGGTCGCGTAGGGCGCCTTTGTAGTAAGTCCATATGGCGATCTTATTCAGACGCGGGTCACGCACCTTCCATCCTCGGCGCCCCAGGGTGAACGCATCGCGCCCGGTGGCGTCAATTGTAATAGGAGCCCGGAACTCTTGGGTTACGCCGTTCTTGCCAGCCGCCGCAACACCGCCAACCGCGCCATTTTCCTCGATCGTCTCTTTGACCAGTGTCTCCTCCATCACCTCCGCGCCCTTAGCCCGCGCGTTGTTGAGAAGCATCTGGTCGAATTCGCTGCGCAACACCTGCCAGGTATCCGCCGCTTCGTGATGCAACTGCTGAGAAAAGTAAAAAGGCTGGGATTGCTTTCCGCTGATGCTGACAAACTGGACGCTATATTTTCTGGTAAAGTGCGATTGCTTCATCTGCTCGATCAGGCCGATCCGCTCGAGCGGGTAGTAAGTATACGGAATCAGCGATTCCCCAATGTGGTAGCGCGGAAACTTTTCCTTCTCCAAAAGAACCACGCGCCGGCCCTTCTGAGCTAATACTGCAGCCGCGGTCGACCCCGCTGGCCCGCCTCCAATTACAATTGCGTCGTAAGTGCTGTAAGTGGCCATAGATTTACGTCAAGCGTAACGTGCAGTGTGGTGCTGAGGAAGAAAGAACTCGTGAAGTAATTGATCCACTTGAAGAAGTCCGACGCGGCTCAACAGCAATGTGTCACCTTTTTTGTCCAACCAGCCCTGATCGTGCAGTTTGCGCAAGGGCGTGGCGAACCGTTCTTCAATGTCGACACCAAACTTGCTTTTGAAATAAGGCGTTTCGACGCGGCCGAGCTTCATTTGCAGAATGAGTTCGCGTATCACGCGCTCTTCGCCGGTTGGCGTGAGGGCTCGGTAGATGGGAAGCTTCCCTTCGCGCAACGTCCCAATATACGGTTCGAATTCATGAACATTCTGGAAATGCGTTCCTCCAACGTGCGAAAAAGAAGCAACTCCCAGGCCGACCATGTCCGCGCCCATCCACAGCAGATCCCGGTAAACGAAATGGGTTTTCGCGGGATTTTTGACCACCGTATAGGCGCTCGCCACCGCATAACCCGCCTTCTCAAATTCCGCGAAGGCGTAGTTTACCCACTGCCGCTTCATGCTCCAGCTCGCCACCGGGGCGACGGTCTGGCCTTCCACCTTCATATTGTGAAAGATGGTCGTATTGTACGGGATCTCCATCTGATAAATGGTCACGCTGTCCGGGCTGAGGGCGATTGTTTTCGCGACACACTCTTGCCAGTTCGCCGTGGTTTCTCCAACCATGCCGGAGATCAGATCGACATTGATTTGTGGAAATCCAATGGACCGGGCCAGTTCGTAGGATTGATCGATTTGTTTCGATCCGTGCGCCCGTCCGTTGGTCTGCAGGATTTCATCGTCGAAATTCTCGATCCCGAGGCTTAGACGGGTGACGCCGATATCTTTGATCACATTCAGCTTGCCTTCGGTAATGGTTCCGGGCTCGCATTCGAAAGTGACTTCGTCAGGCTCGCCCCAGGCGAGTGTGGCTTTCATGGACTCGACCAGGTGCCCCAGTTGCCGCGAGGAGATGTAGGAGGGCGTGCCCCCGCCGAAGTAGATGAACCGCGGAGTTCTGCCGTTCACGAACGGCCGCTGTGAATAGAGCTGTAGCTCTTGTACAACGGCATCCAGGTAGGTGTTGATTTCGTCGGAATCCTTGTCCGTGTAGACCTTGAAATAGCAGAAGTGGCACCGCTTGCGGCAAAACGGAATGTGCACGTAAATCCCGAGAGCGGTTCCGGCAGCAGCGGGCCGATCCAGGGCTGCGTAGGCCTCGCCGGCACGCTCCGGAGTCCAGAAGGAATAAGGAGGGTAGTTCGAGACGAAATAGTTTCCGGCCTTTGTGTCGTCCCGCGCTGCCAGAGGCGAGGTTTTCGCTTCGGTTTCCATATGGACCTTACGCCTTAGACGGACTGCGGCGCAGCACGTTTGGCCTCAGTCTGACTTCGCAATCTATACAGGATAGCAGGCTGCCAACCCCTGTTAACGCGCTGAGGCCCCGGCACGCCGGTGTGTACGAATATGGCCCGGCGGCCTTGGGTCTGTTTCCTCGTTCGACCCACCAACCGGACCTTCGACTGTGATAGCTTGTGAGCTGGAATGCGATTTTTCCCTGCGTTAAGAACCGGTGTATTGATCACCGCCCTGTGCCTGTGTGTACAAGGGCAAAACACGCCAAGCAAGGACACGCAAGTCAACGAAGCGAAGGGCCTGCCACCTAGAGCGGCTCCGGCCGATTATGAGGCCCATGCGCGGGCTGGTGAAGTCACGATTGCGGCAGAGTTCAAGGGGCACTCTGTTCCCACGCTCGAAGGAACCTATACCACGGAAGACTATGTGGCGGTCGAAACGGGGTTGTTCGGCTCGCCAGGGGCGCGGACCAGGCTATCTATCGATGACTTTTCCCTCCGCATCAACGGGAAGAAGACGCCCCTGTCCAGCCAGCCTTACTTGTTGGTGTTCAGTTCCCTCAAAGATCCCGAATGGGTGCCGCCTGAGGCACCTGAATCGAAGTCGAAAACCAGCTTCGGCGGCGGAGGTGGTCAGGGTGAACCGCCGCCCACGCCGCCAAAAATGCCACTCGAGTTACAACGCGTTATGCAACAGCACGTTCAGAAGGCCGCGCTGCCGGAAGGAGACCGCGCTCTTCCGCAGGCAGGACTGATTTTCTTCCAATACCGGGGCAAGACCGAGCACATCCGTTCGATCGAGCTGACTTACACCGGTCCTGCCGGGAAAGCCACTCTGACGCTCCAGCCATAGCGCCAGCCCACGCCCGCTGCCGAACTTTTGCAGTCTAGTACTAAGGCTGGCCTGGGGGATCCAGTTTTTGGGATGCATCATCGAGGATGAGCACCCAATCGCCCTCGGCTGGCGGTGTGAACTTCCGCGTTCCGGCCGTCGGGAACTCTCCAGCCATCGTGGCGTTGGCAGTCCGCGGATTGAACCACCAAGCTTTCGCTCTGGCGCCGCGGATCTTGTTCATCTCGACCGTGAAGGTCCGGCTGGAGGGCAGGTACGCCATCACCGTGCCACCATCCGGGGTGCGCGCGGCTGCCAGATAGTCGAGGCCGTTAAACTCACCGAGGCCATCGACGACAACCTCGTGCTTGATATCGGGCACGAGCTCGTACCAGTGCCGCGAGGTGAAGAGCGCTTTGAGCCGCGCCATGTCCAGCGAACCTGTGCTTTCCAGAGCTTTCTCCCAACCCGGGTCGAAAAGCCAGATCGGACGGTTTCCGAAAAACTGGCCGGTTGCGCCACACAACAGCGCCCAATAGGCCTGCCGGCGGATTTGCACAGGGGAAGCGTTGTGCTCGCCCTCGTAAGTCGTCTCAATGAGAAAATACGGCATGACCGGCGTGCGGTTGTAGTCGGCTAGGAACATCTTGTGGACGATGCCGTAGGTGTAGGTGTCGTTCAAGTCGAGCCAGCCGTCGTTCCGATACTGGTCAACGGCGGAGTTCTCCGGATGGCAATGAGCGGTGAAGAGATGGCGATGATCGAATTCCTTGATTCCGGCGACGATCGCGTCGACTGACTGCCGGGCTTTCTCGGGATTGCGGTCACCGCCGATGAGCCAGACAATGTTGTCAAAGTCGCGGTAGCGCTGGCCGACGTAGCGTCCCCAGATGCGGCTCTTTTCCGGTCCGTTGGCGAGCGTCTCTTCGATCCAACCTTCGTCGGTGCCGATGTAGCCGAGATAGATCGGCGCCAAGAAGACCTGTATGCCTTTCTCCGCGGCCTTGCGAATCACCCAGTCGGCGTGCTCGAAATACTTGTCGTTCGGAGTGGAGAAGTCGCCCGGGGTTGTGAAGGGTCCTTGGCCATAGCGATTGACTGGGCCGCGGAACTTATGCTCGATGAGATTAACGATGATCGAATTGAATCCCTTTTGGCTGCGATTCTCAAGATAGAGCTCCGCTTCTTCGCGGGTGAGACCGGAGATCAGCGACCAGGGCGCCTCCCCTTGGATCAGAAACGGCTTGCCGCTCTGATCGACGACGTGACGGCGGTCAGGGCCCACCTGAATCGGATAGGGGCCGGCCGCGAAGGCCGGGCACACGAGCAGACCGAGGCTAAGGAGCTGACGAAATAACGACATGATGGAAGTTACCAGCCTATGCTGGCGTGCGCGTTGGCATCTACCAGCTTCCGGTTTGATTTTGTCACAAAAGCGAGGTGCCGTCGCTTATGCTCTAGATATGCGCGCAGGTATCCTCCTCGCGTTAGCCGGGGCGCTCTGCGGCCAGTCTCCACCAGATCCTACTGGTGTGCTGGCGCAGGCAAGGGACAATCTCCTGGAGAGAAGAAATCGGTTACCGAATTACACCTGCGTGCAAACCGTCGACCGCAGCTACCTGAGACGCTCCGTAAAGCCGCAGCCAGTGCCTTCGTGCAGCCAGATGCACGAAAGTGAGAAGGATGATACTCGGGAAGTCTATCTGACGGACCGGTTGCACCTCGACGTCAAGGTTTCCCACGGGAATGAGATCGGCTCCTGGGCGGGCGCCAGCCAGTTCGACTCGCGCAGTATCTTTGACCTGGTGGGCAACGGACCATATGGCACCGGGGCACTCGGAACTTTCCTTTCTGATATTTTCGCCGAGGGTAGCGCCAGTTTCGAATACAACGGGGAGAAGCCAGCGGGCAGCACCAAGCTTTACGAGTACAGCTTTCGAGTGCCGCTCAGTGCCAGCCATTACAGCGTGGAGGTCGGCCACGATTGGCACACTCTCGCCTACGACAGCTTGGTGCGCATCGATCCGCAATCGTTCGATCTCAGGTATTTGCTGGTTCGCGTCAGTGAGCTGCCAACGGAATCGGAAACTTGCGAAGCTGTCAAGAGCGTGGACTACGACAGAGTCCAGATGGGCACCGGGAACTTCCTTCTGCCGCGGCAGAGCCGGCTGCACATTCTCATGACCGATAGCAGCGAAAGCGACATCGCAACAACATACGCCGGTTGCCGCGAGTATCACGGTGAAGCCACTATCCATTTCGGCGACGAACCGGCCGCGATCACTACAGGGCAGAAGGCAGATGGCGCGGCTCCCGTGGTGCTTCCCGCAGGACTGCCGGTTTCGCTCGCGCTGGCGGCGCCTATCGACACCGACACTGCGGCAGCCGGCGATGTAGTGATCGAGAAGGTTCGTAAAGCAGTGCGTGTCCATCGGTCCGGCGAAGTACTCATCCCCGAGGGAGCGACGGTTCGGGGCCGCATCATCAGGATGCGGCATTGGCTGGTTTCGCCTCGCCGCTTTGAAATTGCGATCCGGCTGGAGACGTGGGAAGCGGATGGTCTTTCGATGCCGATTTACGCCAAGCCTACTACCGATTATGAGTCCGTGAACACCGGGTTGCACCGTCGAATGCCAATCGTTCTGCCTCCGGGAGGCCAGCCAGCCAGTGTGGCCACATTCGCCTTCGCGGCGTCCGGAGATCGATACGTTGTGCCGCGCGGATTCGCTTCAAGCTGGATTACGATCGCCACCCCGGCCAAGCCGTAAGTTGCCGCGACACCAGCGCCGGACTTGTGCGAAGCTGTGCCGTGCAGCGATTACGCAGGCTCTAATGGCCTTCTCGCATCTGATAGAATCGTCAAAGCGAAGCGACTGACTGCGGAGAAGGCGTGAATCTGAAACCACTTTCCCTGGTGTTGCAGCCGGCTCTCTACCTTGCATGCTCCCTTTTGGTGTTCGCTCAATCGCAGGCGCCGGTCTTTAAGGTCGACACCAATCTCCAATCAATCGCCGTTCAAGTTACCGACAAGCAAGGGAATCATGTGCACGGTCTGACGGCCTCTGACTTCGCACTTCTTGAGGACGGACGGCCGCAGAAAATCGCGTTCTTCGAATCGGAATCTGAGCCGATTAGCCTCGCCATTTTGATCGATGTAGGCCGGAGCATGGATTTCGGCGGCAAGCTGGAGCGAGCGCGGGTTCTTCTCGCTCCGCTCATTCGTGGCAACCGCCCCGACGACGAGATTTTTTCTTATGCCGTTCACCGACCAAGTCGGAACCTTCGCGCAGCTCACCCCTGAGGAGCGTTTGCGGCCCCCCATAACCTCTTTGCTAGGGCATCGCGGCTCGGCGCTCTATGACGCGCTTGCATCAGCCCTTTGCCACATGCGAACCGCAAAGAACGTCCGGCAAGCGGTTGTTGTCATCACCGATGGTGTGGATGAGCATAGCCATTTGAAACTGGAACAGTTGATCGAATTGGTGGGGTCATCGAGTCCAGAGGTCTTCATGATCGGTCTCTTCAATCAACCCGAATATGAGATTTACCGGCAGCGTCATAAGACCGTCACTATTGTGGGCTTGCGTGAGATCGATAATCCGGTGCTGGTGTTCGAACGGCTTGCCAAGGAATCGGGCGCCGAATCCTTCTTTCCATCTTCCGAGCGGGACTTCAAGAAGGCCCTGGACCGCATTGCTGCCCTGCTAAAAGCGGAATATACCCTGGCGTACTATCCGCAGAGGATTGAAAAGGTTCGCAAGATCGAAGTGAGGGTGAAACGCAGCGGAGCCAGGATCTCGGCGCGCCGGAGTGTCGGTTCGGAAAGCCCCATCGACGCGGTTCGCTTTGCAGCAGCATCATGCGAGGTCTCGGCCAAGGATCATCCTTATCTGTGGGAGTCACGAGTGACCTCAAGCTCTTCCTCGCCTATGGTCTATCACGAGGACTTCTCGGACCCGCGAAGCGGCTGGCCAAACCACCCGTTCGATTCAAACTGCTCACTTTCGCACTACATCGCAGCAGGCTACGAAGTGTATCGGGGGGACTGCGGCGCCAGGCGTCTTCCAACGGTTGACGGCGTGGTCGCCACAGCGGCTGACACCGTAATCGCCGCATACGGTCCCTGGTGGGATAACTTTCGCGCATCGGCATTGTTGGAAGGCCAAACAGGCAAAGCGAATGTTGGAATGGTTTTTGATGTTATGGAAGAAGGGTATTACGCCTTTTTGCTGGGCGCACCCAGAAATGGAACGAGGACCTCCTTCGAGTTAGTCAAGGGGCGCTGGGGCGGCACGCGATTCGCGACCATACCATTGAAGCCCATTGTTTCAATAGATCGTCTCCAAAAGGCGCACAAGCTTACTGTGGAGCGCAATGGACGGCAGATTACCTTATGGGCGGATGATCAGCAAGTTGGAAGCGTCCAGGACACTACATTCGAATCGGGTCTTGTGGGGTTCGGTGTTTTCGATGTGGGCCGACTAATATTACAACGTTAAGTATTGACAGAACAGAAATACCCTGTTATGTTTGGGCGTGACCGATGCTCAAGTGGAGCGCTGCCGGAAACGATTGGAACGGTTTCTGGCGGACCTGCTGGAACCTGTA
>Ga0326728_10013751_pt1 | contig 17464 bp, 15 predicted proteins | sample MB3enrmetagenome_FD_207602 | JGI IMG/M metagenome (GOLD analysis project Ga0326728, IMG submission 207602) | Lab enriched peat soil microbial communities from McLean, Ithaca, NY, United States - MB31MN | ecosystem: Environmental > Terrestrial > Soil > Wetlands > Peat | place: USA: New York... | reverse complement strand
CCCGCCGAACGGTCGACGCCCTATGGGACGCGATCGGCATCGCCATCGACGATTTCCCGCCAACCGAATGCTCCAACTACTTGAAAAATGCCGGATATGGTTCCGGCTAAAGGGGATACGCTCTAAGCCCTTGAAAACGCACAAAACGGCCAAGAGAATCCTTGACGAAACTTGACATGGCTTGACAAAACTTGACGCCGCTTGACAAAACTTGACGAAACTCGACAAGCGGTTTGACGGCGCGACGGCCGGCCTCCCTTCCCCCTTGCGAGCGCCAGGCGAACGATCGGCGGGCGGGCGCGAACTCGGGTTGCGGCTTCGCGCTCGCGAAACTATGGTGCGCGGCGCCGTTGAAACGGCGCGCCAACCACAGGAATCCGCTCATGGCCTTCATCGCCGACGTCCTTTCTCGCGTTAAGCCCTCCGCGACCATCGCGGTGACGCAGAAGGCGCGCGATCTCAAAGCCAAAGGGCGCGACATCATCTCGCTGTCGATCGGCGAGCCGGACTTCGACACGCCCGACAACATCAAGGAGGCGGCGATCGCCGCGATCCGGCGCGGCGAGACCAAGTACCCCCCGGTGCTCGGCATTCCCCCCTTGCGCGAGGCGATCGCCGCCAAGTTCAAGCGCGAGAACGGGCTCGACTACAAGCCGTCCGACACCATCGTCGGCACCGGCGGCAAGCAGATTCTCTACAACGCCTTCCTGACCACGCTGAACAAGGGCGACGAGGTGGTCATCCCCGCGCCCTATTGGGTCAGCTATCCCGACATGGTGCTGATCAACGGCGGCGAGCCGGTCTTCGCGCCGACCACGCTGGAAAACGCCTTCAAGCTCAAGCCCGAGGACCTGGAGCGCGCGATCACGCCGCGCACCAAGTGGGTCATCCTCAACTCGCCGTCCAACCCGTCCGGCGCGGCCTATACGAGGAGCGAACTGAAGGCGCTGACCGAAGTGCTGATGCGCCATCCCCACGTCTATGTGCTCACCGACGACATCTACGAGCATCTGGTCTACGGCGATTTCGTCTTCGCCACGGCGGCTCAGGTCGAGCCCGGCCTCTACGAGCGCACGCTGACGATGAACGGCGTCTCCAAGGCCTATGCGATGACCGGCTGGCGCATCGGCTACGCCGCCGGCCCGGCCAAGCTGATCAAGGCGATGGACATGGTGCAGGGCCAGCAGACCTCGGGCGCCTGCACGATCGCCCAATGGGCCTCGGTGGAGGCGCTGACCGGCCCGCAGGACTTCGTGCCCGTCCGCCGCAAGGCGTTCGAGGAGCGGCGCGACCTCGTCGTCTCCATGCTCGCCCAGGCGCAGCATCTGCAATGCCCGAAGCCGGAGGGAGCGTTCTACGTCTATCCCTCCTGCGCCGGCGCGATCGGCAAGAAGGCGCCGTCGGGCGGAACCATCGCTGACGACGAGGACTTCGTCACCGAACTGTTGGAGAGCGAGGGCGTGGCGGTGGTGCACGGTTCGGCGTTCGGCCAAGGGCCGAATTTCCGCGTCTCTTATGCGACTTCGCTCGAGACGCTGGAAATCGCCTGCCGCAAGATCCAACGCTTCACCGCCGCGCTGCGGTGAAGGGCGCGCGCCGGCGCGAGGCGCGAAGGGCGAGGCGGCGAAGCGATCGCTGCCGCCCGCAATGGCTTCCCCCTCGCCCCGCCTCTCGCCTGGCGGCCTTCGCCTTCCCCTCGCTTAACCTTCGAGGCGCAAAGCGTCTGGCGGCGCGCGCGAAGGCGTCCTATATGTCGCCTCTATGTCAAACGGGCGTCGGTCGCCGGACGTCCGCTTTTTTTCTCCAGCCGATCGGGCGTCGATGAAGCGTCTTTCCTCCGAGCTCCCTCTCGAGCCCGCCGGCGCGCCGGCCGCCGCGCGCTCCGCCCCCGGCTCGGGCGTCGTCGATTTTCGCCTCGACAACGGCCTTTCCGTCGTCGTCATTCCCGATCGCCGGGCGCCGGTCGTCACCCATATGGTGTGGTATCGCAACGGCTCGGCCGACGATCCGCAGGGCAAGTCGGGCATCGCGCATTTTCTCGAACATCTGATGTTCAAGGGCACCAAGGCCCATCCGCAGGGCGAATTCTCGCTGCGCATCGCCGAAATCGGCGGCCAGGAGAACGCGTTCACCGGCGCCGACTACACCGCCTTTTTCCAGCGCGTCGCCAAGGAGCACCTGGGCCTGATGATGGAGTTCGAGGCCGACCGCATGACCGGGCTCGTCCTCACCGACGAAGTCGTCGCCCCGGAGCGCGACGTGGTGCTGGAAGAGCGGCGCATGCATTGCGACGCCGACCCGAGCGCGCAGCTCAGCGAAGCGGTGCAGGCGGCGCTGTTCACCCACCACCCCTACGGCGCGCCGATCATCGGCTGGGGCCACGAGATCGAGCGCCTGACCCGCGAGGACGCGCTCGCCTATTACGCGCGCTTCTACACGCCGGAGAACGCGATCCTGGTCGTCGCCGGCGACGCCGAACCGGAGGAAGTGCGGCGCCTGGCCGAGCAGTACTACGGCAAGATCGCCCCGCGCGGCGCCGCGCCCGAGCGCCATCGCCCGCAAGAGCCGGACCCCGTCGCGCGCCGGCTGGTCGTCGTCAACGACGAAAAGGTCGAACAGCCGAGCTGGCAGCGCTGCTATCTCGCTCCTTCGCACCACACCGCGGCGCCCGGCGAATCGGAGGCGCTCGACGTGCTCGCCCATCTCCTCGGCGGCGGCCAGACCAGCCTGCTCTATCGCAAGCTGGTTCTCGAAGACAAACAGGCGGTCGCCGCGGGCGCCTATTACATGGGTTCGGCGCTCGACGAGACGCGCTTCTACCTCTACGCCGTGCCGGCGCCGGGCGTCTCGCTCCCCGATCTCGACGCCGCGGTCGATCGCGTTCTGCATGCGTTCGTCGCCGAGGGCGTCGAGGCGAAAGCGCTGGAGTGCGCCAAGACGCGGCTGGTCGCCGACGCGATCTACGCCCAGGACAGCCAAGCGACGCTGGCGCGCTGGTACGGGGCGGCGCTCGCCACGGGCGAGACCATCCGCGACGTCCAGGAATGGCCCGAGCGCGTCGAGGCGACGAGCGCCGAAAGCGTGCTCGCCGCGGCGCGCAAGCAGCTCGCGCGCCGGCGCGGGGTCACCGGTTTTCTGTTGCCGAAGGACGAAATGGCGGCGTGAGACGACAGGCCGCGAGCGAGCAAATTGACGCGGCGCCGATCGTCAGAGCGAGCGCCAGGTCGAGGAAACGCCGATGAACATACCTCTCGTCAATCCCGTCGCCCCGAGCGCGGTCAACGTGCGCGAACTCGTCAGCCCGCGCGGCGTTCGCTTCTGGCTGGTTGAGGACTACGCGGTTCCGCTTGTCTCGCTCGAATTCGCCTTTGGCGGCGGCGCGGCGCAGGACCCGGCGGGCAAGGCGGGCGCGGCGACGCTGCTGGCGGGCCTGCTCGACGAAGGCGCCGGCGATCTCGACAGCCAGGCTTTCCAGCAGGCGCTCGACGAGAAGGCGATCGAAATCTCGTTCCAGGCCGAACGCGACCATCTCGGCGGGCGGATGCGCACCCTCAAGCGCCATCTCGACCGCGCCGGCGAATTGCTGCGCCTCGCCCTCAACGCGCCGCGCCTCGACGAGGCGCCGTTCGAGCGCGTGCGCGAGCAGATGAACGCGCAGCTCCGGCGCGAGGCCAACGATCCCGCGGCGATGGCGGGGCGCGCCTGGCGCGCGCGCGTTTTCCCCGGCCACCCCTACGGCCTGCCGACGCAGGGCAGCCAAGAAAGCCTGGCGGGAATCGAGCGCGACGAACTTAAGCGGCTTTCGCGCCGCCTCGTCACGCGCGGCGCCCTCCATATCGCCGTCGTCGGCGCGATCGACGAAAAGCGCGCGGCCGCGCTCGTCGACGAGGCGTTCGCCGATCTGCCGGCGAGCGGCGATCTCAAAGGCGTCGCCGAAGCGCCGTTCGCCGGGCTAGGGGGCGTCGAGATCGTCGATCTCGACGTGCCGCAGTCGACCATCCGTTTCGGCCGGCCCGCCGTGCCGCGCCAGGACCCCGATCACCTCGCCAGCATCGTGCTGGCGCACGTGCTCGGCGGCGGAACCGGCCTCTCCTCGCGGCTGTTCCGCGAGGTCAGGGAAAAACGCGGGCTCGCCTATTCGGTTTCGGCGTCGATCTCGGCGCTCGATCACGCCAGCTATCTCTACGGCGGCACCACCACCAAGAACGAACGCGCCAACGAATCGCTCGAGGTCGTCGGCGGCCAAATTCTCGACATGGCGCACGGCGGCCTCACCGAGGACGAATTGGAGAAGGGCAAGAAATACCTCATCGGCTCCTATCCGCTGCGCTTCGACTCTTCGGCCAAGATCGCCGGCCAGCTCGTCCAGATCCAGCTCGAAGGCCACGGCCCCTCCTGGCTCGTCGAGCGCAACGCCAGAATCGCGGCGGTGACGATGGCCGACGCGCGCCGCGTCGCCGAGCGCGTGTTCGGCGACGGCGCGCTCAGCGTCGTGCTGGTGGGACGGCCGCAAAAGGTGTGAAGCGGTCGCGACCCGGCGGCGCGCGACGCTGAGCCCCTTCCCCCCTTGCGGGGGAAGGCGCTGCGCCGAGGCCGGCCGGATGAGGGGTCGCGCCGCAAGGCGCGTTGCTCTGGCGTCGGCGGGCGTTTGCTAACTTACGGTGCGTAATCGACAACCGGGGCAAATCGCCGGGCGAGTCGTCGACGCGGTTCCCCAGCGCTTTCTGGCGGCTTCGACGATTTGGCAAGACGACGCGCCCGTCGGCGAGCCGCGCCGGCTTTCGGCAGAGAACGCCGTCTTTCCTCATGGAAACGAAGAGTTCCGAGGCCTTTCCCCTGTCAAGGATCGAAGACCGCCTTCGGCGGCGCGCCGAAGGCGCGTCGTTGACAGGGGAAAGACTTCGGAAAAGAAGGCTTCCGTGAGGAAAGACGGCGCGATGGGTCGGCTGCGACGAAAGAGTCTTTGCGCCGGACGCGACCAGCGGTCGCGTCGACAACTCGCCCGGCGATTTGCCCTGGTTACGCGTAATCGTCACCGGCCGCGGCCAGACCGACAAGCGCGCCCGACGGCGCGACCCCTGATCCGTCGTCCCTTCGGGGCGACGCCCTCTCCCGCAAGGGAAGAAGCGATCGCCGCTCCTTTGTCCCCCCTTCGCTGACGATTCTGCTTGAATCCTTCGCCGCGCGCGCCGAAATGGGACGCCATGTCCATTCGCCGCCTCGACCCGCTGCTGATCGACCGCATCGCCGCCGGCGAAGTCGTCGAGCGGCCGGCCTCCGCGGTCAAGGAGCTCATCGAGAACGCGCTCGACGCCGGCGCGACGCGCATCGACGTCGCCATCGAAGCGGGCGGCCGGGCCTTGATCCGCGTCAGCGACGATGGCGTCGGCATGGACGCCGAGGACCTTAAGCTGTCGGTCGAGCGCCACGCCACTTCGAAACTTCCCGACGGCGATTTGACGCGAATCGCGACGCTCGGCTTTCGCGGCGAGGCGCTGCCGTCGATCGCCGCCGTTTCGCGGCTCGAAATCCGCTCCCGCGCGCGCGGCGCGAGAGAAGCCTTCGAGATGCGGGTCGAAGACGGCGTAAAAGGCGCGCTGCGCCCCTCGGCGCACCCGGTCGGCGCCCGCGTCGAGGCGCGCGATCTCTTCGCGGCGACGCCGGCGCGGCTGAAATTCCTCAAGAGCGATCGCAGCGAAGCGCAGGCCTGCGCCGACGCGGTGCGCCGTCTCGCGCTCGCCAACGCGCAGACGCGCTTCTCCTTCACGAGCGACATCGGCGCCTCGTTCGACTGGCCGGCCTGCGGGTCAGGCGAGGCGGGCGAGCGCGAGCGCATGCGCCAGGCGCTCGGCGACGATTTTGCCGCCAACGCGCTGCGCATCGACGCGTCGCGCGAGGGCGTGCGGCTGACCGGCTGGGTCGGCCTGCCGACCCTCAACAAGCCGAACGCGCTCACGCAATATTTCTTCGTCAACGGCCGCGCCGTGCGCGACAAGTTGATCGCCGGGGCGCTGCGCGCGGCCTATCTCGACTATCTCCCGCAAGGCCGCTGCGCCGTCGCGGCGCTCAACGTCGCCTGCGATCCCAAAGAAGTCGACGTCAACGTCCATCCCGCCAAGGCCGAGGTGCGTTTTCGCGACGGCGCCCTGGCGCGCGGCCTCGTTGTCGGCGCGATCAAACAGGCGCTCGAAGGCGCGCGGCACCGCGCGACGACGACCGGCGGGACGGGAGCGCTCGCCGCGATGCGCGCGCCGCAGTGGCGGGGCGGGGCGCCGGCGCCGCAGAACTGGGACTGGCGCGCTTCGCCCGCCGCGCCGGACTCGGCGAACGCCGGCCGGTTCGCCGAAGGCGCACAGGCCTCGTTCGGCGATTTCGCCCCCGCCGCCGATGTGAGCGCCGGCGCCGCCCCGCTGCAAAGCGCCGACCTTTCCGCGCCGCTCGGCGCCGCGCGCGCGCAGGTTCACGACGCCTATATCGTCGCCCAGACGCGCGATGGGCTGGTGATCGTCGACCAGCACGCCGCGCACGAGCGCATCGTCTACGAGAAGCTGAAGCGCCAGCGCGAGCAAAGCGGCGTCGTCCGGCAGATCCTGCTCAGCCCGTTAGTCGTCGACCTCGATTCCGCCGCGGCGGCGGCGCTCGTCGAGCGCGCGGAGGAACTGGAAAAGCTCGGCCTGGTGGTCGAAGGCTTCGGCCCCGGCGCGGCGCTGCTGCGCGAAGCGCCGGCGGCGCTCGACGGCGCCGACATGGCCGCGCTGCTGCGCGACCTCGCCGAGGATCTGGCCGCCGAAGACGGCGCGCTCTCCCTGGAGCGCCGGCTCGACCATCGCCTGGCGACCATCGCCTGCCATCACTCCATCCGCTCGGGCCGCAAGCTCAAACCCGACGAGATGAACGCGCTGTTGCGCGAAATGGAGGCGACCCCCGGCGCCGGCCAATGCAACCACGGCCGCCCGACCTACGTCGAACTGAAGCTCGCCGATATCGAGCGGCTGTTCGGGCGAAGGTGAGGGCGGGCGGCGGTTGGGAGGGCGGCGGGGAAATGAATCGACCATCGCCGGTAGTCACTGAAACAATTTGTTACTTGTGACCGAAGGTCGCGATTTGCCCATTGTCGAATCACGACATAGGGGGTATCCTAATTAAGTTCCCGAAGGAGAATCGTATGCGCGACCGCGACGTGCGCCTTACCCAGCCCGCCCTCAAAGTCTTGAGGGCGCTCTTGGGAAACTCCGGTAGGCTCTCGGGGGCCGAGATCGCGAAGGCTACTCATGCGACATCTGGCACACTTTATCCGTTGCTTGCTCGACTGGAGGCCAACGGTTGGGCCGTAAGCGCGTGGGAGGAAGTCGATCCGCGTGAGGCGGGACGGCCCCGACGCCGATTCTATAACTTAACCGCGTTGGGGCGAAAGAAGGCACATGAGGCGCTGGCAGATCTGCAAGTGCCGATGGGCGTGGGAGGTCTCGCATGGAACGCGTGAGGGACCTATTGTGGGCGATGCTAGTCAGCCTGCTTGCGGCAGAACTTCGCGACCATCTGCCAAGTATCGCGAAAAGGCTCATTCGCCGCGCGACGGATCGGCTGCCAGAGCCGCAGCGGGCGCGCTATCGCGAGAAGTGGCTTGCTCATCTCGACGATCTACCGGGAGGCCTCAGCAAGCTCCGACACGGATTGGGATGCTACTTTGCCGCGCGGAAAGTCGTTCCAAATTGCGAAGGCTTGCTGAACCGGGCTCGTAGGACGATTCGATCCTTCTTCATTTCCGCGCGAAATGCTGCCCGCGCTGGTCAGCCGAGGACTTTCGGATTCCCTGGCAGCACGGTGGCGGTGGTATTGGTGCTCCTGGTCGGCAGTCCGGCGATGTTGCCGATCGCTCGCGCTCCGATCGCTTCTGCTCCGATCAGGCCAGTAGCGCTCCCGCACGATGTCGTAGCGCGACCGAACACTCCGATTGGCCTGCCGTCACCCTTTGCCGAGTCCACATCGGGCGGCGATTTGTCGATCTTCAACAGCGACGTGCTAAAAGCAACCGACGATCTCTCGGTCTATGGACCGCCCGCGACGTCTCTAATTACGCCAGCCGGCTTGAGCGTCTTGCAAGCCAACCCGGCTTTGACCAATGCGATTTACGCGTCGCCCTCGCTCAACGTTTCGTCGCTCATCGGCAGCGACGTCCTGAAGGCAAGCGAGGGTCTCTCGATCTATGGATCGCCCGCGGCCGCTCTAATTACGTCAGCCGGCTTGGACGTCTTGCAAGCCAACCCGGCTTTGACCAACGCGATTTACGCGTCGCCCTCGCTCAACGTTTCGTCGCTCATCGGTAGCGACGTCCTGAAGGCAAGCGAGGGTCTCTCGATCTATGGATCACCCGCGACCGCTCTAATTACGCCAGCCGGCCTGGACGTCTTGCAAGCCAACCCGGCTTTGACCAATGCGATTTACGCGTCGCCCTCGCTCAACGTTTCGTCGCTCATCAATAGCGACGTGCTGAAAGCAAGCGAAGGTCTTCCGGGCTCCGGCTTGTCCACGGTCGCCCTAAATGCGCCCCCCGGCTTGGACGTCTTGCAGGCCAACCCCGCTTTGACCAACGCGATTTACGCCGCGCCGGCGCCCAACGTTTCGTCGCTCATAGGCAGCGACGTCCTGAAGGCAAGCGAGGGTCTCTCGATCTATGGGTCGCCCGCGACTTCCCTAATTGAACCCGCGGCTTTGAATACCTCCTTCGCTGGCGGCTCGGCAAACGGAATTTTGCCGTCATCGTCGATCGGCGCTGTATTGCTTCCAGCGGGCGACGTACTAAAAGCGGATGGCGATCTGCCACAGTCGATCTTGCCGACAACTTCGCTAGATAACTTCTCTGGCTCAAATTCGCTGCGCTACGGCGGACGTACCGAATTTCCTCTGCCGCCCCTCGCCACCCCGCTGCAACCTCTCGCCCCCGAATGCGCTTTGTGTAGCTGCGTGAAGATTTAGCGATCGTCTCGCTTTGAAGTGTACTGCACCATACCCGTGAGATAACGGGGAAACTGTGGAACTGTGACGGCGCATCGAAACCCGCGTCTTGCTGATCCCTTAATCAGGCACTCGGTGGCGCGCTTTTCGTGCCGCTCGGCCGGCGCCGATCGCCCGACGATGGAAATGGCCGCCGAAGACGGCGCGCTCTCTCTGGAGCGCCGGCTCGACCATCGCCTGGCGACCATCGCCTGCCATCACTCCGTCCGCTCGGGCCGCAAGCTCAAACCCGACGAGATGAACGCGCTGTTGCGCGAAATGGAGGCGCCCCCCGGCGCCGGCCAATGCAACCACGGCCGCCCGACCTACGTCGAACTGAAGCTCGCCGATATCGAGCGGCTGTTCGGGCGAAGGTGAGGGCGGGCGGCGGGTTTGCGGCGCGCGGGCGGGATTTCAAGGATTGGCGCCGCGATTTTCCGCCGCGCGGGCGCGGGCCCGGCGCGCGCGCGGATCTTGTCGGGCCGAAGATCGCCGACGGCCGCCTGGTCGGGGCGGTCATGTTCCCAAAGGCCTCCATGCCGGCGCCAAGTTCGACCGGAAAGGCGATATCCAGGTCCGCCGGCTTCTTCGAGCCCGGCGCCAGCCGCGCCGCCGTCGAGCGCCTGCTCGACGCGATCGACCGCGAGCTCCCGAGGCGATTGGGGGGTACGGGTCGATTACGCGATGACAGGGATTACGGATTACGGCGATGGGGCGGACGGCGCCCCGAGCGGCGTCGATGCGCCAAGATGGTCGTTGCCGCAACCCGACATCGCAATCCCCCGCGCTCCCTGTCATCGCGTTATCCGCCGATCGAACCGTAGGTTCAATTTCGTCTCCGCGGAATGACGACGGCGCGTCCATTTTTGACCCATGGCGCGCGGCACCGGCTTGTTTGACCCCTTATGGCGAGTGGCTGAACTTGACGCGCACGACTCCGTCTTTGCATTCCAAAGAGCGACGAAAATTGCCGGAGACCCACTATGGTTGTGTTCATAGCGCTGAATAGCCGCTACGATCGTCTTCATGGACCCCTTCTCCGAAGCGCCGGTGGTCATTGAATTCCGCCGTTTCAGGGTCTTGCTTCGCCGCCGCGAACTCCTCGCCGACGGACGGCCGGTCCAGCTCGGTGGGCGCGCTTTCGACCTGCTGATGGCATTGATCGAAGCGTCGGGGGCCGTCGTCAGCAAGGACGCGTTGATGGAGCGCGTCTGGCTAAACCGGATTGTCGACGAGAGCAGCATTCACGTCCAGATATCGGCGCTGCGCAACGCCTTCGGCGCGGATCGCGACTTGATTCGCACGGTCGCCGGACGCGGCTACCAGTTCGCCGGCGAAATCCGCGCGCCGCCTGGAGGGCCCGACGGGCGGCGTATTCCCGACGCGCCCGCGGCTGTTCCGGCGCCGCCGACCAACCTGCCGGCGTCGGCTTCCGAGCTGATCGGCCGAGACGCCGAACTCGCCGAGGTGGCGGCTCTTGTGGCGATCCACCGTCTCGTCACCCTCACCGGCGTCGGCGGCATCGGCAAGACGCGACTGGGGTTGGAGGTCGCGCGGCGCCTGCTTGCGGAATTTCCCGACGGCATCTGGCTCGCCGAGTTCGGACCGCTGTCCGATCCCGACCTCGTGCCGGTCACCGTGGCCGCCGCGCTCGGGCTCCGACTTCCGGCGGGCGCGGTATTGCCCCAACTCGTCGCCAACGCGCTCGGCTCGAAGCGGATCGTGCTCGTGTTCGACAACTGCGAACACGTGGTCGACGCCGCCGCGCAGTTGGCGGAGACGTTGTTGCGGGCGAACCCGACGGCGCGCGTGATCGCCACCAGTCGTGAGCCGCTGCGAGCCGAGGGCGAGTGGATTTACCCGACGCCGCCGCTCGCTGCGCCGACCGAAGGCGGCGCGGACGACGAGGACCCGCTGCGTTACGACGCGGTCCGGCTGTTCGTCGAGCGGGCGCGTTCCGCGCAGCCGCACTTCGCCCCGGACAAGCGGGTCGCGGCGGCGATCGCCGACATCTGCCGGCGCCTCGACGGCATCCCGCTGGCGATCGAGCTTGCCGCGTCGTGCGCCGCCGCGCTAGGCGTCGAAGAACTCGCCACGCACCTCCATGATTATTTCGCCTGGTTCTCCGGCGCGAGGCGGACGGCCCTGCCGCGGCACAAGACGTTGCGGGCGACGTTCGACTGGAGCCATGACCTGCTCGCCGAGGCCGAGCGCATGACGCTGCGTCGTCTGGCGATTTTCGCCGGCGCCTTCAAGTTGGAGGCCGCGATCGCGGTGGCGGCGAGCGACGACATCGCCGCATCGGATGTTGTCCGCTGCCTGACGAGCCTCGTCGCGAAGTCGCTCGTCATTTCGGACGTCGGCGACATGACGGCGCGCTATCGTCTGCTCAACACGACACGGGCCTATGCGCTCGAGAAGCTCGCCGAAAGCGGCGAGTCGGAGACCGTCGCGCGCCGACACGCCGGATTCCACCGCGACCTTCTCGATCGAGCCGAGGCGGAATGGGGGCGACGGTCGAGAGCCGAGCTGCTCGAAGCTTACGGTCGCCGCATCGACGAAGTCCGCACGGCGCTCGACTGGGCGTTTTCGACGCGTGGCGACGCCTCTCTCGGCATCGCGCTGACGGCCTCGGCGGCGCCCTTGTGGATGGAACTGTCGCTGATGGAGGAATGTCGCATCCGTGTCGAATGCGCGCTCGCCAGCCTGCGACTGGGCGCGAGCGCAGATACGCGCCGCGAGATGCAACTGCACGCGGCGCTCGGCGCGGCGCTGTTCCATACGAGAGGTCCGGGTCCCGAGGTTTGTGCGGCCTGGACGGACGCTCTTGCGATCGCCGAGAGGCTGGGCGACGCCGAGTATCGATTGCGCGCGCTCTGGGGCCTGTGGGTCTATCGCATCATCAACGCCGAGTGCCGCGCCGCGCTGGCCCTCGGGCAAAGGTTCTGCGGCCTTTCCGCGGATCATGCCGACGCGTCCGTTCCGCTCGTCGGCGAGCGCATGCTCGGGACGTCGCTGTTTTTCCTCGGAGATCATAGCAACGCGCGGCGTCATCTCGAGCACTTGCTTAGTCGCTATTCGGACCCGATGCGCGCGTCGCACCTCGTCCGCTTTCAATTGGACCTGCCGGTGAGCGCGCGCGCCACTCTCTCGCCGGTACTCTGGCTTCAGGGGTTTCCGGATCAGGCGATGCGCCTGGCCGAGGACAACATCGAGGACGCTTGCGCGATCGATCATGCGCCTTCGCTGTGCAACGCGCTGGCCAATACGGGCATGGTCGCCCTCGCCATTGGCGATCTGGAGGCGGCGGAGCGCGCGGTGGCGATGCTGCGCGAATTTTCGGCAAGGCATGCGCTGGGCCTCTGGCGGGGCAGCGGCCATGGCTATGAAGGGTGGCTGTTGATCAAGCGCGGCGATGTCGTGGCCGGGATTCGATGTCTGCGCGCCGGCCTCGACGACCTCCGCGACAACAAATTCGTCCTGAGTCGCCAGGCGCTTCTCGGCGCGCTGGCGCAGGGCTTGGCCAGTGTCGGACAGGTGACGGAGGGCCTTGCCGCGATCGACGAGGCGCTCGCGCAATGCCGGCGCACCGACGAGCTTTGGGACATCGCCGAACTGCTGCGCGTCAGAGGCGAGCTTCTCGTGCAGCATGGCGCCCCAGGGGCCGCGATCGCGGCCGAGGATCATTTCCTGCAAGCCCTCGACTGGGCGCGCCGACAGGGCGCCTTGTGGTGGGAGCTCGGCGGCGCGACGAGCCTGGCTCGGCTGTGGCGCGAACGGCGGCGCGCCCAGCAAGCGCGCGAGCTGTTGGCGCCGGTGTACGATCGGTTCACCGAGGGATTTTCGACGGCCGACCTCAGAGCGGCAAGAGCGCTGATCGACGAATTATCGTAGCCGCGTCTCGTAGCCGCGTCGCCATGATTTTCGGCGACGCCCGCAGGTTGATTTTAGATCATTTTAGAACGTTTCACGCCATCGCCGGGACATTCAAGGCGAGCCGCGAGATATTGCGCTCGACCGGCGGTTGGCGTCGCGACGAATTCGCCACGGCGGCGGCCAAGGGGATCGATCGCGGAAGCGGAACGCTTCGCGGGTTTCGGCGCCAGAGGCGACGCAATCGCCGCCGTAAGGCGTCTCCAACTGGAGGACTGGTTATGGAAAAGACGGAAGATAAGGTCAAAGACGCGCTCGGCCACATTCGAGCGGCTGCGCAAGATCTGCATGGAGCGATCAGCGACGCCACGGCAAAGCGCGGCGGCGCCATCAAGGCCGATTTTGAGACCGTTTCGCAGAAGGCCAAAGCGGTCGCGGAGTCGATCAAGGGCTGCGCCGGCGTGCAGGACGAGGCGGCGAAGAAGCGCCTTGCCGAGGCCGTCACGCATCTCGAAGCGACGCAGAAGGACGCCGCCGAGGCTCTGAAGAGTTCCGGTCAGGCGTTCCAGAACGCGGTCAGACAGACCCTCGCCGACGCGCGCGCTTCCGTCCAGAAGGTCAGCGAAGCCGTCGCCGCCGTGCGTTCCGCTGAATTCACGCAACCCCATAAGTAGGAGAGTCCCATGCGCGATTATGTCGCTGTGGTCTTTCCCCACACCAACAAAGCTTACGAAGGTCTGCATGCGCTCTGGCGCCTCGACGACGCCGGAAAAATCACCGTGCACGGAACCGCGGTGGTGCATCGCGACATCCTGGGCCAGTTCCAAGTCGACACCAAGGAGACGCACCCCGCCTTGGCCACCGCCATTGGCGTAGGCGTCGGCGCCTTGCTGGGCGCTCTGGCGGGACCGGCGGGCGCGGCGGCCGGCGCGGCTAAGGGCGCCGGCGTCGGCGCCGCGGCGGGCGCCGGCATCGGCGCCGCGACGGGAGGCGTGGTTGGCGTCGCCGCCGATCTCGGTCGCGCCGACACCCGCCGCGAAGCGGCCATCGAGACGAGGTTCGTTCTTCGCCCTGGTCAATCCGCCGTCGTCGCCGACGTGACCGAAGAAGGGACGTCGGCGATCGATACGCGGATGCACAGCCTCGGGGGCGTCGTCTATCGGCGCTCCAAGAAGCATCTCGAAGACGACGTTTGGTTCGACGACGGCTTCTTTCCCTACGATGACTATCTCTATCCCTACGAGTATGTCCCGAGCGGCTATCCCGTTTGGTAGGCTCGGCAAGCGCCTCCCCATGGCGGCCTCGACGCCGGCTTCGGAGTCGAGGCCGAGGGGCAGGATGTCGCAAGCCGCGCAAAACATTCGAAGCGCAACGACCCGTTCGCCGCCCGACGATCGGCGCGACGCAGAGGAGAGATAAGATGGGCGACGTTCAAATTTTTTCCGTGCTGATTCCTCACCAACTGGTCCAATACTGGGGATGGTTCCTGGCGTTCGGGGTCGGATTGCTTGCGCTTGGCGTCGCCGCCGTCGCGCGGTCCGTCACCGCCACAGTCGCCTCGATGTTGTTCTTCGGATGGCTACTGGTGATCGCCTCCGGCATCGAAATCGCCCAGGCCGTCATGGTTTGGCAGTGGGCGGGTTTCTTCCATCATTTGCTGGCGGCGATCCTGTTCGGGGTGATGGGCCTGCTGCTGGTGATGAGACCGGTGATCAGCGCCGAGGTCGTGACCGCCGTCATGGCGATGTTCTTCATGATCGGTGGGCTGTTTCAACTGGTCGGCTCGTTGATTATTGCTCCGCCAGGCTGGGGTTGGCAGGCGGCGGACGGAATCATCACGTTTGGCCTGGGCCTGCTGGTTTTTGCGCAGTGGCCCGCCTCAGGACTTTGGCTGGTCGGCCTCTTCGTCGGGATCGATCTGATTTTCTACGGCTGCGCCTCGATCGCGCTGGCGCTCGAATTGCGCACGATGTGAGACTGGCGCTCGATTGCGGAGGACCATCGATGAACAGCGCTTTGAAGGCCTATCTGGCGGGCGGCGGCGTCGGCTTGTTGGCCGCGGCGGCGTTCATGATGCGGAACGGCGGCGTCCCCGGCGGGAACATCGCGATTTACGAGAGCCTGCCGCTGCTCGCGATTACGGCATTGCGCATTACAGCGACAGCTTGCCCAACCCCCGTTTCGAGTCCGGCGACTCGCAATAAAGGGGTAAAGTAACTGTCGCCGTTTAGGCGCGCCGCAACCGCCTTCGCCCCTGACCGCGGTCCATCTGCTGACGCGACATGGTCCTCGCGACCGCTCGGCCGAGTCGGTCTGCGGGCTCGCCGAACGAAGCCGTCGACACGCGAGATTGCGGCGATGGGGCGGCGTTCATCCCTTTCTAATTTGTTGGGGCTAGCCCGGTCGGGACGCGGCGGCGCGGCGTCGGTCGGGAATCGGAGCCGATGGCCTCCTGGAGCGAAGTTTTTGATGTCGTGATCGTCGGCGCCGGCTTCGCGGGCTCGGCGTTGGGCGCAGTTCTGGCGGCGCGGGGGCTTCGCATCTCGGTTTGCGACCCGCACGACGCGCATCCCCACGATTTCAGGGCGGAGAAGCTGTCGGTGGACCAGATCGACGCGCTGGAGCGGCTGGGGCTCGCCGCGCCCGCGCTGCGGGCCGCCACGCCCATTGGGCGGCTGCGCGCGAACCTGTTCGTCTATCGGCTGCCGAGCGAGGATTGGTCGCGCGGCTTCCGCGCCGATCCCGTGGGCGTCCTGAACGATCAGCTGCCCGGCCTGCGCGCGATGCTGCCGCCCTTCGCGGTCGCCGACGCGCCGTCGCTGCGCCCGATCCATCTCTACGCGCCGCCCGAGCGGATAGGCGACGGCGTCGCGTTGATCGGCGACGCCTACAGCACGACGTGCCCGGCGGGCGGCGGAGGCTTACGCAAGGCGCTGACCGACATCGAGCGCCAGCTGACCTTCCTGCCGCGTTGGCTCGCCCCGCCGCGCGGGATCGGCGCCGCCGACATCGCGAGTTTCTATTCTGACCCGTGGAAGCGGGTCTCCGAGGCGAACGCGTTGCGGACCGGCGAAGTTTCGCGCGCGATGGCGATCGATCCCGGTCTGTGCTGGGAGGCGCGGCGACAGCGCAACTACTACGGCCTGCGCATGCAATCCTGGCTGCGCCGGCGTCCCGGCGCGCGACGAGCGGCGGCGTCCGGGACGATGTGAGGCGCGCGCGGGTGCCGATCGTCCCTCCCGCCTTCAACTCTTGCCGAGAATGAACTGCCCCAGCCGCCTGTCGATGGTCATGATAAGGCCTGTCGCCTCGTCAGCTGGAAACGCACCAGGGGCGACTGGCCCGGAGCCAATCCGCGGCCGCTTCCCGTGTTGGCCTAGCCCTTCGCCGAGAGCAACTTGCCACAGTTTCTCGGCGAGACCGTTAGAGCATGACGCGTATTGACGGAATCGGGGATTCCCAAATCGGCTGACTTCTGATTCAAACTCCTTGCCGGGAAGCGAGGCCGGCAAGGATGACGCGACCCTATTCGATCGATCTTCGGGAACGGGCGTTGGCTCGGGTTGAGAAGGGCGAGACGATCCGCTCGGTTGCGGGTTCGTTTGGGATCAGTCCGTCCTGCGTTTCGAAGTGGGGAAGTCTGAAGCGACGCACCGGCGAGGTTGCGCCAGGGAAGGTCGGCGGCCACAAGAAGCGCGCGCTGTCGGGCGAGATCGCCGACTGGCTACGCACGCGTATGCGTGAGTCGGCGTTCACGTTGCGCGGTCTTGTCGCGGAGTTGGCCGAACGCGGCGTGAAGACCGAGGCGCGCGCGGTTTGGGTTTTCGCCCACGCCGAGGGGCTGAGCTATAAAAAAAACGCTCGTCGCCTCGGAGCGGTCGCGCCCGGACGTCGCCCGCAAGCGAACGCGATGGAAGGCTCGCCAAGCCGCCGTCGATGCTAAGCGCTTGGTCTTCATCGACGAAACGTGGGTGAAGACCAACATGGAGCCCTTGCGCGGCTGGGGGCCGCGACAGGAGCGCCTGCGAGCGCATGTTCCCCATGGCCATTGGAAGACCCTGACCTTCGTCGCCGCGCTGCGCCACGACCGCATCGACGCGCCCTGGGTGATCGATGGGCCCATCAACGGCGAACTCTTCGGCGTCTACGTCGAGCAGGTTCTGACCCCAACCTTGGCCGAGGGCGACATCGTCGTGCTCGACAATCTGGGAAGTCACAAAGGCAAGCCGCCGCGCGCGGCCATACGCGCGGCCGGCGCCCACATGCTGTTCCTGCCGCCCTACAGCCCCGATCTCAACCCCATCGAACAGGTCTTCGCCAAGCTCAAACACTTGATGCGAAAAACGCCGCCCCGAGCCTTCGAGGAAACGTGGAAAAGGATCGGCCAAACCCTCGACGCATTCGCCCCACACGAGTGCGCGAACTACCTGAAAAACTCAGGCTATGTTTCCGTGTGAACGAGTCGTGCTATAGGGCCTGTTGACATTCATTTGAGCGCGATGGCGGCGGCGGCGAGGTTGATCATCGCCGAGAAGCTCTGATCGGTCTTGTCATATCGTGTGGCGATCCTGCGAAATTGCTTGAGATTGCAGAAGAA
>Ga0326728_10013750_pt1 | contig 17465 bp, 13 predicted proteins | sample MB3enrmetagenome_FD_207602 | JGI IMG/M metagenome (GOLD analysis project Ga0326728, IMG submission 207602) | Lab enriched peat soil microbial communities from McLean, Ithaca, NY, United States - MB31MN | ecosystem: Environmental > Terrestrial > Soil > Wetlands > Peat | place: USA: New York... | reverse complement strand
GTTCCAGGTATTTGCCCTCGGCGGTGTCCACGCGGATGACTTCGCCTTCGCCGATGAACGGCGGGACCTGCACGGTAAGGCCGGTTTCGAGCTTAGCCGCTTTGGTCACGTTGGTCGCGGAAGCACCCTTCATTCCGGGCTCCGTCTCGATCACTTTCAGGTCCACCGTCGCCGGCAGCTCGATATCGACCGCCCTTCCTTCGAACAACATCACCTTGATGACCACATCGGGAACCAGATAGGCGGCCCGATCCTCGATCACGGTCTTGTGCAGGCCGATTTGCTCGTAGGTCTGCGTGTTCATGAAGAAGTAGGAATCGCCGTCGGAATAGAGGTATTGCATTTCGACTTCGTCGAGGTTGGCTTTCTCGACGTTGTCCTCAGAGCGGAAGCGGTGATCGAAGAGCGCGCCGGTGCGCAGATTGCGGATGCGCGCCTGAACGAAAGCGCGCAGGTTCCCCGGCGTGCGGTGCTCAGCCTTGTGAACGGTGAAAAGTTCGCCGTTGTGTCTGATAACCATACCGGGACGTAGATCGTTGGCATTCATAAGAACAATCCCTCAAATGAAATGGGATGGGGCTTCATCCAGGGGGGAAACCAAGCAGAGTCCGGTCCCACAACACCCCAATAAATCATTCTGGCATTTTCTTCCACGTCCGTCAATTAATTGAATCTGATTAACTGAATCTGAGTTACCGGCCCTCTCCAGCGGCTGATCGTGTCCCATATCTTTGGCCGGACACCGGGGATGCAATCGCATCTGAGGCGTATGATGAGCCCCTCGGAAGAGGGCCCCTACCACTGAAATTCCACGCGCGAGCGGCGGGCGGAGAACTCTTCGTACGGGCCGACGCGCAGCGCGCGGAGGTGAGTTGGCTTATCAGTGTATGCCAGCACAAAGGTCAGAGTGTTCTCGCCGGCGGGAGCGAAGTACGGCCCTGGCAGATAAAACTCCTTCTGCGGCCCCACGGTCGCGTAGCGCCCCACGAACTTGCCATTCAGATAGATCAGTGCGTCGCGGTCGGCGTCGAAGGTCAATTTCCAAGGAACCATCCAGCCTGGCTCGATCCCCGGCAGGGCAAACTTCGTCTGGAACCAGGTGAATGCCGGAAGCAATGGGTCCGCTGCGCCGGATCCCTGGTAACTCGCCGGGCTCCAGGCAGCGCCGGCAAAGGCCGGGTCCACCTCCCTTCCCCGCATGGGCGCGGCAAAGCGTTGGATTTGCCAGGTGCTGACGGCAGTGCCGCTTTGAGCGTCGCTTCCCAAGCGCACGGATTCAATGCCTTTCAAATCGCCCAATGCCGTGTCGCCGTTCTCCGCCCCAAAAGCCTCATAGGCAATCTCGAGCGTGTTTGTGCCTGGGTTGGCGTATTTGGCCAGATCGAAGTTGACGGACTTTGCCGGCTTCAAGGCTTCTTCAACCAGCTTCCCGTTGATGAAGACTTTCAATGCGTCCTTGGCGAAAGTCGAGATGAACATCTTCGCTTGGTTCGCGTAGTCGAACTGGGCCTTATACTTCACGTATCCATAGGGAGCGGGACCGGAATCCTCCAGAGCCGCAGGTGGGCCGCTCTGCCAGTGGCCGGAACCTGTGTCAAACTTTTCCACCCAGGCCTGACCGCTGCTTAAGTCGATTGGCCGACAGGGTAAGGGTGGAATCGTGACATTCAGGCGGGCGGTGCGGTGCGCGCGCTCATACGTAACCGCCGTCAACACGCCGTCAACCCAGGTCTTGGCGGGATTATTCGGCAGCAGCAGCATCACCTCGTGCTGGCCGGGCAGGAAATCCATTTCAGCCCACACTCGGTTCTTTTGTGTACCGCTGCCCGCAAACATATAACTGTCCGAACTGAAGGCTGCTGTGAACGTCTTGGGATCCGACTCATCCAGATAAGGGAAAACTCTGGAAGGAAACTCTGCGACCCAGGTTTGCAGGGCGCGCTCGCGAGGCAACAGGATGAGCAGCAAGTGCTCATTCACCAGCAGGAACTTCTCGGTCTTTTCGAATCGAACCCCAAACACCACTGATTCGTATTCCTGGTCCCAGTACTGGTAAAGCGTCTCGCCATCCACGTGGGGTTCGTCGCGAGTCGCCAGCGAGATTTCCGCCGCCCGTCCAGGCAGGTCGTAGAGGATTAGGAAGTGACGGTCAAGATTGGTTCCGTGGGCCAGCACTTCTGCGGTCGAATAGCGCAACTGGCTGCCCGGGATGGGCACCTGGACGGCGAGCATTTTCATTTCGCGCGGGCCGAGTACCAGTTCGCCCTCGCGTGGTGCGCTGATCCGGCGTTTCGTGGGGCTGTTCGGGTCGATGAAGCTTATCTTGCAGCGCTGCTCGGCGTTGGCGTTTTCGCGTATAAACACCACCCCGCTCTGGCCATTCACCCGCTCCGTGATGCTGACGTTGGGATTCGTGGATTCGGCGCCCGTGTCCAGCGCCTTAGCACGGGTGAGAACGTCCTCGTGCAGGCGCAGAAACTGGCAAATGCCGTGGGCGGCGTAATATTTATCCCACAGGCCGCCCGGCTCGCGAATCGGCGCGGCGTAGTCGTAGGTGGTGGTGAGATCTTTGGCCGCCCAGTCGAAATTCGTCCCTCCAAATCCCATGTAGTAGCTGAAGGAAGTTACTCCCTGCTCGAGCACCGTCTTGGTGAGCGTATCGAACTGCTCGGCGTTCACGCCGTTCTGGTTGACGGAGAGCTTTCCGCCGAACTCGCTGAACCAGCCGCCTTGCAGCTCCGTGATGGCGAGCGGGCAGGAAGGCTCTTCCCGCCGCAGCTTCTGGAGCTCCGGCACAACCTCTTTCACAATGTTCCAGCCCGGATAGAAATTGCACGTATCCATGATTTTGACCATGTCGGGGTCCGAGTTCTCGCGCGCCTGCCTCGTCCAGCAGGTGATCACCGGCACGCTGATCCCGGCTCCCCAGACCATGTTGGCCAGAGCGCGCACATACTCGCGCTTCTCGGCGTCGGGCATGTCCGGGCTGTAGTCGTATTCGTTCTCGACCTGCACCATGATGATGGGGCCGCCGGTGGTGATCTGGTGGCGCTGGATGACGGGCAGGACCTGGTCAAACCAGTGTTGCGAGGTCTGGATGCTCTCCGGGTGATTGCTGCGCAGAGGAAACCGCATCGCCGCCACCCAGTCGGGGAATCCACCTCGGTGCCATTCGGCGCAGACATAGGGGCCGGGACGGGCAATCATGTAGAAGCCCAACTCGTGGACCAGCCTGATGAAATCCTCGAAGTCCGTCAGGTTGGACTTGTCCTTTTCCGGCTCGTGCCAGTTCCAGAAAACGTAAGTCTCGATGGTGTTGAATCCCGCCGCCTTGAACTTCGCCAGGCGGTCGCGCCAGAGCGCCTTGGGACAACGCGTGTAATGGAATGCCCCGCTGAAGATCATCGTGTCCTTACGAAAGAGCGTGAAACAGCTCGAGTCGTACTTGATGATCTGCGGGTTTTCGAACTCCATCTGAGCCGGTGATGCCAAGAGGGTCTCCGCCCGCGCCGCGCCCGATGCGCCGACGGCAAAGCGCGCCATCAGCGGAGCAGCCAGGGTGGATTGAATGAACTGCCTTCGGGATGACTTCATAGGAACTCCGCGATTGCCGATTGTGGATTCAGAGTCAGTGTGGCAACTTACTCTCCAGGAGTTACGTGCGGACTGTCATTCCCTTTGGGTGGGTCGAAGACCCATGACCACTCGGAATGACACTCACTTAGTTTAGGATGCGTGCGACAATGGCGTCAACTTCGGTGAGCTCGTCTTTCAGCGCCCTCCGCACCGCGGCCCTGGCGCGCCCGATGACGCGCGGCCCCCGCACGTCGCTGAACGACTCCTTCAAGCCGGGAACCATGCCTTTCACCTGATCTGCACAGGCTTCCGCAAGTTGCGCCAGGCGGAGATGCGCCTTGTCCCCCGGGTCGAACTGAGGAATGGGAAGTTCCCAAACCTTTTTGTGAATATCGCGCGGTCCCCAGAGGCCGCGCGCCTGCATGGGCTTGATCAGGGTGTCAATCGTGGGCGAATTCAACAGGGCCGCGAGGTAGCCGGCTTCCTTCGGGTCCTCAGTTTCGAAATAGTAAGTCGTGTCGGCGGCTACGAAATGCCGCGGGAGGATTTCCGGGCTACCTAAAAGAGCCGCAGACCTCGGAAGGCAGGTCTGGGCTGCTCGCAAGGTCGCGGCGCACAGGAAGGTTGCAGACCGCGTGTAGAGCACAACGCATCTCGCCTTCGGGTTCTGCTCTGTCAGTTTGTTTCGGTAGTTCAGCCACGCCAGTACGTTGGCCTTGGCGGCTTTTTCCTTGCGTATGGTCGCCCAGATTGCTTGCGCCCGGTCCAGCCACTGCGCCAGCTTAAAGTATCCCTTACCGCGGGCCTGGTCTGCATCCAGCAGGCGATACCCTCGACCATCGTCGGCCAAGGGCAGAACCACAGGTCGGAAATCGAGATGGCCGAAGGGCAGGAGATCGGTGGAAAGCAGCGTGGCGTACAGGAACTCCGGCTCGATCGGGCCCTCGAAGCGAGTGCTCTTGTAGGGCGGCTTAGCCTCAGCTTGGGCACGCGGATCGGTGGCGACGCAAAGGTGCGAGGATTCCGCCAGGGCGCAGGGCGCAGGACCCGACTTGACTTCCACAAACCAGAAGCTGCGCGGGACGATCGTGGTGCCTTCCCGAAAGTGAGCCTGATAGTAGCTGCGCCGGCTGAAGGTTTCATCGCCACTCGCGCTCAGAAAGCTGCGCCGGCCCTGCTGCACAACGTGGAATTCCGTGGCCTCAGTCTTCAGGTCCTGGTTGGCTTCTTCCCGGGAGGCATTTCTTCGCTTCAAGCGTCCTCGCAGGACTTCGCCGGGAAGTGTCTTGTTGGCTCGGCCGCTCAGGTCGCCGAAGGCCACCGCTGCCGGGACACTGAACAGAGGCGACACACCTTCGAGGTCCCAAATTCCAGTGAGGGTTGTTTTGCCCATGCCGCAGGAGCGCCGGAAGCGGTCGTGCTGGTCGGCGGCAAAAATGCTGCGAGGAAGGACCAAACCAATCTTGCCAGAACGCTTCAGGTAGAGGTTGGCGCAGCGGGCGAAAAAGAGCGTGCCTAGCTCGAGGTGCGTGATGAGATGCGCCGAGCCCTCGAGCGACCCGAATTGCTTCACGATAAGATCCTTCAAATAATCCTGGTACTCCCCTTTCTCCACGAAGCGAAATGACACCCAGGGTGGGTTGCCGATCACGACGTCAAACCGGTGCCGTAGGGGCACGCCATGGCGTGCCCTTACGCCGCGAATGGAATTAGCGAGGTAAACGGGAATGGACAAAGGTCCGGAGCGCAGGTTGAGCAAATCCCCGAGCGCCAAGAGAAAGTTCACCTTCGAAACGAGGACCGCCAGAGGGTGAATGTCTATCCCTACCACGCTGCTTAGGATTCTCTCCAAGGATTCTCGAGTGGCGGGCAGATGCCACTTCTTGTCCCGAATGGCATGGTAGAGGAAGGCGCCGGAGCCGCAGGCTGGATCGAGGACAGCGTCCGCGCCGTTTTTGCTCAGAAGAGCCTCGCACATGCGCGCGGCGAGCCAATCCGGCGTGTAAAACTCACCCAGGTCGTGGCGGCTCTTGGGGTCCACAAGCGCCTGGTAAAGTTCTTTCAAGACGTCTTCAGAAAGTTCCCTTAGCCGGTAGGTGAAGAGCAGGCTGGCAAAGCCAGAAACGATCTTCTGCGTGCAGGTCAACACGGGCGTGCGCGCCACCCACGAGGAGGAATCCCCCTCGAGGAAGCCCGCAATCTGCTGCTCTTCGAAGAACGTCCCTTGCAGGATCGCTTCTGTTTGGGCCCCGTCCGGCACCATCTGCGCGCCGCTAATCCGCAGGTAGGCAATCAGCTTGGCCAGCGTAGCCAAGTAGGTGTGGCGAACGAAAAGCACTTCGTCGCCCACCGAGGTCCCGTAGGCAATGAATAAGGACTTGCGCCAGTTTGCATAGGTGGGTTGAAAATCGGCCTGCTTTCTCAAAGCCGCGATGGCCGCGAGCCACGAGGACGATGCGAAGCCGAATATTGGACTGGAAGGGCCGAAATCCTGGAGGAAATTCTCGGTGCTGGGCTCGCGGCCCGCCCCGGAGATAGCCCTCTCCCCTGGGGGGCCCGATGGACCCCATCGGGGTCCAGAAATCGGATTCTCCAGGGGACAGGGTTGCTGATCCAACATTCCCCTCACACCGCCAGTGGGAACTTGATCGGTTTCCGCTCGGTCTGAGAACGGTAGAGGGCGGTGAAGATTTCCACCGTTTTTCTACCCTCTTCGCCCGTTATCAGCGGTTCGCGTGAATCGATAATGGCCTTTAGGAAGTCGGCAATCTGAAGCTGGTGATAATACTCCATGGGATTAATGCTCTGAAAAAACTCGGCGTCTTCTTGCTGCCATGTCTTCAACAGTTCCGCTTCCCCTGGCACCGTCCACAAATCGTTGATCGGCGGCTCGGTGATATTCGACATTCCGGCGATAAACATGGCGCCCCCGTCCGTTTGGACACCCGCGGAAGCACCGTTGCTGCCGTGCACATAGACTCTTCCGTACAAAGCGGGACTCTGGGAATTGCTGACCACGATGTTGCCCAGCGCGCCGTTCTTGAAGCGCAGCACTGCAATCGCCGTGTCTTCCACCTCGATATAGGGATGATTGAGATTGTCCCAGTAGCCGAAGAGCTCCTCGATCGGTCCAAGATACCACTGCAGCAGGTCAAGTTGGTGCGGCGCCTGGTTGACCAGGACGCCTCCGCCTTCGGCTTCCCAGGAACCCCGCCACGGATCGCTCTTGTAGTACGCTTCGTCCCGCCAGCCGTACATAGCGACGGACCCCAGTATGGGCCGGCCCAGCTTGCCGTCTTCAATGGCTAGCTTAACTCGCCGACACGGTGCGTAGAACCGCCGTTGGCACACCGTTCCTATTTTGACTCCGCTCTTTTTGCCGGCGTTGATTATGGCATCACAGTCTGCAAGCGAAGAAGCTAAGGGTTTCTCGATAAGGACATGGACGCCGGCGCTCGCGGCCTTGACGGCGGGCCCGGCATGCTGCGGGTGTGGAGTGCAGATGGTCAGCGCTTCCACTCCCGATTTGGAGATCATCTCCTCCACGTCGCAATAGGCTTCGACGTTATATTGAGCGGCAAATTGCTTGGCGCGCTGAAGGTTCCTGCTGCACGCAGCAACAAAGACGGATTCAGGTAAGCGGCTTAACGCCTTGGCATGCAAGTGGCCGACTTTCCCGCAGCCCACGACCGCGGTTCTCAATGCGCGCATCGCACCTCCGCTGGGTAAAACCACCAAGACACAAAGGCACCACGAAGAGACGAACTAGGAAAAGCCCTTGGCTTTTGCTTTGTGCCTTGGCGCCTTGGTGGTCTCACTATGCAATCAGAATCACCTTCAAAAGTCCCGGTTCGCGGTCATACAAACGCTTGAACCATGCTGCGCCGTCGGCCAAGGGAGGAGTGGCGCTGATCAACTGTTCAACGTTGATCGCCCCGCGCGCCATCAGATCCAGGCAGGCAGAATATTCGCCGCTCGAAGCGCAACTGCCGGAAAGGGTGAGTTGGCGGGTGACCACGGCTTGAAGAGGAAGCTCGATCGAAGGCTTCAAATTCCCGACCAGAGTGACCGCTCCTCCTTTGCGCACGCAGGCCAGTGCGGTGTTGACCGTAGGGCTGGTTCCCACCACTTCCATGGCAAGGTCGGCGCCTCGCCCTCGAGTATGGTGCTTTACTTCTTCCAAAACATCGCAACCATCCGCTTTCAGACCCACATCCGCGCCGAGTCGCTGCGCAAGCTTGAGCCGTTCAGCTTCCAAATCGACTGCGATGATGGTCCCGCACCCCGCCAGTCGCAAAGCCTGGACCACCAGCAGGCCGATCATTCCCGCGCCCACCACCACTGCCGTATCTCCTAAAGAAACAGGCGTGCGTCCCACCGCATGGACCGCCACGGACACGGCCTCAACCATGGCGGCGCGTTCAAAGGAGACGGCCTCCGACAGACGGTACAGAATGCGCTGCGGCACCGCGACGTATTCAGCGAACGCCCCCTGCTGCTTGTAGTCTTCGCACGAAACGCCCAGCACCCGGCGGCTGTCGCACAAATTGATCGCCCCGCGCTGGCAATACCAACAAGACCCGCAATAGACAGTCGAGTCGAAGGTAACGCGGTCGCCTCGGCTCCAGCCGGTGACTTTGTCGCCAACCTCCGCGATCACGCCCGATGCTTCGTGACCCATGATGATGGGCGGCCGACGGCGCCCCGTCGAGCCATCCATCCCGTGAACATCGCTGCCACAGATGCCGCAGGCACGGACTCTGATCAAGACCTCGTCCTCATGGATGTCCGGGTTGGGTTCCTCTTGATAAACAAAATGGCCGTACTCTTTCAACACGAGAGCTTTCATAGTCTGTGTATGTTAAGGTTGAGGAACTCGTGAATGCAAGTGGGGAAACTAGAGGTAGCGCCGACCGTTAGGTCGGCAGATGCTGGCCTGAAGGCCCGCGCTACGAGTCAAATTCGGAGGCTTCTCGCACGGGGCTTACAACAAGAAAGGCGCCACAAGAACGAGAACTCTTGCGGAGGAGGGGAAAAACCCGCAATCGATCTCGCCTCGTGACGCCTGGACAAACCGAAGCCGGCTCGCCGCGGAGGCCTTTGATCAGCGCTTTGCTCCACACTCTACTGATAGTACTGCGCGTTCAGCTCGGCAAAATTCTTGTGACTCTCAGGGAGTTCATCCAGCGAATAGATCGCAGAAGCTTCACAAACCGGAACGCAAGCACCGCAGTCAATACACTCGACCGGGCTTATAAAAAGCTGGGTCGCTTCAGCAAACTTGGGTTCATCCTTGCGCGGATGGATGCAGTCCACTGGACAAACGTCTACGCACTTCTCATCTTTCGTACAATCGCCTGTTATAACGTAAGCCATAAAACCAGACTCCTCCAACTAGTTGCGGTAGGCAGAACGGAGCCACGCAGTATATGAATGGCTTATCATCGCCCCCACTCGTCCCGTGTTTTGCAACACGGGCATTATAGCTTAGCAACTTTAGGTCCAAAACGTCCGTTTCTAGCAATTGATTCTAAGCAGCTTATCAACTGGACCCGGCGGCGGTGAGTCAAAGGGCACAGGCCTGGGACGGCCCAAGCGTCGAAGGTTGGGGCAGAAAACTGATTTTGGGCATTGTCCTTCTAGGCGCTTTGGCAGGATCATGTTAGGCTTGTCTCAAGGAGGGCCGGCCCTGAAGATCTTGATTCTCCAGCATATAACTTGTGAGCCTCCGGGCATCTACGAGGACATCCTGATCGAGAAAGGCGCCGCCATCCACCGGGCTGAAATCGACGCAGGAGAGCAACTCCCCGATTGGCGAGGCTTTGATGCCATCCTTGCGATGGGTGGCCCCATGAGCGTAAACGATGATGACGCATTGCCTTGGTTGAGTGCGGAGAAGCGCCTGATCAGGGAAGCCGTGCTCGCCGGGAAGCCCTACTGGGGCGTTTGCCTTGGGGTGCAACTCCTTGCCGCCAGCCTGGGGGCGCGCGTCTACAGCGGGGCCAAGCCAGAAATCGGAATCATGCCGGTGTACCTGACCGCCGAGGGCCAAAATGACCCCGTCTTCTCCGGTATTCCTCCTGAGCTTATGACCTTCCAGTGGCACGGAGAAACGTTCGACCTGCCCGAAGGCTCGGTCCTTCTGGCGCGTTCACCGGCCTACCCAAACCAGGCGTTTCGCTGGGGGGAGAAGGCTTACGGCGTTCAATTCCACGTCGAAATCTCGGCGGACATGGCGGAGCAGTGGTCCCAGGTGCCGGCCTATGCGGCGGCCCTGGAGCGACTGCTTGGCGCGGGCGCGGCAAGGAAGGTAGTCGGCGAGGTCTTTCGTGAGCAAGAGACGCTGCACTCCTATGCCCGGAGAATTTTCGAGAATTGGCTGCAAGCCTGGGAAAAGAGAATCAAGCCGTAGTTTTAGGCAACACGCCTCCTGGGTGGCAGAGGGAGCATGGTGACGCGGCGCTCCGTCAACCGGGGGACATCCCGGCCCCACTTAGTTCCCTTATTTCTGGCGTAGGGCAGTAACCAAATCCACTGCGATGTGGCGGGCGCGGCCCCTTTGGCCGCCCGTTCTCCGGCCCAAGGCCTGCGGGCGGGGGCCACCTGTAACCACAACCAGGGGCTGCCACTACGAATGTAAGTACTTGACCTTCTGAGCCTTTTTTGACATCTCCGCACCTCTGGTTATAAACTAGGGGATTCGCCCCCTGGAGGTTGCGGTGCGCATTACCCTGGAGGAGTTGGAGCTTCACCCGATTGTAGTTTCGAAGACCTACTCCCCGGGAGCCCTCGATTACCACGGGGCCGAATTCCGCCAGGCTGCCCCCCTCAAGGCGGATGCGGTGGCGGAGTTGCGGGGCGCGGAAATCCACGTTCGCGGGCACCTCGGGACGAGCTTGGAGGCTAGCTGCGACCGGTGCCTTGGGTCGGTGGTCCTTCCGGTGGAGCAGGATTTCGACCTTTTCTATCGGCCTGTCTCGACCATTGCCCGCGCCGAGGAAGTTGAGCTGCCTCAGGATGAGTTAGAGGTCGGCTTTTTTTCCGGAGATGGAATCGAGTTCGAGGACGTGGTGACAGAGCAAGTGATCCTATGGGTGCCCATGAAGGTGATCTGCAAAACGGATTGCCGTGGCCTTTGCCCCGTCTGTGGGTCAAATTTGAACGTTGAAAAATGCGGCTGCCTGCCCACGGCGGAGATGTCTCCCTTTTCTTCTCTTGAGAAAAGCTAGGCGAGATATACTCAGTCAAGGTAGCGCTGACCTTCAGGTCAGCATGCTGACCTGAAGGTCAGCGCTACAAGGAATCAAGACAGCCCTCATTTACTGAAGAGAGTTGAAATACTATGCCAAACCCCAAACGACGACATTCCAAGGCACGACGGGATCGCCGGCGAGCGCACGACTTCCTGGAAGCGCCAGCGCTGGCCGAGTGCCCCCACTGCCACGAGAAGAAAATGCCTCACCAAGCCTGCCCGCACTGCGGTTACTATCGCGGGCGAGAGGTCATGCTGGTGAAGGAAACCGCCTAACATTTGACATTCATGCGACGCATAGCTATTGACGCCATGGGTACCGACTCCGCGCCGGGGCCGGAGGTTGAGGGGGCGGTTCTGGCAGCGCGGGAGAAGTTCGCAGAGGTCTTGCTGGTAGGTCCGCAGGACGTCCTGAAGCATGAACTGTCCCGCCGGGAGGCGCGCGGCCTTCCCATCGAAGTGGTCCATGCCAGCGAAGCGGTGACCATGGAGGATGCCGCGGCGAAAGCGTTTCGTCGCAAGCGGGACTCCTCCATCCGCGTCGCAGCGCGTTTGGTCCGGGAGCACAAGGCGGACGGCTTGATCAGCGCCGGCAACACCGGCGCGGTCATGACGACCGCGAAAATCGTGCTGGGAACCCTCGCCGGCGTTGACCGGCCGGCCCTGGCCGCTGTCTTCCCTACTTCCCAGGGGACGGCTGCCGTGTTGCTCGACGTGGGCGCGAACGTAGATTGCAAGCCTCAGCACTTGCAGCAATTCGCCGTGATGGGCGAGGTTTACTACCGGGTGATCTTTGGCGTGGAGAGGCCCCGCATCGGCTTGCTCTCGATTGGCGAAGAAGAACACAAGGGGAACGACCTGACCCGCGAGGCCCTCGTACTGCTCAGACAGCTTCCCTTCAACTTTGTCGGCAACGTGGAAGGGCGGGACCTTTACAACGGGCGCGTGGAAGTTATCGTCTGCGACGGCTTCATCGGCAACGTGGCGCTCAAGATCAGTGAGGGCCTGGTGGAGACGATTTCGAGCCTCTTGAAAGACGCGCTCTCGAGTACCGTCCGCGCCAAGGTTGGTTACGTACTGTCCCGCCGCGCCTTCCAGAAGTTCAAGAAGCGCGTGGACTATTCGGAATACGGCGGCGCCCCTCTGCTGGGAGTGCGGGGCGTGTGCATCATCTGCCATGGAGGCTCGAACGCAAACGCTATCAAAAACGCCATTCGCGTGGCGGCGGAATTTGCGGAGGGCAAGGTCAACGAAAAGATCGAACGTCACTTGGCCGCCACCGCGATCGGAACGGCTAAAGCGGCGAAGGTGTCGTCGTAGGGTCGGTTCGCGAACCGCCCCTGCGGTTTGGGAGCCATATGGAATTTGCAGTTGGAATATTGGGTACCGGTTCTGTGCTGCCGGAAAAGGTGCTCACCAATTTTGACCTCGAGAAGATGGTTGAGACCTCGGACCGGTGGATTACGGAGCGAACCGGCATCAAAGAACGGCATCTGGCCGGTCCCCATGAAACCACCTCCACATTATCGGTCAAGGCCTCCAGAAAGGCCCTGGAGATGGCGGGAATAACTCCACAGGACCTGGACCTGATCATTTGCTCGACAATCTCTCCGGACATGCCCCTACCATCCACCGCTGCTCTGGTCCAGCGTGACTTGGGCGCCCGGGCGTGCTGCGCCTTTGATCTGGCGGCGGCATGCTCAGGCTTTCTGTTTGGCATGACGGTAGCGGAGCAATTCATTCGCACTGAGAAATGCAAACGCGTGCTGGTGATCGGCGCGGAGTTGCTCTCGCGCTATGTGGACTACAAAGACCGGGGAACCTGCGTGATTTTCGGCGACGGCATGGCGGCGGCCGTATTGGGTCCGGTTACGCCACCCTCCGGCATTCTGGCGTCCGACTTGCACACGGAAGGCCTGTACGCCGACCACTTATACATTCCTGCCGGAGGTACTGCGTGTCCGGCTTCGCCCGAAACGATAGCGGGGGGCGGCCATTACATTAAGATGCGCGGCAACGAGTTGTTCAAGGTGGCGGTTCGAAACATGGAAGAAGTTTCGAAACGGGTCCTCGAAAAAGCGCAGATTTGCGCCAACCAGATCGACCTCTTTGTCCCCCACCAGGCCAACCAACGCATCACAGATGCCGTCCGGGAGCGTCTCGGCGTGGCGCGCGAAAAGGTTTACTCGAATATCGACCGCATCGGCAACACGTCTTCGGCGTCCATCCCGATTTGCCTCGACGAGTGCGTCCGCAGCGGACGCCTGAAGCGAGGCGATCTGGTCCTGATGGCTGCCTTCGGCGCCGGGGTCACTTGGGGAGCAGTGCTGATGCGGTGGTAAAGCAAGATTCAGGAGTCAGGATTCGGGATTCAGGGGCGCCAAGGCACGAGCAATTGCATTCGTCAGTTAGTCATCAGACAGGGGGGTTTTCCTGAATCCTGACTCCCGAATCCTGACTCCTTCTCACATGGCTCGAAGAATCGCTTTCCTTTTCCCCGGTCAAGGATCTCAGCATCCCGGCATGGGCCGCGAGTTGGCGGAGGAGTTTCCGCGCGCGCGGCAGGCCTTCGAGGCTGCCGACCACGCGCTGGGCGTTTCTCTCTCGAAGCTCTGCTTCGAAGGGCCGGCGGAAGAGTTGCAGCTCACTGCCAACGCCCAGCCCGCGATTCTGGCCATGTCGGTGGCGGCGGCAGAGGTCTTAAGCGAGAAGGGCGTCCGCGCTGATTTTGTAGCGGGTCACAGTCTGGGCGAGTATTCCGCCCTGGTGGCTGCCGGCAGCCTCCCGCTCGAGGAGGCGGTCTCTCTGGTGCGCAAGCGCGGCCAATACATGCAGGAGGCCGTGCCGGTTGGCCAGGGAGCTATGGCGGCGCTGCTGGGAATGGAAGCGGCTGCCGCAGAAGACGTCTGCCGCGAGGCTGCGCAGGGGGAAGTAGTTTCGCCGGCCAACTTTAACTCTGCGGGGCAAGTGGTGATTTCCGGGCACAAGGCCGCCGTCGAGCGAGCAGTTGCGCTGGCCCGAGGCCGCGGCGCCAAGCGCGCCATCATGCTGAATGTCAGTGCGCCGTTTCATTGCGCCTTGATGAAACCTGCCCAGGAGCGACTGGAGAAGGATCTGGACGGCGCGACAATCTCCGACCCGAAGATTCCATTGGCCAACAATGTTGACGCGGAGTTGGCTCGCTCGGCGGATCGAGTCCGCGAGGGGCTGAAACGCCAGGTCACTGCACCTGTCCGGTGGGAGCAGGCGATGAGGGTTTTGCGAAGCCAGAACGTGGATTGCTTTATCGAGGTCGGACCCGGAAAAGTACTTTCAGGCTTACTCCGGCAAATCGACCCGCAAGCCGAATGCTTGCGAATTGAAGACAGGGCTACATTGAACGAAGTGCTGGCGCGGCTGGGAGTCGGCTAGCGCCGGCCGGCAAAGTTCCCCGAAGGGGAACAACCTCATTAGCCGTAGGTGAAACCTACGGACGCAGAGAGAAAAGATATTCGACCCCGCAGGGGTCGAACGTCGGTACAACCTGCTTCCCGTGGGTTTCACCCACGGCTAATGACCTTCGGCCCCTTCGGGGCCGGGAGAGAAGGCAGGTGAGAGCTATGTTTGAGCTGGAAGGAAAAGTGGCGTTGGTGACGGGAAGCGCGCAGGGGATCGGAAGGGCCATAGCCCTTAATCTCGCGCAGGGCGGCGCCCGCATTGTCCTCACGGATATGCGCGAACCGAAGCTCGATGAGGTCGTGAAAGAGATCGAGGCGCTAGGCGGGAAAGCGATTCGATTCGTCGTGGACGTGACCGATCGCGAGGCGGTAAAGAAGGTCGTGGATCAGGTCTTGGAAACCTGGGAAAAGGTTGATATTCTGGTGAACAATGCGGGCATCACGCGGGACAGCCTTGTGATGCGGATGAAGGTCGAGGACTGGCAGGCTGTCCTGAAAACCAACTTGGACGGAGCTTTTTACTGCATCCAAGCGGTGCTGCCGGGCATGGTCCGCCAACGTTACGGGCGCATCGTCAGCATTGCTTCTGTGGTCGCGCAGGCGGGGAACGTCGGCCAAGCGAACTACATTTCCTCCAAGGCAGGGATCATCGGCTTGACGAAAGGCGTGGCGGCGGAGGTAGCGCGCCGAAACATTACCGTGAATGCGGTGGCGCCGGGTTTTATTGCCACTCCCATGACGGAGAACCTGCCCCCGGAGATCAAGGAGAAGATGTTGAGCATTATCCCCATAGGCCGCATGGGAACGGACGCGGAAATTGCCACCGGGGTGCGTTTCCTGGTGTCGGAGGAAGCTCGCTATATCACCGGGCATGTCCTCAACATCAACGGGGGCATGTTTATGGCTTGACGGGACGTTTGGGGTTGGCGGCCGAGATTGACTTGGAGCACCCGCCGGGGGGCCGGCGCGACGCTCGAATTAGTGCGCTAGCGAAACGCGGGTAGTGGTACAGTTTGATGGAGAGGCGGCTTTACGCCGCCATTGGGCGAGCTAAACTCGCCGCTACAACATCAAACTGTACCACTGCCGAAACGTGAAGCAACTTGTCAGGCGAGGTTTGTCACTGTTAAAATGTCCGCCCGCAAGTTATCGAAAAAGGAGAGAGCGATGGCATCGCCCGAAGAAAAAGTTAAGCAGATTATCGTGGAACAACTTGGCGTGGATGAATCCGAGGTCACTCCCACAGCGCATTTCGTGGACGATTTGGGAGCAGACTCGCTCGACATTGTGGAGCTTGTCATGGCTTTTGAAGAGGCGTTCGAGATCGAGATCCCGGACGAAGACGCCGAGAAGATTCAAACCGTCAAAGATGCGGTGGAATACATCCAGGCGCATATTAAGCCCTCGAAAGGCTGACGCGGCCCACATCCCCTCCTCAGCGTGGAGGGGATTCAGGGGTGGCGCCCTCGGAAGGAGCGAGGCTTGACCCGTCGAGTTGTCGTTACAGGCGTAGGGTTGGTGAGCGCGGTTGGCATCGGCACGGAGGAGACTTGGCAAAATCTGCTGGCCGGCCGGAGCGGCGTTGCTCCCATCACCCATTTTGATACGACGGGCTTTGCGGCGACGATCGCAGCAGAGGTCAAGGGCTTCGACCCCTTCCTGTACGTGGAGAAGAAGGAAGTAAAAAAGATGGGCCTGTTCATTCAGTTTGCCCTGGCGGCCACACAGTTCGCCATGCAGCAGGCCCAACTGAAGATCACTCCGGACCTCGCCGACCGCACAGGTGTGTATATCGGCTCAGGCATTGGCGGGTTCGACGTGATTGAGCGGGAACACACGGCCTTGCTGCAAGGAGGTCCTCGAAAGATATCTCCTTTCTTTATTCCTGCGGCTATTGTGAACCTCGCCTCCGGGTTTGTCTCGATTCGGTGGGGAGCGAAAGGCCCCAACTCTGCTACTTGCACAGCCTGCTCGTCAAGCACCCACGCCGTAGGCGATTCCTTCAAGCTGATCCAGCGCTGTGCTGCGGACGTGATGATCTGCGGAGGAGCGGAGGCGGCGATCACGCCCATGGGCGTGGGCGGATTCGCCGCCATGCGAGCGCTCTCAACCCGCAACCATGAGCCTACAAAAGCCAGCCGGCCCTTCGACCGCGAGCGTGACGGGTTCGTCATCGGCGAAGGCGCGGGCATTCTCATCCTGGAAGAGATGGGCTTGGCCCTGAAGCGCGGCGCGCGGATTCTGGCGGAGGTGGTCGGCTACGGCATGTCCGGCGATGCTTTCCACATTACCGCGCCGGCGGAGGATGCCGACGGCGCTGTCCGCGTTATGCAAAGCACCTTGGCAGACTCCAGCGTCTCGCCCGAACAGGTGCAGTACATCAACGCCCACGGCACATCCACGCCTTACAATGACAAGCTGGAAACGCTGGCGATCAAGAAAGTGTTTGGTGACCACGCCTCCAAGCTTGCGATCAGCTCGACGAAATCGATGACCGGGCATCTGTTGGGCGGCGCGGGGGGACTCGAGGCAGGCATCACGGCACTGGCGCTTCGCGATCAAGTGATGCCCCCGACCATCAATCTCGAAAACCCGGATCCGGATTGCGATCTGGATTACGTCCCGAACCAAGCTCGCAAGGCGGAGGTCGAGTACGCGCTGTCGAATTCTTTTGGATTCGGCGGGACGAACGCTGCGTTGCTCTTCAAGCGTTATCAGGGTTAGGCTGTTCCTCAGTTAGACGTAGAGGCGGCTTTACGCCGCCACAGGGCGAGGTGAACTCGCCGCTACACCACTCGCATCGGAGCTAATCACTGCCATGAAAGTCGTGGTTTGCCTCAAGCAAGTCGCTGCACGCGACTCCATTCTCCGGATTAACCCGGCCGGAACCTGGATTCAGGAAGCCGACCTGGGCTTTGAGATCAACGAGCCGGACATCTATGCTCTCGAGGAAGGGCTGCGCCTGAAAGAGAAGCAGGGGGGAGAAGTGGTGCTCTGTTGCCTGGGCCCGGCGCGCGCCCAGCAGGCCATTAAAGAAGCATTGGCGAAGGGCTCCGACCGCGCGCTGCATCTGGACGACCCGGCTTTCGAGGGCCTCGATGCGTACGGCGTCGGACTTGCTCTCTCGAGGGCTATTCAGAAGGAGCAGCCGGATCTCGTTTTGACCGGCTTGCAGTCGGACGATTTTGGCTTTGCTCAAA
>Ga0326728_10013747_pt1 | contig 17467 bp, 19 predicted proteins | sample MB3enrmetagenome_FD_207602 | JGI IMG/M metagenome (GOLD analysis project Ga0326728, IMG submission 207602) | Lab enriched peat soil microbial communities from McLean, Ithaca, NY, United States - MB31MN | ecosystem: Environmental > Terrestrial > Soil > Wetlands > Peat | place: USA: New York... | reverse complement strand
GGCTATTGCAGAAATAATTACTAAGGCAAGGAAAATGGCGACTGCATAGCCTTTTTCATCGTTTAGACCAATTTTTCTTCCAATATTCTTCATTTTTTCTAACCATTTCGGCATCCAGAAGGCCTCTAAATATGGTGCTAAATATTTCTATTCCTGACTTAAATTTTTTGAGCTTTGTTTTCCCGTATTTTCGGGCTTTATATGTGGTGGGGACTTCAGTCATGCTGTATCCTTCTTTGGCGAATTGTACGAGCATTTCAGTAGCGAAAGCCATGTCTCCCTCGTTTAACTTAACGTTGTTGATGGCTTCATGTGATATTGCTCGGAAACCTGATTGTGTGTCGCTAAGGAATTGGCTGTAGAAGAAGTCGAAAAAGAAGGTAATCACTTTGTTTCCAACGAAATTCATGAATCCCATGGCTTTGTTTGGGTCATACATGCGGGTGGCTAAAACCATGTCAGCGTCTTTCTGAATCATCTTGTCCAGCAAGCGATTGATGTGTTTTACGTCGTAGGTTCCATCGCCGTCAACCATCACAATAATGTTGCCTTTCGCGTTTTTCATGCCTGTTTTAAGAGCGGTACCATACCCGAGTCTTGGTTCAATGATAAGCTTGCAAAAACTTGTGTCTTTAACGATTTCTATTGTTCCATCAGTTGAGTTGCCGTCAACAACGATTATTTCTTTTGGGTATGCCAAATCTTTCTCGATGGCTGTGACAGCCTCTAAGATGTTTCCTGCTTCATTGAGTGTTGGAATTACTACCGAGACCAGTTCTACTTTCGACGTCATACTAACTCCCATTGTAAAGGCTATACTGTTTCATTAGTTTGGTTAAATAAGTTCTTCGTATATCCCGATGAGTGTTTCAACGTTTTTATCCCAACTATACTTTTCTTCCATTACTGCTCGAAGCTCTAATTTGCGTGAAGAAAAATCAATATCCGAAAATTCCAAAATTGCTTTTGCAAGCAACTCCGGCTGGTTAGACGGCACTAATTTTCCGTAATCTTTCATTAGAATTTCACTTATTCCTCCAACGTTTGTGGCTATTACTGGCAATCCACAAGCCATGGCTTCGAGTGCAACCAAAGGCAAGCCTTCCCCTGATTTTGATGGTAACACAAAGAAGTCTGCCGCGTTATAGTAAAACGGTAAATCTTCGTCTTTAACAAAGCCTGTAAGCCTAAAATTGTTTTCTATCCCTAACTGTCGTATTCTCATTTGAACGTTGTTTAGGTCTGGTCCTTTTCCAACCACTAGAAAAATAATCTTTGGGTTCTTTTTGACTGCTATGTTTGCGCCCTCTATTAATGTGTCAATACCGTTTTTGTAAACCAGCCTTCTAACGGTTAAAACCACGATTGAGCTTTGGGAAATTCCCAGTTTTCTTCTCATTTCTTCTCGTTTTCCAGTCAAAGGTCTGAAATGAACCAGGTCAACCCCGTTATGTAACACTTTAATCTTCTCTGGTTTTGCTCCTAAACTTAGAACATAATCTTTGGTTGCATTGCTCACAGTGATTATTTTGTCTGCTTCTTTTAGCGTCTCTTTCCCAACTGCCAAGTCATTTAACCGTTCAACCCTATCAAAAACGCTATCATATTCAATGAAGGTATTGTGCTGCGTAAGCACAAATGGCTTAGAGTACCTTTTCGCAAGCTTAGATGCAATAAGCGACGTAAGGTACGGGTGACCATGCGCATGGACTATTTCACTTGATTTTACAGCTTTAAGAAAAGTTTCAAGACTTGTTACTGTCGGAATCGAGTAAGGTATTCCAAGGCGGAAACCAGTGTTCAACGATCCATAACACTCAACCCTAATGCCGTCAACAACATAACTTTTTGGTGTATCAATACGGTTCGTTACCACCATGGGCTCAAAATTTCTCTGAAGCAGCCGCTTACTCTGTTCATAAACAACCCTTTCTATTCCGCCGATATGAGGCAAAAAGGTATGTGTAACAATGCAAAGTCTTTTTTGAACCATGGAAACCCAACTGCTTAAACTCCTCAATCAACATAGTATTATAATCTTCTGGTAAACCCGTGAAGACTGCTACTTGTGCTTTTTTTTGTCTAATTACTTGGCTAAAAAGTACTCCCTCTCCCTACTCTCAATTTGATAGAAGAATTCACTTTAACAAAGCTAAACTGCTCTGCTCTTGGCAACCGCTTTTTGCTATTAAAATCACAAAGCAAAAAGTATACCCCTTTTAGCTTTCGAAATCACGGGAAAAGGCTTTTTATGGTTTTACTTTTGCGTTTTTGGTGGCGCGTGTATAAACGTTTGATGATACGCCTGCAACTAAAGCGCCTATAGCGTCGTTTGTGATTGAGCCGAGGTTTTTTAGAATCCCGGGTTTAGCTTGGTCAAATCGTACGTACTCGAAAACTGCTTTTGTTCCACCGATGTAACTTGCAATTGCTATTCCTAAAACTTCGTCAGCGATTGGTCCTGGTCTACCCCTGAACCTTTCCTGCGTCAATCCTGGAATCAAGCCCTTTTCTGCATCCTCTTGCGCTCGGAAAGCAGCTATTTCAAGGATGGAAACATTAACATCTGCTAAGACATCGAGGAATTCTTCCCTGAGCATTTCAACGGCTTTTTCCTCTGTTTCCACACCTGGGTGAGGCACAAACATCTCAAGTGCACAGTGAATGAGGCTTTTTAGGGATATGTCTTTTTGTTCAAGAAACTCAAGTAAAGCTGGCATTTCATAGCTCATAATTTTCAACCTCAATTTTTAAAGGTGAAGTGTGCTTTAAGTGTTGCGTGACCTCGACTACCGTAATACTTATATGATAAAGTATCTAGCGCGCTTTTAATCAGACATCAACCTTAAAGTTCTCCTTCAAACTTGAGCTCAGAGTGTACTTAGTATGGTTGCGCCAAGTTACCTTAAACTGTATGAAAGTGGAAAATTAGATGAAAGAATAACGAGGCTCTATAGAATACTTGAGTCATGTGAGCTATGTCCAAGAAGATGCAGAGCAAATAGATTAGAAGGAAAGAAGGGGTATTGTAAGTCTGGTAAGGAACTTATCATTTCAAGCTATGGTCCACATTTTGGAGAGGAACCAGAGATTACTGGTAGAAACGGCTCCGGCACAATCTTCTTAACAAACTGCAATCTGCTATGCATCTATTGTCAAAATTACGAGATAAGTCATCTAGGCTACGGCGAAGAGGTCTCTATAGGCGAAGCAGCTGAAATGATGCTCAACCTACAGAGTAGGGGGTGTCATAACATTAATCTTGTTACGCCAACTCACTTTACACCACAACTTGTGAAAGCAATCTCGGTTGCTGCCGGGAGAGGTTTGAAGCTACCCATATTTTGGAACTGCAGCGGATACGAAAACGTGGAGACAATAAAACTGCTTGATGGCATAGTGGACATATACAAACCGGACATAAAGTATAGCGGAAGCGAACCCGCAAAGAAATACTCTAATGCACCAGATTATTTCGAACGCTGCAAAGAGGCTGTCAGAGAGATGCATCGTCAAGTGGGAGATCTGAAGGTTGATGAGAGGGGGATTGCCTTTAGAGGACTGTTAACAAGACATCTCATATTACCAAATAATCTTGCTGGGAGTGAGAAAGTTTTAGAATTTATTGCCGAAGAGCTTTCAAAAACGTGCTATGTTAACATAATGGCTCAGTACAGGCCATGTGGCAGAGCCTACGAATATGAAGAATTAGGCAGAAGACCCACCTCAACCGAATATATTAAAGTAGTTAACTACGCTAGAAAGCTCGGCTTGCACCGTGGTTTTAGCGTACCTTAATATCTTGAACTCTCTTGTGATGCTAGCGGTGGTGGTGCGCTTGTTATTGTTTTTTTATCCACATTCGTGGCAGAACCTTGCTAGAAATGGTCGCGCGCTGCTTTACTCAACCTAAAGAATAAGTCGATAGTTGCTCCTTTTTGCATGTGTACTCGCTTGTCCACAAGCGCTTAGCAATCCGAGGGTCTTGATATAAATTTGACCTGAATATAAAACATGCTGTTAGAATAAAAAGTGGGAATTTCCACAAGTGAGAAATGAAGAACTACCTAACGATGAGGGAGCGCGTGATTTTAAAGATGTTTTCTGTTCTTGAATCAAAGAATTTGGCTTTTAAGGAGCGAGCTCAAAAAGGCAACTTTAGCCGTATCCTCGACCAAAGTAGTTGTATGATAGGCGTTCTCAAGGGTTTCACCTATCGCAACTACCCCATGTTCCCTCAGAAGAACAGCCTTCACTTGTAAATCTTTGAAGCCATCTGCAACCCTGGTTGCCAGCTCAATGGAGCCAGGCGGCGCATGCGGCAGAAGAGGAACATCAATGAGAACTATCTTAGCTGCCTCAGTTACCATAGGTATCTTCATTCCTGCAACGGCGTAGGCGGTAGCAAAGGGAGGATGAACATGAAATACCGCTCTCGCATCCTTCCTAACCTTGTATATGCCAAGGTGGAAGCCCGTCTCTATGGATGGCTTCCCATCACCTTCCAGAACGTTCCCATCAAGATCCAGCGTTAAAATATCCTTAAGCTTAAGCCTGTTCAAATCCGTTCCTGACCTCTTTATATACGCCTTCTCAGATTCTGAATCGAGTACGCTGATGTTTCCAAGCGTTCCAGGACACCAGCCTTGGGCTCCGCATCTTTGAGATATGTTAACAATTTCTCTTTTCAGTTGATTTTCTTTTGAGGCTTTCACTTCATTGTCCTCCAATTTGCAGGCTATTCCATGAATCCGAGACTCTGCAGCTCATAGATAAATATCTTAGTCTCTTCCCTTTTTTATCATTTTATGCCATTCGCGGTGCCCTTTTGGAAACTGTTATAATATTTCATCTAACACTATTCTAGTTGAGAGGTGTATGCTTGTTAACAATAGGTATTGTTGGAAAAACGAATACTGGAAAGACAACTCTGTTCAACGCGGCTACTTTGTTGAACGCGAAAATTTCAAATCTTCCATTCACGACTAAGAAGCCAAATATGGGTACTGCGTACGTTTGTGACGTCTGCGTTTGTAGGGAGTTAGGTGTTAAAGATAATCCTTTGAATTCTTCATGTATTGATGGTTGGCGATATGTTCCAGTTAAGATAATCGACGTTCCAGGCTTAATTAGGGATGCATGGCTTGGTCGAGGCTTAGGAAATCAGTTTTTGACTGTGATTGCACAGGCAGACGCATTGATTCATGTTGTTGATGCGTCTGGATCAATTGATTCCGAAGGCCGGATAACCACTCCTGGCAACGGTAATCCCGTGCAGGATGCTCTTGATGTGGAGTTTGAGCTTCAGCGATGGCTAGCCGAGATTATATTAAATAACAAATCAATGGTTCTTCGTGAAATTGCTTCTGGCAGTATTATGGCTGAGGCGATTGCAAAGCCTTTAGCAGGTATTAAAGCTAATGCTGGCGCTGTGTCTCAGGCGTTGGAGTTGTCTGGATTGAAAGATACGCTTTTTGGCGATTGGACAGTTGATCAGGCTGTTAAGTTCTCTGGTTTTCTATTGTCGTTGATTAAGCCAACTTTAATTGTGGCAAATAAAATGGATATTGCGACATCCGAGAATTATCTAGGAATGCTTAGGGAGCATTTTGGTCGGGGTTTTGTGGCGGCATGCTCAGCTGAGGCTGAGTTGGTACTTCGGCGTGCTGAGAAAATGGGTTTGTTGCATTATACGCCAGGTGAGGAGAAGTTTACGATTAAGCCTAACGCTGTGCTTTCAGCGGAGCAGAAGGGGGCTTTGCGATATGTTGAGACTCGGGTTATGGATAGGTGGATGCGGACTGGAATTCAGCAAGCGTTGAATACGTTGGTGCTCAAACTGTTACGGATGAATATGATTTTCCCAGTTGCTGATGAATCGAAGTTTAGTGATCATCATGGGAATGTGCTTCCGGATGCGTATTTATTAAAGGATGATTCGACGCCGTTGGATTTGGCACGTAGTGTGCATACTAGCCTTTTGGAGAATTACATTCTTGCAATTGACGCTAGGACGGGTATACGTCTTCCTTCGGATTATGTTCTGCGGCATAAGGATGTGATTAAGATAGTTACTCGCCCAAAGGCGAAGCCCAAGATTTAGCTGTATGCCAATGCGTTTGTTGGCTAACTACGCCAGCATAAAGCTCAATCGATAAGCATTCGAGTGCTGAGATTATAGTTACTGTTAAATGTTATGCAATTTCATTATTGGTGGTGGTCACCGATGCACTCTAAGAATGATATGGGCAAACAGTATCATATCTGCTGCGGTCAAGGGGATTTGGAGGAAACTCTGCTTGTACCCGGGGACCCAGATCGGATTCCGAAAATTGCCAGTTCTTGGGATTCCTCGACCGAAGTAGCGAGCAACCGCGAGTTTCGCAGCATCAGAGGTGTTTATCACGGTATACGTATTTCGGCGCTTTCGAGTGGAATTGGCCCCGCTTGCATGGCCATAGTTGTCAATGAGGCTTCAAGGATAGGCGTGAAGAATTTTATCAGGGTGGGCAGCACTGGCACCTTGCAACCAAACATAGCTTGTGGTGATGTGGTCATTTCTTCTGCAGCCGTACGCTTAGACGCTGCAAGCGACTGCTACGTTGTTCCTGAGTATCCGGCTGCTGCTCACTATGAAGTGCTTTTAGCGCTTATCGAAGCGGCCGAGCAATTGGGCATTTGTAATTATCATGTGGGCGTAACCATGACCACGACTGATTTCTATGCAGGGCAAAACCACCCCATAAGAAGAGGGATTTCTATTGGTGAAAATCTGTTTCCTGCTCTTCAGAAGGCGGGAGTTTTGAACATTGAGATGGAAGCTGCTACACTATTTACGTTGGCAAGTCTTTTTGGTCTGAGGGCGGGCGCTGTGTTGGCGGTTTACAATAGTCATGTTACAGGCGAGTTCAAGCCGCATGCTGGGGAAGAGAATGCCATCAAGATCGCCAACGAGGCTGCTCGAATATTGAGCGAGTGGGACGCAGTGAAAACGAAAACTGGGAAACCCTACCTTTTCCCTTCGATACTAAAATGACTGATGGTAAAAAGTGCTTAGCGCGCGCTGGTAAAAAAAACAAAGATAGCAGAGAAAAAAGTAAAAATGAACACATCTAGAACGAAAAAGACTAACTTCCTTTTTTAAAAAAATGGGGAGTGGTGACATATTGAACTTTAGTGCGTTCGATTGTTATGATATTTTGCAACGATCATGGCGTTTAGAATGATCCCTTTAGTATCAGTAATCCAGCTAAAGCGGTGAAAATGATACCGACTATTAACAATAGAAATGCGCCTACCATGAAATAATACTTTCTTGTGTTGATCTTCATATGACTTAAAATTGCGGCAGCCAACTGCATTTCATATGTTACAACAGGTATCGTACTAGGGTCTCCTTGATATCCTTCAAACAATTTCTTTAGTTTTTGGAATACACTTAGTTCGGTTTCCCCTGCACCTGGCCTGTAAACTATTTCCGGAGCTGGAAGCCATGGCACTTCGACGAACGCCCCCAGTGATAAGCCGGAAGCGAGAATATACATAACAAATCCAATTCCAATGAACACACTAATGTATTGGAAGTATGGGTTGCTCATCAGCAAGGCTTTGCCGGTTTGACTTGTTCCCAAAGCGACCAGAAGCCCCACTAGGACCGTGTTGATTATTCCACCAAAACTCATAAGGCTACTCGCTTGAGTATTTAGCGTGTTTCGTCTAGCGAGAATCAAGTCGTATTGTCGTTGGGCAGTTTGAAACAAAAGCGTGCGGGCGGCATCACCAGACAGAGCGTTCGGAGTTTTTTGCGTCATCTTTCATCTATACGACCTTTTCCTTTATTTTCGCGGGCGCTGGATAAGAGCACTCCTTCATATCCTTATTCCAAAAGGGACAGGTAGATTCACCGGGACAATTTTTCCATCTCTTTTCGGGACATGCCATAATGATCCCCTATTGCACTAGGCACCTTTGCTAATATAAGGATAACTCGTAAGGATAAACCTCAGCATGCGCGCATAAGCTTTTAATTTCGGGACAAGCTAGCGCGCCCAGGTTAAGATATGCTTAACTTTAGTGAAGGTCAAGACGAAAAAATTGTTATCGAAGGTGCATCTTAAATCTTATGTTGTGCTATAGCGAATCCTTAATATGGAAAGGTTGGATAAACCAACCAAACATTAAGTAGTGATAATTTGCTAAACTTCAAGAAAAAAACCGCTGTTTCGCTCAAAACTTTACCCAAAGGCAAATTATCTAAAAATTTGACCAAAAAGATCTTTTTTTTATGGTTACTTGTTTCTTTGCTTTATTTAATGGAAAGCCATATCTTTCATATTCACCTAAAACCTACATACAAAATAACGGTTGAGGGTGAAGTAACTTAGGGAGGGTAAAAACGAAATGAAAGTTGTTGCTTCATGGAGTGGCGGAAAAGACAGTTGCTACGCATACTATCTGGCAACCCAACAAGGCTACGAAGTAGTCAACATATTAACCATGATGATGAGTGAAACAAAATCAAACTTCCACATGATACCATCAGGCATACTTGACGCGCAATCAGATGCAATTGGAATCCCATTAGTAAAACAGGTGGCTACGCATGAAACCTACGAGAACGACTTCAAAAGTGCACTGCGAAAGCTCAAAGCAAAGGGCGCTGAAGGCTTAGTCACAGGAGACATCTACGAGGTAGCAGGGCACGAAGAAGGCTGGCTTGGACGAGTCTGCAAAGAAGTAGGCTTAAAACCAATAAAGCCCCTTTGGATGGGTGACACAAAACAGATTTACCTTGATTACTTAAAGAGTGGTTTCAAAGCAACCGTGGTGCGCACCAAACTGGAACTGTTAGGCATGGATTGGCTTGGAAGAACATTAGACAGGAAATTCTACGACGACATCACAAAGCTTGGCAACGTTGACGCCTGCGGCGAAGGCGGCGAATACCACACCGTTGTGACCGACGGACCAACATTCAAGAACAAAATTGAAATTCTAGAAACACAAAAACATAAGCTCGACGGCGGCTTCGGATACTTAGAAATCAAACGATTCGAAGTTAAGCCGAAGGCAAGGTAAAACTCGAAAATGGACGAGACACTCGATGTACTAATAGCAAATAACCCGTTAAAAGCCAAAGCATTCCTCGACGAAATCGACGGCAAAAAACCCCTTTTCATCTGTACAATAGCTACAACGGAAACCGGCAAAATCCCTGGAATCTCAGCAGCAGGAAAACACCCTGAATTTACCGATTACACCCCGCCAGCGGACGCTGAACTGCTGTTGCTTGGCAAATGCAAATCCATTGCCGGTGTGCCTGTGACTCCAGACGGAATTCCGACACCAGCATTGATAACTATGTCGGCTCTACACTTAGCCGATATACCCGTGTTGATTGCCAGTGGCGGATTAAAGATAAAACCGCAGATACCCTTCTTAGACTTCGGCGGAAGCCCAGGAAGAGACATCCGAAGCGGCAACGCAGTTGATAACGTTGCAGAGGTTATTGAGAGAGCTAAAATTGCTGGAGCGCAGTTGGCTAAGGCTGTTGATTATTTTGTGATTGGCGAGAGTATTCCTGGCGGGACAACGACAGCTCTTGGTGTATTATCGGCTTTAGGCGTTAAAGCTGAAGGAAAAGTAAGCAGCACCTTGCCTGAAAACCCACACAGCTTGAAAGCGCAAACAGTTAGGGCAGGTTTAGCTGCTGCAGGCGAAAGTTTTGGCAGTTTAGCAAACAATCCTGCTAGAGCTATTTCATGCGTCGGCGACCCTATGATGGCTGCTTTCTCAGGCTTAGTGGTTGGCGCAGCGTCGCAGGTGCCCGTGTTGATGGCTGGTGGAACTCAAATGAGCGCTGTCTTAGCCCTTGTAAACGCGTTGAATCCAGATGTTCTCTGTAACGTGGCTGTGGGCACTACAAGATGGGTTGTAAAAGACAAGTCGGCTGACCTCAAAGGCATAGTTACCCAGTTCTGTGACGTGCCAATTTTAGCTGCTGACTTAAACTTTGGTTCCTCACGTTTCCCCGGTTTACAGGCTTACGAAACGGGCATTGTGAAGGAAGGCGTCGGTGCAGGAGGCGCTTCTATTGCGGCTATGGCGAAGCTTGGCGGTGCAGTAACAAAAGACTTATTGCTTAAAGAGATAGAGCATAATTATGCTCTGCTGATGGGTTTGAAGTGAGATGGTTATTAAAGAGTTAAAGAACCTCCTGTCTTTCCTCACAATTTTTCCAGTAACAATGGACAAAGACATGCTTACCGACTGTGCCAAAAACATGTGGGCTTTTCCCTTAATCGGCGCATTTATCGGTTTATTGGCTGGAGTGTTCGGGTGGGCAGCTTACCACTTTTTACCTGGCATAGTGGTTGGCGCTTTAGTGTTAGCTTCGTTGCTGCTGATAACTGGGCTTCACCACACAGATGGCTTATTAGACTTCGGCGACGGAATCATGGCTCACGGCACAGCTGAACATAAAATTGAGGTTATGCACGACCAGTTAACTGGCGCAGGCGGCTTATCGTTGGGCATCATGACCATGCTGATTACCGCTTTAGCCATCGGTCAACTCAAAACTGGCTTAATAATCGGCGGCATCATCGCTGTTGAAGCCTCAGCTAAACTTTCCATGGTTGTTATGGCTTGGGCTGGAAAATCAGTCCACCAAGGCATGAGTTCACCCTTTCTAGAAGCGATGCATGGAAGCAAAGGCAACCTGCTCCTCATTGTTGCACTGGTAATTTCTTTTGCGGTGGCTTTGCCTCTGTTGCGTTGGGCAGGGGCTTTCATCGTGCTAGCAGCCGTATTTACCAGCCTTGTCATGGTAGCCATTGCACACAGAAACTTCAACGGAGTCACAGGCGACGTTTTCGGAGCAACCAACGAGATAACCCGAATGGTCTGCGTGATTGTTCTGTTGGCGGTGGTTGCATGGGCATAACAGCACTTGTTATGGCTGGCGGAAAAGGAACCCGCATGCGAATCCCCGAAGAGAAGCCGTTGATTAAAGTTTGCGGTAAACCCGTCATCGAGTACGTGCTGGAGGCGTTGAAAAACGCTAAAAAAATCGATTCTGTCGTTGTCGCTGTCAGCAGTTGCACGCCTAAAACTGCGAAGTTCATGAGTCAGTTTCCCGTTAAAGTGGTTGAAACCCCCGGGAAGGATTATGTTTCCGACATGGGTTACGCCGCACAAAACCTCAAATTAGGCGTTTTCTTAGCCATCGCAGCAGACCTTCCACTGGTCAGGGGCGAAACGTTGGACGCAATCGTTGAACGTTACGAGCACTGCGGCAAGCCAGCGTTGACCGTTGCTGTTCCGCTTGAAACAAAAACCAAGCTTGGCATGAGCGTAGAATATTCCTTCAAAATGGACAACAAAGACGTAGTTCCAGTCGGAATCAACGTTATCGATGGACGTAAACGGTACGGTGACGAATGGCTCGACCAAGACATCTACCTGCTCGACTTAGACGAATTAGCCGTGAACATCAACACAATACAGGAACTGCACTTAGCAGAACGCTTACTTCATGATAAGGCAAAAAATCGGCTTGCCCAATAACAAACAAGAACTAAATTTAAAAGCAAAGTTCAGCATTATTTATTAACTATCACATAACTAAAAAAAGGAGCCTTTTTAGACTTTGGAAGAAAAATCGCTTTATGAACCAGTCCAGAAATTTGTCGCCCTCAACTATGATTGTTCTATTCTTTGCTGCAACGAAGCAGGAAAGCAGGGTATCGGGTCAGTGGATATTTTTGGAGTTCGTTATGCTAATTCTAAAAAGTCTGAAATTGAAACAATAGGTGTTGAAGTAAAGATAGAAAAGGTTCCAATATCGGTTAATTTTGGTCAAGCAAAAGGGTATTCTGTTTTTTGTGATAAGGTGTATTTTGCTTCCCTTAACAAATTTACTGAAGAAGATAAGGAAATTGCCAGATTCTTGGGTATTGGCTTAATTGAAATAGGCGGAGAAAATTCGAATTTCTACTGCACCGAAGTTCTTAAAGCGCCTACGAATATGCCGATAGCTTCGTTGCGAGATTATGTAATAAACTATAAAGGAATTTTTCAATGCAACGAATGCAAGGTTTTTCAACATCTTGAATGTACAGAGGTTAACGAAAGACCTCTTGATTCTTGGACAAAGAAAAAAATAACCGAAGATGGCAAAGGCTTGAAGATTAAAAGAAGAGGCAAGGAAGAATATTATTGCAACACTTGCGCAAAGAAGAAACTAATATAGGTCAAGCAAATGCCGTATGAACTCTCGTAAATAACTAAATCTCGTTTGATCTGAAACGAGTTTTAACCTCGGGCTGTTTTGCTTTCTAACACTTCTTTCAGTGTAGCTTGCATTTTTCTTGCATCTATGTCTAAGAGTGGTGATTCACATATCATTGTCGGATGCATTTGAAAGTCGACGATTACTTCGGCTAACATGCGAAAGTCGGGTCCGTACCTTTCTTCGTCTAAGGGGTGGTGGCGTTTTTCGCCTTGGCTTGTGAACTCGATTTTTGAGAAGTGGCAGTGCATGCTTTTTAGGGCTTCTATTCCAAGTTTCTGTTCGACTTTTTCAGCGATTGCCCTGAAATCTTCGGTTTTCTTTAGGGTTCCTTGATGTAGGGCATGCAGGTGTGCCCAGTCTATGACGAGTTGTGTGTCTTCCACTTCCTGGCAAATGGTTAAAATTTCGTCTAAGGCGCCTACTTGGAATTTTCTTCCCATAGTTTCAGGGCCAAGCTTCACTTTTAAGCCACGGCTCCTCATTTCGGCGTTAACTTCCTTTAAGGCATCAAGGCAAGTTTTGAAAGCATAGTCTTTTTCGAAGCGCCCATAAAAACCCGTGTGAAATACCATGACGTACGCTCCCATCCAGTCGGCAGCGGTTGCGCACGCAATAAGGCGCCGTTTACTTGCTTCCACAACATCCTTTTTACCTGATAAATTCACAAAATAGGAGCCGTGCATACTGAGCCTAACATCGTATTTTCTTGCTTCCTCACCGAGTTTTTCAGCGTCCGCCTGCTTCATCTGCGGCTTTTGACCCCACTGGACAGCTTGATACTCGAAGGCATCCAGACCTTCCTCATGGAGAAGCCTTGGAACATCAGGCGTCTTTGCTCCCATAAGCCTGAACATCGGTGGAACTCCTGCTGGACCAAAACGAGTATGCTCAGTCATACAATCCCTGTCTAAATTTTTAGGTTAAGTGTCTTTATTGTTTTCTATTTTAAAAAGATGTACTTTTAATCGTCGATTATGACGATGCTTTTTGGTAGGCTTCAGCATTAATAACTTTCACTTTTGCTAAATAACGCCCTTTAAGTCAATGCTGACTTTTAAAATTCCGGCAGTTTAGAGACTTTTGTGTTGCAGTAAGTGGACTATTGTTGGAATTGGCACATAAAAGTGGACGTAAACAGCTCCGACTAAAATTCCGATGGTGATTGCCAGCAGGGCATAATCTCCCATGTGAAGTTTTAGCGCATACAGGTTAGTGCGTTTTTTGGTGGCTCCCCAAGCTCGGGACTCCATTGCCTCTGCCAATTCCAGGCTTCGTCGGATAGCGCTAACGATCAAGGGGATAAGCACAGGCACATAATTCCTTATCTTCTTAAGCAAACCGCCCTTCTCCAACTCCAATCCCCTAGCCTTCTGCGCATCCATTATTGTTTGGGCTTCCTCCGCCAGAACAGGAACAAAACGCACCGCGGTGGTAAAGGCGAAAGCAAACTCGTAAGGCACACGGGATTCCTCCAGCGCCAAGCCTAAATGGTCAGGCGAGGTGGTTAGGAAGAAAACTGAGAAGGACTCAACAAGCACCACAAAACGCAGAGTTAACCCAACTGCACTCTCCACGTTAACAGCCGTCAACAAGTACCCTGAAGTAAAATAGTCCGTTCCAACGTTAACTACAAAAATGAAACCTGCCAAAAAAGCGGCTCCTCGCAACGAACGAAGCCACTGTCTTTGAACACTGGCTAACAACACAAATGGAATCTGCAGAACAAACAGAAAAAGCAACGGAATAATCTGAGCGAAAAGAATGGCGACTACGAAAATGGAGATGACGTACACGAATTTTATTCGTGGGTCTAAATTGTGGATTGGAGAGTGAACTTTCCTGAACTTTAAGCCGTCAAAAACGCTCATTTAACTGGTTTACTCTCCTTTGCGTTCAAGATTATTTTTTCTGCTTCGTAAATGTCAATGATGTTTTTCGGGAGCCCCAGCTGCGATAATTTCATGAAGATTTGAGCTATCTGTGGCAGAACAATCGAGGATTCAGTTAAAACATCGGGGTTTGTAAGTATGTCTTTTCCGATGCCTTCTGCAACAATTTTTCCTTCCTTCATCAAAACAACTCTAGGGTTGCACTCAGCCACAAACTCCACATCATGCGTGACGATAACGACCGTTTTCCCTTGAGTCTGCATCTGAATTATAAACTGACGCAGTATCTCCTTTTGGTCATGGTCCTGCCCAATGGTGGGTTCATCCAAAATCAAAGCTTTCGGATCCCAAGCCAAAACAGAAGCCAATGCGACACGTTTCCGCTCGCCTCCGCTAAGAAGGAAAGGTGAAGTTTTCCTGTACTGGGTTAACGCTAAAAGATTCAAAGCCCATGTTACTCGTTCTTCTACGACCTCGGGTTTGAAACCGAAATTTTTGAGGGCAAAAGCGATTTCATCTTCTACTGTTTCGCTGAATAATTGGTGGTCTGGGTTCTGGAAAACAAAACCCACGTTTCTCGCTAAGGCTGCAACGCTTGTCTTAGTTGTTTCAACACCGTCCACACACACTTTTCCCGACGTGGGTTTTAAGAGTCCGTTAAAATGCTTGACAAACGTTGATTTTCCAGCGCCGTTTTGCCCCATTATCGCGACGAATTCGCCGTCTTTTATGGTTAGGGAGACACCCTTTAAGGCTTCCACTTTGTTAGGATACGAAAAGTGAACATTTTCAGCTACAATCATTTGGTTTTCAGCGTCTCCAACAGCTGGTCAGCTAGTTCTTCAGAAGACAACGGGGTATTGCCGCTGAGGTTTAAGCCGTCTTTTTTCAGCATTTGATACAGCAATGTCGCTTTTGGAATTCCTACTCCGATTAAACGCGTTTCTTCCGTGCTGAGAATTTCTCTCGGGTTTCCTTCGAACCGGACTTTTCCTTCATCCATAACTATGAGGTGATCTGTGTATTTTGCCGTTAAGTCCAGTCTGTGCTCCACAAGGATGACGGTTATTCCCTGCTTTTTGTTTAATTCATAAATTACTTCGAAAATTTTTTCAGCGCTTAGCGGGTCAAGGAAAGATGTTGGCTCATCTAAGACGATAATTTCGGGTTCCATGGCGAGGACAGACGCTATTGCCACGCGTTGCTGTTGCCCTCCCGAAATCTCATGAGGTGACCGTTCACGCAAATCATAGATGCCTGTTTGGTTTAGTGCCCAATCAACTTTTTTTCTCATTTCCTCTCGTGGGACCCCAGTGTTTTCTAGCCCGAACGCCACGTCTTTCTCGATAGACAGAGCAAACAGCTGGTTTTCTGGGTTCTGAAACACTAAGCCCACGTGTTTCGCCATTTCATATGTGTGATGCTTAAGCGTGTCTTCACCTGCAACCGAAATTTCGCCCGTTAATTCCCCCTGATAGAAGTGCGGGATTAATCCGTTGAAGCATCGGCACAGAGTTGTTTTCCCGCAGCCGCTTGGTCCAGTAATTAAAACAAACTCGCCTTTCTCCACTTTAATCGAGACATCACTAATTGAGGGCTTGGATGCACCTGGATAAGTATAGGTGAGGTTTTTTGTTTCAATTATAGCCATTTTTCTGTGCCTGCTTCCATAAGCGTAGGCGTTTGCTCATTTAAGCGTAGCTACCCATTTTTGGTTATTCTCTGCTTCAACAGCAGCAGGCACTGCTTAAGCGTTGGTTCTACCTCGCCTGTGCCGGTTACTCCCGCCGCCATGGCGTGGCCACCGCCGACTCCTTGCAGGTACTCACCTAAAGGCGCTGCAATGTCCTTTCCCAAATTGACACCTGCCTGTTCGGTGAACTGGCGTGTGCAACGTAGGCTTACAACTATTTTCCCGTTTTTCTGCCCCGCAACAGCCGACATGTGCGCCCCTAAATCAACCAGGGATTTAGCTGCTGGGGCTTGGTAAGCGCTAACATGGGAGAGGGCAATTATCCACTCGTTGATTCTCAAAACTTTCGCCCTTTTGCAGGCTTTTAGCTTCGCTAAACGCTCAGAAACATCTATCGGTAGAGTAAACTGCGTCAATGTCTCCTGAGCATCTATCCCCTCAGCAACGAGTTTACCGACGATCTCAAGAGTAGAAGCATTTGCCAAAGCAAAATGCCGCGTATCAAAAGCTATCCCCACAAACAAAGCTTTCGCCTCGTTCAGGTTAGGCTTTGTTTTCGCTTGCCTGAAAAGCCTATAGACTATTTCACAATTAGCAGCTGCCTTCTCATCTATGATGCATAACTTGCAGATTTTGGTTGTTTCTGGGTTCGGCGAGTGATGGTCGATAATTATTTTTGGCGCTGGAGACTTTTTTATTGTTTCAGCCACTTGGTCAAGCTGTTCAATCGTATTCATATCCACGAGTATGACGACGTCTGCGGATTCAATGTTCGGGTTTAAGTTAACAGTTATAGGCAGATATTCCAAAAGCAGCTTGGCAGGCTTGTTGATGCCTTGGGGGCATCCAATCTCAGTTATAACATTCGGCATAAACCGTTTCAGCAAACCCTGTAACGCGAAAGCTGAACATATTGCGTCAGCGTCTGCGCTGTGGTGGCATAATAAAAGGACAAAAGCTGCTTTATTATCTTCTAAAATTTTTGTTAGTTTTTGGAAATCGTTCATTTTATTTTTCTCAAATAGTTTTCACTGGCTCTATGGGCTTCATTTATGGCTTCTTTAACCAGCATTTCTGCATCGATATCTTTAGCTGCCGGCGCCAACTCAAGGTCTATTTCTACAGTAACGTTTACTGGTTTTGACCCAGAGGCTTCCACACAAATATCCAACTTATCAACCATCTTGGAGCGAACTTTAGAGAGAACGTATTTTCTGGCTGCGTTCTCTGCTGTTGAACATAAAGTTTCTATTTGCTCAGTGGTTAGCTCTGGTATACCCAGCTCTACCACAAGCTTCACCTCTACGATGATGGCTGAGAAACTGGACTTAGGTCTTCTTGGAGTTTCGTCTGTGCTTCTTTTATTTGGCTGCGCATTCTTTCTTCTTGTCTTGCCAGAACAGTGCTTCTTGTATCCAAAAGCTCTTTTCGCTCAACCAGGTCTTCGGTTACTTTCGGCTTCTCTGCCTTAACCAACAATGAACCGATTGCCTTGTAAATAACCGCGTCATCAGCTGTTTTTTGCAGTTCAGCCACTGTCTGCTCTACCTCTGTTTTCTCCATTTCAACCTGCTGTTTCTGCGCTAAAAT
>Ga0326728_10013746_pt1 | contig 17470 bp, 16 predicted proteins | sample MB3enrmetagenome_FD_207602 | JGI IMG/M metagenome (GOLD analysis project Ga0326728, IMG submission 207602) | Lab enriched peat soil microbial communities from McLean, Ithaca, NY, United States - MB31MN | ecosystem: Environmental > Terrestrial > Soil > Wetlands > Peat | place: USA: New York... | reverse complement strand
ACCGATTTGATTTTCTCCGCAGCCTGTTCTTTTTCCATCGCCTGCCTCTCACCCTTCGCTACGCGTGATAGTATGGGGTGAGTGAAGGGGTTCGAACCCTCGACACCCGGGTCCACAGCCCGGTGCTCTACCGCTGAGCTACACCCACCGTTTCTCTTCAATTTTTAGCACATGCAGTACCAAAAGTCAATTCAGACGGACGAAAGGCAGGGTGCTTCGGTGGGGTTTTCGCACGGGGCTGCCGCAATCTCAAGCCCCTCAGCCCTCTCATCGCAGGTCTCCTTCGTTGGATTATGTGAAAGAAGTGAAGAACGTTCCCGTCGTCCTTCTTAGTGAAATGGAGGTATAATAGCATTGGATCGGGTCCGGTCCACAACACAAAAGAAGGGTAGTTAAAGCCTACGCAGGAGACCATGATGCAGGAACTTGCGGCAAAGAACAGGGGCCACAGGCGCTTTCACGAGGACAGGCCGGTCGGGCAGATGCGCAGGGCGTCCGACGTGCCGAAGAGACCTTTTGGGGAGCCGGCCCTTGAGATCTAGACCAATCTATTACGGCTGGACGATAGTCGTCGTTGCCTTTCTCTCTCTTGGCACGTGGCTCGCCATGCGGACTACCTTCTCCCTCTTCCTGATAGCCCTTCTCGACGAGTTCCACTGGAGCCGCGCTGCTGCCGCGGGGGTTCAATCCGTCTCCTTCATCGTTTATATGTGCTCGGCCCCGCTCGTTGGGTCGCTGATAGACAGGTTCGGGCCGAGGCGCGTCATCCCCCCGGGGATCGTCGTGCTCTGCGCCGGTCTTTTTCTCTCGAGCCGCGTGCACACACTCGCACAGTTCTACCTTTTCTATGGGGTGATAGCGGGCTTCGGGGTCACCTTCGTCAGCATCAGCCCTTTCTCGGCCGTACTCTCCCGCTGGTTTCAGAAAAAGCGGGGCCTGGCGAGCGGTATCGCGGTATCCGGAATGGGAGTCGGGACGTTCGTATTCGTGCCGCTGACGCAGTACGTGATCGGAGGCGCCGGATGGCGGTCTGCCTTCATGGTCCTTTCGGGATGCATCTTTCTTGTTCTCCTTCCCTTGAGTGCCCTGTTGCTGCGGCGAAGCCCCCAGGACATGGGTCTTGCTGTAGACGGCGCCGAGGGCATCGCAGAAAGGAAAAGAGGTATCGAAATCGTCGACCGTGTATGGGCGGAAACGGACTGGACTGTTAAGCGGGCCGCGAGGGAGGTGAGATTCTGGTCCCTGCTGCTTTTCTCCTTGCTCATCATCTTCCCGGTCTACCTCGTCGTTATCCATGGCGCAAAGGTCTTGGCCGACAGTGGCTTGGGTAAGATGGACGTGGCCTTCATGATCGCAGTGGTGGGCATCACCTCCTCGGCGTTCCAGGTTTTCTGGGGATGGCTTTCCGACAGGGTCGGACGGGAAGTCACCGTGAGCCTTGGCGCCACCGCCCTGCTGCTTGCTATTTTTCTTCTCCTCCTTGTCGAGCAGGGGCGTAGCCGGTCGCTGACGTACCTCTTCGTCTTCTTCTTCGGCTGTGGGTGGGGTGTCACCGCCCCCATGTTCATGGCGACGGCGGCCGATCTTTTTCAGGGAAGATCGTTCGGCCTGATCTATGGCATTACCGAGGCGGTGATAGGTGTCGGCTGTGCGCTCGGGCCATGGCTGGGAGGTCTTATCTTCGATGTGACCGGCAGCTATCGCATAGCCTTTCTCGCCGCAATCGCGTCGTGCGCCGCATCTTGTCCGTTTGCCTGGGCCGCGGCGCCCAGGAAGGTGCGCCGCCGCCTAAGGGGCTCATATTGACGGCCGTCCCATTTTCCGCCCGCCCCGGTTGATTACCGCCCGCCTTCCTGCTACAATAAGCCATGATTCCCGAACTGAAGCAGAAATTGGCGGCCTACAGCCCCTCCTCGCTGCACTCCGACGCCGGGGCGAGGGCATCCGTGCTCATACCGATTGTTGCCGACGGCGGCGATGATACCCGTATCATCCTGACGAAAAGAACGACCACGTTAAGGTACCATAAAGGGGAGATCTCATTTCCGGGCGGCATGTACGAGGAGGATGATCGGGAAACGGTGCGGACGGCACTACGGGAATGCGACGAGGAGATCGGTGTAAAACCTGACGATATCCAAATCGTCGGCCGGCTGGACGATATGGAGACCCTCACCGGGTTTGTGATCACCCCGTATGTGGGCCTCATACCCTATCCCTATGACTTCAAGCTCAACCGCGATGAGGTGCATCATCTTATCTGCCTGCCTTTCAGCTACCTGATGGATTGTGAGCCGGAGACGACAACGGCGGAACGCCGGGGGAAGACCGTAGAAGCTCCCGTAATCTATTACGAAGGCGAAAGGATATGGGGAGCGACATGCAAGCTGCTCTTGCAGCTCAGACAGATCCTCAAAGGATGAAGCCGTTTAACCTGAAGGTGCTGGTTTTTCTCTCCGTGGGCCACCTGACGGTCGATATCTACCAGGGGGCGCTGCCGGCAATACTTCCTTTCCTCAAGGAACATCTCGCCCTTGACTATACCATGGCGGGCGTTATTCTGGTCGTTGCCAACTTTGCCTCTTCCGTCCTTCAGCCCCTGTTCGGGCTCGTCTCGGACAAAAAGGAGCAGGCATTTCTGCTGCCCCTCGGCATATTGGCTGCGGGTATGGGCTTCTCGCTGCTCTCCCTGCCGTCACACTATCCGGCCGTCCTTGCCCTCGTGGCCGTCAGCGGTCTCGGCATCGCATCCTTTCACGTCGAAGGGTACAAGAGGGCGGCTTTTTTTACCGGCGACAGAGCGGCCACCGGCATGTCGGTCTTTTCCGTGGGAGGCAATCTCGGCTTTGCCCTGGGGTTGATGATCGCCCTGTGGACCGTCTCCCGCTTTGGCTTCCCTTCTCTGCCGCTCGTCGCGATCCCCGCACTTCTTTACACCGCGGCTTTTATCGCCCTGAGAAAGGCCGTGGCCCGCCCGGCCACGGCAGGGCCGGGAGTGCGTGCCGGACGGGAAACAGGGCAGGCTGCGGCAAAAGGCGCTTACAGCGCTCTCGCGCTGATCATCTGCGTCGTGATCATGCGCTCGTGGATCCAACTCGGGCTCGTGGCCTATATTCCCTTCTATTTCATCGGCTTTCTCAAGGGTAATCCGGTGTATGCGGGAAAACTGGTAAGCACGTTCCTCGTCGGGGGCGCCGTAGGCACGCTCGTGGGGGCGCCCATCGCAGACAGGTGGGGGCACATGTTCGAAGTGCGGATGAGCATGCTCCTTACCGCTCTCGGTTTTCCCCTTATTTTCCTGGTGAAGGGCGATCTGCTCTTCGTGGTGTTTTTCATACTCGGGGGCATACTTGTCTCGAGCTTTTCCGTCACCGTCGTCATGGCCCAGAAGCTTCTCCCGAGAAACATCGGCATGGCGTCGGGTCTCATGACGGGGTTCGCAATCGGGGCAGGGGGTGTAGGCGTGACGCTCCTCGGAGTGGTCGCCGACCACTCGGGCGTCGACATCGCCCTCAAGTCGATCGGCATACTGCCGGTTGCCGGGCTGGCACTGGGCCTGATATTGAGATATTCGCCCGGGCAGGGTGCGCCGGCATGAAACCGGTCATCAGCATCGTCGGAAGGCAGAACGTGGGGAAATCCACCCTTTTCAACCGCATTATCGGCCACAGGAAGGCCATAACCGAGGATATTCCCGGCGTCACGAGGGACCGGAACTACGGCGAGTTTGAGTTTGGGGGAAAATCCTTCGTGATCGTCGATACCGGGGGATTTGAGCCGGAGGGCACCGAGAAGATCACGTCTCTCGTGAAAGAGCAGATCTACGGGGCCGTGGAAGAGTCGTCGATGATCATATTTCTCTTGGACGCGCGCGACGGCCTGCTGCCCGAGGACCGCGAGATAGCGTCAATTCTGCGCCGCTACAACAAGCCCGTCTTCTACGTGGTCAACAAGGTGGATTCGCACAAACGGGAGGCGGAGACCGCTGATTTTTACCGGCTGGGTGTGGAAAAGCTCTATTTGGTCAGCGCTGCCCATGGGCTCGGGGTGGGCGATTTGCTCGAAGACATTGCCCGGATAGCGGAAGCGGAGCCGGAGGAAGAGGCACCCCGGGGCATAAAAATCGCCGTCGTGGGCAGACCGAATACGGGCAAATCGTCCATCGTGAACAGGCTGCTCGGCTCAGACCGCATGATCGTAAGCGACGCACCGGGAACTACGAGAGACGCGATCGATTCGGTCATCCAATTTGAGGGGAAGACTTTCACCGTGATCGACACCGCCGGATTGAGAAAAAAGAGCAGGATTTCGCAGAAAGTGGAGGAGTATTCAGTGACGAGTGCCCTGCGGAGCATCGAGCGGGCAGATGTCGTCAATCTCGTCATCGACGGACAGCTCGGGATCGGCCATCAGGATGGGACTATCGCCCATTTTATCGTCTCGACGGGCAAGGGGATCGGGATCGTGGTGAACAAGCGGGATCTGATGGACCGTGATGTCGCTGAAGACGAGTATCGCACAATGGTCCGGCAGCGTCTCCCCCATGCGGACTTCGCGCCCGTCATCTTCACCTCGGCTCTCACAGGGGAGCAGGTGGAAAACATACTTGACATCGATACCGCCATCTACGGGCAGTTGACAACGAGGATATCCACACCGAAGCTGAATAATGCCTTCGAGGAGTTCACCCGGAGGCTGAGTCCCCCCATGGCGGAAGGGAAGCAGGTGAAGATTTTCTATGTGAGCCAGCTCAAGTCGGTGCCTCCCACATTCATCCTCTTCCTGAATTACCCGGAACGTATTCCGGAGCATTACAAGAGATATCTCGAGAACGCGCTGAGGGAAAAATACGGCTTCATGGGCGCCCCGATAAGACTCCTTTTCAGGAAGAAGTGAAGGGAGTGGACATTTCCGCGTCTTCTTTGCTATTATAAGCCCGCGGCACAAAACGGAAAGCGAAATACCGGCTAAAGAGGAGATGGTTATGAAGAGAGCGGGCTTTGTGTGGTGCATCTGTTTTCTGGTCGGTCTGTGCGCGGCAGGCTGCGGTGAAAAGGCCCCTTCCACGATCAGGGTGGGGGTTATCGCCGAATTGACGGGCGATATGCCGGCTGTGGGGGAATCCTGCAAGAAGGCCGCGCAACTGGCAGTAAAGGAAATGAACGACGCCGGCGGCGTCCAGGTGGGCGATAAGCGCTACAAGGTGGAGCTCTTCATAGAGGACAATGCGGGAAAGGCCGATCAGTCCGCTTCCGCCGCCCAGAAGCTGATCACGCAGCAGAAAGTGGTCGCTATTATCGGCCCCAACGCGACCCGTTACGCCATCCCTGCCTCGGAGATAGCCGAGGGCTCGAAAGTCCTCCTCATCACGCCGTGGTCCACGAACCCCAAGACGACAACCGACGCGAAAACGGGGGCCCCGAAGAAATACGTCTTCCGCGCCTGCTTCATCGATCCCTTTCAGGGACGCGTCCTGGCCCGCTTCGCCATGGACAGCCTGAAGGCGCAGAAGGCCGCGGTCCTCTACGATGTCGCATCCGATTATAATAAGGGAATCGCGGAATTTTTTAAAACGACCTTTGAGCAGAACGGGGGGAAGGTCGTCGCCTTTGAGACGTATACGACCAACGACAGGGACTTCTCCGCGCAGCTTACCAAGATAAAGAAGGCCGAGCCCGACGTCGTTTTCCTTCCGAACTACTACAGCGAGGTTCCGCTCCAGATCCAGCAGGCCAGGAGACTGGGCATCAAGGCGCTTTTCCTCGGAAGCGACTCCTGGGGGAGCCAGGAGCTGATCAAGCTGTGCGGCAATGACTGCGAAGGGTACTACTTCAGCACGCACTACGCGCCGGATACGGCGGCCCCGGCGGCGAGGAGGTTCATTCAGGCCTTTAAGACGGCCTACGGCGGCATGCCCGACGATGTGGCTGCCCTGACCTATGATTCCTTCGGTCTTTTCAGGCAGGCAGTCATCGAGGCCGGCAAGATCGATCGGCAGGCCGTGAGGGATGCCCTCGCAAAGATTCAGAAGTACGAGGGGGTGACCGGTGACATGCAGTTCAGGGAAGGTTCGTCCGATCCTGTAAAAAGCGCCGTGATTCTCAAGATCAAGGATGGCAGTTTTGTCTACTTCGCTAATGCGAATCCATGAGTCAGGACCGGCCGGAGGGAGGCGCAAGGGTCGTGAGGCCTTCTCCCCTTTTTCCCCGAGGCAATTGCCGGACCAGGACCTTCGATGAGCTACCTCTTGCAGCAGGTTTTGAACGCGCTCCAGCTCGGGAGCATCTATGCCCTCATCGCATTGGGCTATACCATGGTCTACGGCATTCTCACCATGATCAATTTTGCCCACGGCGACCTTTTCATGGTGGGCGCCTTTCTCTGTTTTCTCTCCGTGGTGCTTTTGAAGCTCCCTTTCGTGCCCGTCCTGCTCGTAAGCATGGTGGGCACGGCCCTCCTGGGCGTGACGATCGAGCGGCTCGCTTATAAACCCCTTCGTCAGGCGCCCAGGGTATCGGCGATCATCACGGCGCTGGGGGTAGGTCTTTTTCTCGAAAATTTTACCCTCGCCCTGAGCCCGTACCCCAAGCACATTCCTTCTTTTGTCCCGGATATGTCCTGGATGCTCGGGGATGTATCAATCTCATTGCTGCAGATCGTCGTGATCGCGTGCTCCCTTGTCCTGATGGTCCTCCTCGATCTCATGGTGAGGCGGACGATGATAGGCATGGCCATGAGAGCCATTTCATGGGATAAAACGACGGTGCCCCTGATGGGTGTGCCCGTCGATCTGGTCATTTCTATGACCTTTGCTATCGGCACGAGTCTCGGCGGCGTTGCCGGCGTGCTCTACGGGCTCGCCTACCCGGTCATCGACCCCTACATGGGGATCATGGTGGGATGGAAGGCGTTCATTTCCGCGGTGGTGGGGGGTATAGGGAATGTACGGGGCGCCATGATCGGCGGCTACGTCCTCGGCGCCCTCGAAATTCTCGTCGTTGCGTTTCTGCCATCCACCTACCGGGATTTCGTCGCCTTTGGCCTGCTGCTCGTGCTACTTGTTTTTCGACCTCATGGCATTCTGGGCAAACCCACCGTGCAGAAGGTATGATGCCATGACGGACCCTCTCATCGGGAAAAGCTTGATGGGCCAGGCCCGGTCGCTCGCGAACAGGCAGTGGTTCAAAGGCGGGCTCGTTGCCGCCGCTTTTTTGCTCTCCTTCGTTATTCCTGCAACGGGCCTTCTCGACCAATACGTCCAGCTCATCCTGATGTATATCGGCATCAACATCATCCTCACCGTCAGCCTCAATCTCATCAACGGCTATATGGGTGAATTCTCCGTGGGCCACGCGGGTTTCATGGCGGTGGGGGCCTATACCGCCTCGGTCATCTCGGTGCGCCTCTTCCCTGTCCCGTGGGGACCCTGGCTCTTCCCCGTCGCCGTGGCGGCGGGAGGCCTGGCCGCTGCCGTCACGGGTCTGCTCGTCGCTTTTCCGTCTTTCAAGACTCGCGGCGATTACCTCGCCATCGTTACCCTCGCCTTTGGCATGATCGTCAAGTCGGCGATCGAGAATATCGATGCCCTGGGCGGACCGCGGGGGTTTCTCGGAATGGAGAGACTGACGACCCTGCCATGGGTATTTTTCTGGACGGCGCTCTCCATTCTGGCTATCCGCAATCTTGTTTACTCACGCTTCGGCCGCGGCATCCTGTCGATCAGGGAGGATGAGATCGCCGCCGAGCTGTCGACGGTCGATACACGGCGCGTCAAGATGATCGCCTTCGTGGTTTCGTCATTCTTCGCCGGCGTTGCCGGCGCCCTGTTCGCCCACCTCCTCCAGTTCATCAATCCTCGCGTCTTTGACATCATCAAGTCGACGGACATCCTCATCATGGTCTATCTCGGCGGCATCGGTTCTTTGGGAGGATCGATTATCGGGGCCGTCGTCTACACGGTCCTCCTGGAGTTGCTCAGGCCTCTCGGCGTCTGGCGGATGGTGCTCATGCCCCTCGTGCTCGTCCTTCTCATGATCTATCGGCCGAAGGGCATCATGGGGCTCCGCGAGTTCTCCTGGTTCGTACCCGGCGCGGACCTGTTCGCAAGCCGGCGGTGGCACAGGAAGAAAGGGACGGTCTATGGCCCTCCTTGAAATAGACCACCTCACACACCGCTTCGGCGGCCTGCTCGCGCTTTCCGATTTCAACCTGAGCCTCGACGGGAATGAACTGGTGGGCATTATTGGCCCCAACGGCGCGGGCAAGACGACTGTCTTCAACCTGATCTCCGGCGTATACCGCCCCACGAAAGGCAGCATCAGTGTCGAGGGAAGAGAGCTTGTCGGTCTGGCACCGAACCGGATCGCGGCGCTCGGCATCGCGAGGACCTTTCAAAACATCAGGTTGTTCAAGGATCTTTCCGTGCTCGACAACGTGAGATGCGCCAACTACGGGCAGGCGGGGTACGGCGCCCTTTTGGCTTTATTCCGGCTCGGTCGCTGCCGCAGGGAAGAGGCCGTCATCATCGACCGCTCAATGGAGCTGCTTACCCTGTTCCAGCTTGACGGCCATGCGGAAGAGCCGTCCAGGAACCTGCCTTACGGCCTGCAGCGGCGGCTCGAGATCGCAAGGGCCCTGGCAACGCGCCCAAAACTCCTGCTCCTCGACGAGCCGGCGGCGGGGATGAACCCGGCGGAGATAACGAGGCTGATGGGGCTGATCGAGTGGGTGCGAAAGGCCTTCAACGTGACAATCGTTCTCATCGAGCACCAGATGCAGCTCGTGATGAACCTGTGCGAGCGCCTTGTGGTGCTCGACTTCGGCGTCACCATCGCGGAAGGCAAGCCCCATGAGATACGCAGCGACAGCCGGGTTCTTGCGGCCTATCTTGGGGAGGAGCAGCCGGCATGAGCGGCGAAGTCGTCCTGTCGATAGAAGATCTCAGGGTATGGTACGGCAACATCCAGGCGTTAAGGGGCATCTCTTTTGAAGTGCGGCAAGGAGAGATGGTGGCGCTCATCGGGGCGAACGGCGCAGGGAAATCCTCCACGCTGAGGGCCATCTCGGGAATGGTGCCCTACGAAGGCACTATCGCCTATAAGGGACGCACGCTGCGCGGCATACCCTCTCACCGGATCGTGTCGATGGGCATCGCGCACGTGCCGGAGGGCCGGGGCATTTTCGGCAACCTGAAGGTGAATGAGAACCTCAAGCTCGCCACGTGGCACAGGAAGGACAAGGACGGGATAGCAAAAGACTACCGGCGCATATTTGCCCTGTTCCCCGTGCTCTACGAACGGAGGGAACAATCGGGGGGGACGCTGTCGGGCGGCGAGCAGCAGATGCTCGCCGTGGCAAGGGCCCTTATGAGCCGGGGCAGCCTGATGCTTCTCGATGAACCCTCCATGGGTCTTGCCCCGATACTCGTTCAGGAGATCTTCTCCGTCCTCAAAGAGATCAACCGTAGCGGCTCGACCATCCTGCTGGTCGAACAAAATGCCCACATCTCGCTGCGAAACGCCTCCTTCGGCCATGTGCTGGAAACCGGCGCCGTCATACTGTCGGGCCCCGGGGAAAGCCTGCTCAACGACCCGCACGTCCGCGCGGCCTATCTGGGCACGCCGGTAGCCTAATTTCCTTGACAAAGGGGCAGGGGACTTTTATCGTAAAGGAAATTCGGCGCTATGCGCCGGAATGGAGTGGTGATGAAAACGCGTTTTGTCTGGTTTCTTACCGTTGCCCATGCGTCCGCCGACATCAATCAGGGGTCCATACCCGTCCTCCTTCCCTTCTTTATTGCAGCGCATCATCTCTCCTATACCGCTGCTGCCGCCATCGTCTTTGGGGTAAACATCGTCTCGACCGTCTTTCAGCCGCTTTTTGGCTACATGTCCGACCGCTGGTCGAGACCGTGGTTGATTCCGGTTTCCATGGTCGTCATAGGACTTGGTGTCTCCTTCGCGGGATTTGCCCCCACCTATCGCATCGGCGTCGCTTCCGTCATGGTCAGCGGACTGGGTATCGCAGCCTTCCATCCGGAGGGAGCCAGGCTGATGAACTATTTGGCCGGTGATAAAAAGGCTACGGCAATGAGTTTTTTCGGCATCGGGGGCCAGCTCGGTTTTGCCGTTGGTCCCCTTATCGCCACTGCGGCTCTCTTTTGGTGGGGCCTCAAGGGTACCGCCTGCCTCATCGTCCCCCCGGCGGTGATGGCGGGGCTCTTTCTCTACATGTTGCCCCGTCTCACCACGGGTTATGAACCAAAAACGGCCTCCCGGTCTCGAGAGACGGACCAGGAAGGCCCGGACCGCTGGCCTGCGTTTATCTGTCTTGCCATTGCCCTGCTCAGCCGTTCGGTGATGTTTTATGGGCTCAATACGTTCCTGCCCCTTTTCTGGATCCATGTGTTGCACCAGTCAAGGGCGCGTGGGGGTTCGGCCCTCACCGTCTTACTTGTTGCATTGATGGCGGGAAACTTTCTGGGCGGAAGGAGCGCGGACCGTGTGGGCTTACGTGCGGTGACCGTTATCAGTTTTCTCCTCCTTTCAGCTTTTCTTCCCCTTCTGCTCGTTACCTCGAACCCGCTGGTTGCGACACTGTTTCTCGTGCCCATTGGGCTGCTGCTTTCGGCGCCGTTCGGCCCCATGGTTGTACTCGGGCAATCCTACCTTCCACACAGGGTGGGTCTCGCCTCGGGAATCACCCTGGGCCTCGCCTTCTCCTTTGGCGGACTGACAACCCCTCTCCTCGGATGGATCGCCGATTACCACGGACTTCGTGCGGCGATCGGCGTCGTGGCTTTCATGCCCATGCTGTCTGCGGTCCTGTCCCTTATGCTGCCCGCGCAAAAAAATAGATAAACCGGCAAGGCAACCCCTTTTCGCGGCTGTATACCGAGTTGCATTCAAAGGCACCACCCGGAGGGGGCGACCCGGCAAAGCACGATGGAGCCGGGTACCCCGCCGGTGGCGGCGCAGATAGCGCCGACAAAGGTGCGGCTTCGATAAGCGACCTGGTATTAGTGGACTGCCAATAGCTGGGAATGAAATCTGCGCGCGATCCGGGCGGCAATTCTCTGCAGCGCCGCCCTTCTGTTGAAATCTTCCAGGTTGATGCTGGTTGCGTCGTATACCTCAGCGTCGCCAAACGTCCACGTCTTCACCACCTTGTCCTCTTTGGTCAGGGTCAAGCTGATAATGGCCGTGGCCGTCTTTTGCACGCTTTGCCCTGCAGCGCTTAACGCGCCGGGTCCGGTGATCACGCTCACGATGGTCCCCTGCAGCGTCGCGTCCGCCCCGGCTGTGTTTATCTGAAAGAGTCCGCTGCCCGCAAGCTCCATCGAGAAAGCGTCAGTGAAGAAGCCGGATACCTGAGGCTCAAGGCTCTTGTTCGTGAAGACAGGGATGTTGAGAGACATAATCTCCCCGCCGTATATGCCTTTGTCCCGGACAAGCTCGTACCCGCACCCGCTGATGAGGAGCACGGCGCACACAAGAAGGGATGCCGATAGTAGTCTATGTATCTTCATTGGACCCTCACGCGACGATATTGACAAGCCTGTTCGGCACCACGATTACCTTCCTTATCTGCCGGCCCATGAGATGGCGCTGCACCTTTTCAAGGGAAAGGATAAGGTTTTTCAGCGCTGCCTCGTCCGTGTCGCGCTCCACGTCGACCGTATCCCTCAGCTTGCCGTTCACCTGGATCGCAACAGTCACCGTCTCCTCTCTGACGTAAGCCGCATCAAATGTCGGCCATGGAGAGTTGACGAGGAGGTCATCGTGGCCGAGCGCCTGCCAGAGCTCCTGCGTGATGTGGGGGCAGAAAGGGCTGACGAGCACGATCAGATGGTCGATAGCGCCTTTCAGCACGTGCAGGCTTTCGCTGTCCGTGCGCCCCGACTCAGCAAACCTGTGGATACTGTTCGTAAGCTCCATAGTCGCTGCTATGGCCGTATTCAGGTGGAACCTTTCCACGTCTTCCGTCACTTTCTTTATGGTCTTGTGGACCATATGGACGAGGAGAGAGATCTCTTTATCCGAAGACCCGATCATGGAGACGGATTCCACGGCTTTCAGCGTGTCTCTCCGTTCCATCACAAGCCTCCACAGTCTCTGCAGGAAGCGGTGGGAGCCTTCTACGCCTTTATCACTCCAGTCAAGGTCTTTCTCCGGTGGAGAGGCAAACAGGCAGAACAGGCGGGCCGTATCGGCGCCGAAACGCTCGATGAGGTAGTCGGGGTCGACCACATTTCCCTTCGACTTGCTCATCTTTGCGCCGTCTTTTATCACCATCCCCTGGGTCAGAAGGTTCTCGAACGGCTCACGGACCCCTACGAGACCAAGCTCGTTCAGCACCCTGTTGAAAAACCTCGAGTAGAGCAGGTGGAGCACGGCGTGCTCCACGCCGCCGATGTACTGGTTTACGGGCATCCAGTAATCAACCGCGTTGCGGTCAAGGGGGGCCTTGTCGTAGTGCGGGCACGCGTACCTCAGAAAATACCAGGACGATTCGACGAACGTGTCCATGGTATCCGTTTCTCTCCTTGCCTGTTTTCCGCATTTTGGGCAGCTCACCTCATAGAAGTCCGGGTGATCGGCAAGGGGAGATCTCCCCACCATCAACACCCGCACATCGAGGGGAAGCACGACAGGCAGGTCCTCATAGGGGACCGGCACAACGCCACAGGCCTCGCAGTGGACCATAGGGATCGGCGTACCCCAGTAGCGCTGCCGGGAAATCCCCCAATCCTTGAGGCGGTAATTGATCGTTCGCGAGCCGATCCGGTGTTCTTCGAGGTAATCGATGATGGCGGGTATGGCGTCCCTGTTGTCCATGCCGTCGAATGGGCCCGAATTAACCAGCGAGCCCTCGCCCTCGTAGGCCCGCTCCATGGAGGCGGGGTCGAGGCTTCCGTCGTCGGGCATGATGGTAACGACGACGGGCAGATCAAATTCCCGGGCAAACTCGAAGTCCCTTTGATCATGAGCGGGAACAGCCATAATGGCGCCGGTCCCGTATTCGGCAAGGACGAAATTGCTCACGAATACCGGTACTTTTTGATTCGTGAGGGGGTTCAGCGCGTAGGCCCCCGTGAATACGCCTTCCTTTTTCAACGTAAGCTCGGCCCTGAAACTGCGATCCTGCATTTGCGCCTTTTCCACGAAGACGGCTACCTCCTTTTCATAAGGAGTCCCGATGGATAGTGTCGCGGCAAGGGGATGCTCGGGGGCCAGCACCATAAACGTCACCCCGTAGAGGGTGTCGGGCCTCGTGGTGAAAACGGTAAGATGGTTTCCCTCTTCCAGGGGGAAATTGACCTCCACCCCGTGGCTCTTGCCTATCCAGTTCCTCTGCATGCTGAGTACCCGTTCCGGCCACCCGGGCAGCTTTGCAGTATACTCGTAGAGCTCGTCGGCATACCGGGTGATGGCGAAAAACCATTGGGCCAGCTCATTTTGGATTACCTTGAAGCCGCACCGCCAGCACCTGCCGTCCTCGACCTGTTCATTGGCGAGCACGGTTTGGCACTGCTCACAATAATTGACGGGAGCGCTCTTCCGGTAGACAAGTCCCTTTTCATACATTTTCAGGAAAATCCATTGCTCCCAGCCGTAATACTCCACGTCGCACGTGGCTATCTCCCTGTCCCAGTCATACCCGAAGCCGAGGCGCTTCAACTGTTGTTTCATGTACGCTATATTCTCCCCGGTCCAGACAGCCGGATGCACGCCGTGTTGGATAGCCGCATTTTCAGCGGGCATGCCAAAGGCGTCCCACCCTATGGGATGGAGCACGTTGAACCCCTTCATTCTCTTGTAACGGGCGATCACATCGCCGATGGAGTAGTTCCTCACGTGGCCCATATGGATCTTGCCCGAGGGGTAGGGGAACATCTCCAGGAGGTAAAACTTTTCCCGGTCTTTTTCTTCCGAGACATGAAACAGGCGCTCCTTTTCCCACACAGCCTGCCATTTCTCTTCTACGGCTTTCTGGTCATAGCCCCTGATATCGTAGTTATCCATTCCGCCCCACCGTCGCTTTTGTGAGCAGAGACGACCCGCAAAACGGGTGCCCCGAGCGGCTTTGCCGCTGGAGGGGGCCGCTGAGCCCCACCCTAGTGCCCTCTCTGCATTGCCCTGATGCGCAGCCGCAAGGCGTTAAGTTTTATGAACCCGCTTGCGTCTTGCTGGTTGTACACGGCGTCCTTGTCAAAGGTTGCAAAGTCCTGTTTGTAGAGGGATGTTTCCGATTTCCGGCCGACAACGATCGTGTTGCCTTTGTACAGCTTCAGCCGCACCGTCCCCGTCACCCCGACCTGTGTCTGCTCGATGAAGGCACGGAGGGCCTCCATTTCCGGGGAATACCAGAAGCCGTAATAGATCAGCTCCGAAATCCTGGTAATGAGACTGTCTCTGAGGTGCATGACCTCCCGGTCCATCGTGATCGACTCTATGGCCCGGTGCGCTGCATGGAGTACCGTGCAACCCGGCGTTTCATACACCCCTCGCGACTTCATGCCGACAAACCTGTTCTCCACGATATCGACCCTGCCGATACCGTTCTCCCCGGCCACACGGTTGAGCAGGCCGATGAGCTCGTGCGCCTTCATCTCTTTCCCGTCGACCCTTGCCGCCGCCCCGTTCTCGAAATCGATCTCCAGGTAGAGCGGCTTGTCGGGGGCCGCCTCCGGCGAGCGCGTCAAACGGAACATCGACTCGTCGGGCTCGTTCCACGGGTCTTCCAGGACCCCGCCCTCGTAGCTGATATGCATCAGGTTTCTGTCCATGCTGTACGGCTTCGCCTTGCTCACCGGCACATCTATGCCATGTTTCTCGGCATAGTCGATCAGCTCTTCCCTCGACGAAAACGTCCACTCTCTCCAGGGCGCGATGACCTTGATATGGGGCGCCAGTGCATAGTAGGTCAGCTCGAAGCGCACCTGGTCGTTGCCCTTACCCGTGGAGCCATGACAGACCGAATCCGCCTTTTCCGCTGCCGCGATCTCTATCTGCCTCTTTGCGATAAGAGGTCGTGCGATCGAGGTGCCGAGCAGGTAGGTGCCCTCGTAGATCGCATTTGCTTTTATGGCGAAGAATACGAAATCCCTCGCAAACTCTTCCCTCAGATCTTCAATGTAGATCTTCGAGGCCCCCGTCTTTATCGCCTTGGCCTCCAGGCCGGCCAGCTCCTCCTCTTGCCCCACGTCCGCCGTATAGGCAATCACCTCGCACCCATACCGCTCCCGCAGCCATTTTACAAGAATAGAGGTGTCAAGGCCGCCTGAATAGGCAAGCACAACTTTCTCAATAGTATCCATGTATCTCCTCCGTCATCAGCCATTCTAAAAGCGCTTTCTGCGTATGCAGGCGATTTTCGGCCTGCGTGAAGATCACCTCCTGGAACTGCTCGAAGACCTCGTCCGTGATCTCCTCACCCCTGTGGGCCGGCAGGCAATGCATCACGATTGCATCCGGTTTTGCCGCCTTCATCAGCTCACCGTCGATGCGGAATGACGCAAACGCTTTTCGTCGCTCTTCTTTTTCCTCCTCCATACCCATGCTGATCCACACATCCGTGTTTACCACGTCGGCTCCCCTCACCGCGTCCACGGGGTCCGCAACCAGGGTAAGCACGCCCTTCTCCTGCGCCTCTTTCACGAGGGCTTCACTGGGACGATATGCCGGCGGCGCAGCCACGACCAGAGGAAAGCCGAAAAGAAGGGCCGCCTCTATCCAGGAATTGGCCATGTTATTCCCGTCGCCCACCCAGGCTATCGACACGTCCCGAAGTCTTCCCTTATGCTCCTTTACGGTAAAGAGATCGGCCAGTATCTGGCAAGGATGGTAAAGGTCGGATAAACCGTTGATAACCGGGATCGACGCCCATCGCGCGAGACTTTCAACCGTATCCTGAGCAAACGTCCGGATCATGATCGCATCCACGTATCTGGAAAGCACCCTTGCCGTATCGCGAATAGGCTCTCCTCTGCCCATCTGGGTATCGGATTGGCTGAGGAATATGGCATGCCCCCCCAGCTCCTTTATCGCGACCTCAAAGGATATCCTCGTTCTCGTCGATGCCTTCTCGAAGATCATCGCCAGCGTCCGGTCTTGAAGCGGTTTGTACGCGTTGTGCGCCTGGCGGGCCCGTTTCATGAAAAGGGCGCGCTCCAGGAGGTGAGCACACTCCTCCCCCGTTACGTCGAGGAGCTTTCTGAAATCCCTCTTCATCGGACGTTCTGCCTCTCGAAAATCTTGTGTGCTATCTCGAGAAAGATATCGATCTCCTCTTTCTCGACGATCAGAGGGGGGAGCAGTCTCACGACATTCCCTTTCGACGCGTAAAGGATGACACCTTCCGCGAGGAAGTCCTGCACGATGGGGCCCACATCCATGGCAAATTCTATCCCCAGAAGCAGGCCCATGCCCCTTACGTCAACGATGAAGGGGAATTCCTGCCGCAGCGTGGCGAGGCCTTGGGCAAGGTAGGCGCCTATGGCCTGGCATTTCGCGACAATACCTTCATCCAGGATCGCGTTGATGGTTGCCTCCACTGCCGCCGACGCGAGCGGATTTCCACCAAAGGTCGCGGCGTGCGTGCCCGGCTCAAAGGCGTCCATTACCCGGTCTTTCGCGACGATGGCGCCCACAGGGAATCCGCTTCCCAACGCCTTTGCCAGGCTCATGATATCGGGCTCTATCCCGTAGTGCTCATAACCGAAGAGCTTTCCCGTCCTGCCGATACCCGTCTGAACTTCGTCCAGGATCAGCAGGATGTCGCGGGCCTCTGTCATTTCCCTGAGCTTTTTCAGGTATTCTTTTTCTGCAACAAAAACGCCGCCTTCCGACTGGATACACTCAAGCAGCACCGCGCAGGTCTTCTCCGACGCCGCCGTCTCTATCGCACCTATGTCATTGAACGGCACAACCGTAAAACCACCGAGCATTGGTTCAAAGCCGACCTGGAACTTCTTCTGGCCCGTCGCCGATAAGGTCGCGATGGTCCTCCCGTGGAATGAATTCTCCATGACGATGATCTCCGATCTCCCCTCGCCATGGTTCTTCCAGGAATATCGTCTCGCAAGCTTGATTGCCGCCTCGTTGGCCTCGGCCCCGCTGTTGCAGAAAAAGACCTTGTCGCCGAAGGAATGCTCGACGAGCAGCTCGGCGGCCTTGACCTGGGCCTCCGTGTAGAAGAGATTCGATACGTGGAGGAGCTTTTGCGCCTGCGTCGCCAGGGCCTCGACAATACTCTTGTTCGCGTGGCCGAGGTTGCAGACGGCAATGCCGGACAGGAAGTCGAGATACCGCCTCCCGGTCATGTCCCAGAGCCAGCAACCTTCCCCCTTGGCAATGCCGATGGGAAACCGTTTATAGGTATTCGCCAGATACTTGTTCCCTTTCTCGATCCATTCCTGCTGCATGCTATTCTCCCGCTATCTGTGTACCGATCCCCAAATCGGTGAATA
>Ga0326728_10013745_pt1 | contig 17470 bp, 15 predicted proteins | sample MB3enrmetagenome_FD_207602 | JGI IMG/M metagenome (GOLD analysis project Ga0326728, IMG submission 207602) | Lab enriched peat soil microbial communities from McLean, Ithaca, NY, United States - MB31MN | ecosystem: Environmental > Terrestrial > Soil > Wetlands > Peat | place: USA: New York... | reverse complement strand
GGACTTCGCAGTTGGAAGAGGGGAGTGTCTGGGAATCGTCGGCGAGTCTGGGTCAGGAAAAAGCGTCAGCGCCCTAGCCGCCCTCGGGCTTTTGGGACGGGACGCGCAGGTGAGCGGAAATATCATGCTCAAGGGAAACGACGTGAGACGCCTGGCGCCCGAGCAGCTTCGCTCTCTGCGCGGCACGGTCGCCTCCATGATCTTCCAGGAGCCCAGTCGTTCCTTCGACCCCATTTACAGCATCGGCAAGACCTTCCAGGAAACCCTGCGCGTGAAAAGCCCGTCCCTGAGCCCAACGGAGTGCAGGGACACGGCGGTGCGGCTGCTGACGGAGGTCCACATCCCGCGGGCCGAAGAACGTCTTCGCGGTTTTCCCCACCAGTTCTCCGGGGGGATGCTCCAGAGAATCATGATCGCCCTTGCTCTGGCAAACGATCCCGAGCTGTTGATCGCCGATGAACCGACAACGGCGCTAGATGTCACGATCCAGGCGGAAATTGTCGGGCTGCTGGAGGAGCTGCGCAAGCGGCGTCGGCTCTCCCTGGTCTTCATCTCCCACAACCTCGCCCTGGTCGGCCAGATCGCCGACAGGATCATCGTTATGTACGCGGGGCTGGCCCTCGAGGAAGGGCCGGCTGGCATCGTGCTCTCCCAGCCTCGAAGCCCCTACACGCGCGCGCTCCTGGACGCGCTGCCCTCATGGGGCAGCCATTACAGAGTAGAGAAGCTCCGCTCCATAGTCGGTTCCGTCCCTGATCCGACGCGCCGTGAGCCAGGGTGCCCGTTCGCACCGAGATGTCTCCTGGCGGTGGAGGGTTGCCGCGCCGCTGTCCCGCCTCTTTCGGAGAACGAGGAGCCCGACGGCCAGGGAAAGTACCGCTGCATTTTTCCCGGAGTGAAGACATGAGCGCGCAAGCCACAGATGCGGTCATCCGCGTAAGTGAGCTGACGAAGGTCTACAAGCTGGAAGCCGGCCTTTTCGCTTCCGCAAGCCGCTGGGTCTGGGCCTTGAACGGAGTCAGCATCGATATCCGCAAAGGAGAAACCTACGGCCTGGTGGGTGAATCCGGCTCAGGGAAGACCACGCTCGCCAAAGCCCTTGTCCAGCTCTTCCCGCACACCTCAGGGAGCATCGAGTATTTCCAGGACGGTGAAAAATGGGAAATCTCCAAGGCAAATCTGCGCCAGCTTCGCAAGTTCCGTTCAGAGGTCAAATACGTATTCCAGGATCCTTCTTCCGCGCTGGACCCGCGGATGGACGTGCTTCGGATCCTCACCGTGGGGATGAGATACGCCGAGAGCTCCCCGGGGTCCGCCGCGCTTGCTGATCGAGCGCGGGAAGTGATGGAGGCCGTGGGCCTGCGTTCAGACGATCTCCAGAGGAGGCCGTCCGAGTTTTCCGGAGGCCAGCGCCAGCGTATCTCGCTTGCGCGGGCCCTCTTCAGCCATCCGCGGGCCCTGATCTGCGACGAAGTTGTGAGCGCGCTCGATGTCTCTATCCAGGGCCAAATCCTCAACCTCCTTGTGGACCTGAAACGCCAGTTCGACCTGAGCATCCTGTTCATCGCACATGACCTGACCGTAGTGTCGTACATGGCGGATCGAATCGGAGTCCTTTATGGGGGGAGCCTCATGGAAGAGGCCGTGGCCAGCGAAATCGGCCAAAGCCCCCTCCACCCCTACTCCCAGCTCCTCTACAGCGCAATCCCCCGCCTGGGAACAAGGGCCCCGCACAGGAGGCAGGCTGCCGGCAGTCCGTTCAATCCGACGCAGCCGCCGCTTGGGTGTCCGTTTGTCGGCAGATGCCTCTTGGAGCAGGATATCTGCAGGACCGCAAAACCGCTTCTGAAAGAAGTTGCCCCAGGTCACAGAGTGGCCTGCCATTTCGTGGGATGAATCCAGAATAGCTGAGACAGCCAGCAGTAGCGCGCGGAGAGCGTCCTAAACTGGGACACTGGAGCGTTCTGCAACCCGAAGCCCGGAAAAGCAGTATTTTCTAGGTGAGGGATATTGTATGGCGACAGAACCCATCAACGGTGTTTCTATGAGGCCTGACCTGACAGCCATGCGGCGGCAGAATCAGGCAGTCTATCCGGGCGACGCACCAAACGATTCAGCCGCCGGGGTGGCTCCCAACAACGCCCTTGCAACCGCTGCGGGACAGCGGCTTCCGCTACAAGTGCTTCAGATGATGCAGCAGGGAAGGGAGACTTCTGCCTTGCTTTCAACCCTTCCCGGGCCCAACCTGAGCTTTTTCCAACCCCCAGGTCAGCCACCGGGCTTCACCGCAAACGGCCAGGCCCCCGGAGGGCTGGCAGGTCCGGGGCAGCGGGTCAACGCGCCGCTCCTCCAGATGGAGCAGCAAGGGCAGGTGACCTCTGCCCTCCTCTCTCCGATGATGGGCCCGAACATGGCGGGCCAAAACCAGAGGGTTTTCCCGGCGCCGACTCCCCCGACGTTCGCAGGGGCGAACCCCGCAGGCACCATGACCAACCCAGCTCCCTTCCGCCGGGCCGCTGCGCAGCTTTTGGAGTCAGAACAAGCAGGCAGGGAGACATCCGCCCTGCTTTCAGGCCTCATGGGCTCCGTGAAGCCGGCCGCATCGTCTAGAATATCCTCCCTTGCTGGGCCGGGCGCCGGCTCCGCTACTGGCGATTCTCTCGCAGCTATGAGAACGGCGGAAGAAGTCATTCGGGCCGTCGGGACCGCTTCGCCTTCAGCCATGAACATGCGCATAGCGAACCAAGCATACCAGATGGAAGCGCAAGCCCAACAGGATTACTCCCAGAGAGCCGCAAACGGAGGGCAGACCTGGGAGTGGTTCGCATAGGAGAAAGATTCCCCTTGACGCTGGAGGCATGAGGGGGTAAGTTGGGTCATACACCCCCTCCCCTGGTGGGGAGGGATAAAACGTCGAATGGACAAGACAGAAAAGGGATCGAAGCTGGCGAACATGAAACTTGAAGAGGTCACCGTAACAGGAATGACCTGCGCATCATGCTCCGTGCGCGTGGAGAAGGTAGTCGGCAAGCTTCCCGGCGTCAGGACCGCGAGTGTGAACCTGGCTACAGAAAAGCTCCGCCTGGAGTACGACGAAGGCCGGGTGACCTTCGAGAACGTGAAGAAAGCGGTGGAAGAAGCCGGCTATGGCCTGAAGCGAAGGGAAACGGCCAAGCATGTCGTGATACCGGTGCAAGGAATGACTTGCGCTTCCTGCGCGGCGCACATAGAGAAGGCGGTCGGCAAACTCGAAGGTGTGGCGCGCGTGACCGTCAATCTCGCCACCGAGAGGGCTGACGTCACGTATGATCCGGCGCGAGTCAGGCTTTCGGGAATCAAGAGGGCCATCAGCGACGCAGGCTACACTCCCCTGGAGATCGATGCTACGGACGCTACGGTTGATCATGACGCCCAGCGCAAAGAGCGGGAGATCCGGGTAATGTGGACACGGTTCATCGTTGCCGCCTCCGTGTCCGTTCCGCTCCTTTACCTAGCGCTCGTGCACATGATTCCGGGCGCAAGCATTCCCCTCCCCAGGTTTCTGAACCCTGTGCGCTTCCCGCTCAGCTACGCAACTTCCCAGATCATCCTGCTGATTCCAGCCGTCATTGCCGGAGACCAGTTCTACCGGGTAGGCCTGAGAACGCTCTGGCACAGGGCACCCAACATGGACACTCTGATAGCAATCGGGACCGCGGCGGCAGTGCTTTATAGCATCTCCAACACGATCCGAATCGCTTTGGGGGACGCAGCGGCGGTAAAAAGCCTCTACTTTGAGACTGCCGCCGTAATCCTGACCCTCATCCTGCTCGGTAGAGCCCTGGAAACGGTTTCCAAGGGAAAAACCTCGCAAGCGATTAAGAAGTTGATGGGGCTCGCACCCAAGATGGCAACCGTAGTCCATGACGGAGGGGAAAAGGAAATCCCCATCTCCGAGGTCGAAGTCGGTGACGTCCTGCGAGTTCGCCCAGGGGAAAAGGTTCCTGTCGATGGCGAGGTGATCGACGGCTACAGCTCCGTCGACGAATCCATGCTCACCGGGGAGAGCATCCCCATCGAGAAAAAGATCGGTGACCAGGTGACAGGGGCTAGTTTCAACAAGAACGGGACCTTCGCGTTGCGAACCACGCGGATCGGCAGCGACACCGCCCTCTCGCAGATCATCAAGCTTGTGGAGCAGGCCCAGGGATCCAAGGCGCCCGTTGCCCAGCTCGCTGACGAGGTCTCAGGCTATTTCGTTCCCCTTGTCATACTGATCGCGCTGGCAGCCGGAGCCGCCTGGCTCATTTCCGGCCAGAGCGTCGCGTTCAGCATGACCATATTCACGTCGGTGCTCGTGATCGCCTGCCCGTGTGCGCTCGGCCTGGCCACACCTACGGCCATAATGGTGGGCACGGGCAAGGGCGCGGAAGAAGGGATCCTTATCAAGGGAGGAGCCGCGCTGGAGGCGGCGCACCGCGTGCAGACCGTGGTTCTCGACAAAACTGGAACTGTCACCGAAGGCAGGCCGGTGGTGACGGACGTCTTCTCGGCTGGCGGCTTAGAGGAAAACGCCCTCCTGCAGCTTGCCGCGTCCGCGGAGAAAGGCTCCGAACATTCCTTGGGGGATGCCATCACGCAGAGCGCGGAACGCAGGGGGCTCAGTCTACTGGCGCTGGACGCATTCCAAGCTATTCCGGGCCAGGGGATCGAAGCTCGAATCGGCGGAAAGACGCTCCTCCTGGGAAACGAGCAGTTGATGAGCGCGCGAGGGATCAGCCTCGGGACGCTCGTCGACGAATCTGCCCGGCTCGCGGAGGACGGAAAGACGCCGATGTTCGTCGCGCTCGACGGGAGGCCCGCGGGGATCATCGCCGTTGCCGACGTTCCCAAGGAATCTAGCGCTCGCGCAATCCGCCGCCTGCGCGATATGGGTCTTGAGGTCGTGATGCTCACAGGTGACAACCCCAGAACCGCCCAGGCCGTTGCGCGGCAGGTCGGAGTGAATACGGTGGTGGCCGAGGTCCTGCCGCATCAGAAGGCCGCCGCGGTGAAAGAGCTTCAAGACGCAGGCCGCAGAGTGGCCATGGTAGGTGACGGCATCAATGATGCAGCGGCCCTTGCCCAAGCGGACGTAGGGATAGCCATCGGGTCGGGGACCGACATCGCAATCGAGTCTGCGGATATCGTTCTCATGAAAAGTGACCTCACGGACGTAGCGGGGGCCATACAGCTCAGCCGGGGGACGATCCGTAACATCAAGCAGAACCTGTTCTGGGCTTTCTGTTACAACGTGCTCGGCATCCCGATAGCGGCCGGCCTCCTGCACCTCTTCGGCGGCCCGCTCCTCAACCCCATCTTCGCTGCCGCGGCGATGTCGCTGAGCTCGGTTTCCGTCGTGAGCAACGCGCTGCGGCTACGCGGATTCAAGATCCCAAGAGACGCGCCCGTACCGCGGCGGGCAAACATTAGGAGACCCTCATGAACCATGGAAGCCACGACAGCCAGAAAGCCGTCGACCTGCTGAAAACGGCGCGCGGTCAGATCGACGCAGTCTTGAGGATGGTGGAAGAAGACCGTTACTGTATCGACGTCTCCAAGCAGGTACATGCGTCTATCGCGCTCTTGAAGAAAGCGAACATCGTCATTCTCAAGCAGCATATGAACACTTGCGTGAAGGACGCCATCAGGACGAACAAAGGGACCGAGAAGATCGACGAGATCACGATGATACTCGAAAAGTATTTCGAAAGATGAGGAGGAGGGAACATGGGCACTGATCCATCGAAGGTCAAGGACGTCGTGTGCGGGATGATGATCGATCCGGCAACGGCCGCCACCACTAGGCGTTACGAAGGCACAAAGTACCACTTCTGCGCGCAGGGGTGCGCAAAGGCTTTCGACGCGGACCCCACCAAGTACGTCCCCGCGAAGAAATGATGCCGGCAGGCCGGCGTCAAGGAGCAGGTCAAAAGCGAAGGTCGTGGAGGTGATCACCGCGTTGTGACTTCTGTCGACTTGTTAGGTCAGCCGGGCGAATATCTCGACAGGGAAATCCATCATCCCCTGTAGGTTGGCCGTCGTGGCGGCGGCCGCAACGCCGATTCCCCGCGGCAAGCGTGAGAGCTATGCGAAGGGAAACGCGGCCGACGCAGACGCGGTTCATACGAGGCGTTCTGCAAGGAGCGCTTTATGCTTTTCACCGCTCGTCCGCAAGCTTTCCGCAAAAAAGGCGCGGTCAGGCCGCCGAAACTGACCGCGGTCATCATCACGAGCCCAACCTGCGCCGTGGCAGCCGACGACGATCGAAAGGAGGGCGGGAAGGATGCTTGCCCCGGCTGCGCCGAGCAAAACGTAGGAGACATACCAGACCTTCGATCCGCTTCATCGTTGCTACGGCAGGTTCATCAGGGAGAAAATGCTCAGGGAGGATGTTGCCGCGTAAAAAAACGCTGTTATACTTCCCGCAGGCAACACTTCCATGGGAAAACATCACGCAGAGAAGCCGAGGGTGATCATCATCAAGACAGGAGGCACGATGGCCTCCTTGAGATCCCGCCGTGGAGATTTCGAGGACTGGATTCTGGGCGGGATGGGGCTCGGGGATGGCCACGCCGAGGTGGTTGACGTCGCAGCAGGCCAGCCGCTTCCGCCGGCGGCGCGCGCGAGCGGTATCGTGATCACGGGATCACACGACATGGTGACCGACCGCCTCGAATGGAGCGAGAGGACCGCCTCCTGGCTTGCGGAGGCCGCGTTAAGCGGGACACCCCTCCTGGGGATCTGCTACGGCCATCAACTCTTGGCGCATGCCCTTGGCGGCACTGTCGAATACAATCCTCGCGGACAGGAAATGGGGACTGCGGAGATCACGTTGCTGGAAGCCGCTTCCCATGATCCCCTGCTCGTCGGCCTGCCGCCCACCATCAGGGTCCATGTCAGCCATTCCCAGTCGGTCACCCGGCTTCCCCCCGGGGCCGTCCGCCTTGCAGAGAACGCATGGGATGCAAACCAGGCGTTCCGCATGGGGGCATGTGCCTGGGGCGTGCAATTCCATCCCGAGTTCGATGCCGAGATCATGCACGCGTACGCCGCCGAGGCCAAGCGCATGCCTGAGGTCACCATCATCGACACGCCGTTCGGCGGCCGGATTCTTGGGCGTTTTGCCTCGTTAACGAAAGGTCAATCCGAGGAGAGCGATGGCAGATAGAACTCTTTCATAATCCGGCGCATCTGCTCGTACCCCTCCACATTGGCCTCGCCGCGGGAAAGTTTATATAGAATCGACACGGTGCCCCTCCACGTAAAGTGGAAATCGAAATACTCCGAGACGGCTCCGTTCGTGAGGACGGAATACTCCAGCACGACCTCTGTACCGTCAAAGCTCTTGGGAGTTAGTTCGAACGACGTGCTGGACCCGTTGGGCAGTTCGAGCGTTCGGAACTTCACGTCCTTAAAATATTCCGCGACGCTTCGGCCCCCGAAATCCGAGACGCCATCTCTGATCTGGAGCATCGACCGCCAGAAACCGTCAGGTATTCCCGGGTCGGCGAAAGAGACAGCTGCGACAATGAGAAATAAAATTATGCACGAGCGGCGGACGCGCATCAGGCCCACGCCAAAACCTCCCTGGCAACGCTTTCAAGCGGCAGGACATTCTCCTTGACGTGCGCAAAGATAAACATAAAATAGCGCCTGCGAATAGGCGCCCGTCCAGCCAGCGTTTCCCCGGAATTGGCGGGAAGGACGAAATTTGAGGTCTTGGCGATGAGGCGTCCAAAGTGGCATAATCGTTACTGATGAAGGTTGCTAGAATCAAAGTGGTGCTTCTCCTCAGCGCGGCCTTTAGCGGCGCCGGTTGCGTCATGTCCTCGACACCAGCGGGACCCGTCGGCTCATCGTCAAAGACCGTGTCGACCTTCGCGGGGCAGGCGGGCGTGATGGGATACGCCAACGGGACAGGCACGGGGGCGACCTTTGACTATCCGGCTGGCGTCGCATTCGACAACAACAACCTGTATGTTTGCGATTCCGCCAATTCCACGATACGACAGATCAGCCTTGCTACGGGTGTTGTCACGACAATCGCCGGCCAGCCGGGTGTTGCGAGCTTCCAGGACAACACGAGTCAGCCGACTTTCTTCAATCACCCTGAGGGAATCGCTTATGACGGCGCGGGGAACCTCTACATCGCGGACTCGGGAAATAACGTGATCCGGAGGCTCCAAATCTCCTCCGGCGCGGTTACCACAATTGCAGGGAATGTGACCGTTTCACCGCCAGGTTTCGCCGACGGGACCGGAACGGCTGCGAATTTCAGCAATCCGCTCGGAATCTGCTATGACGGAGCGGGGAATCTCTATGTCGCTGATTCAGGCAACTCGGCGATCCGCAAGGTCACCAACATCACGGGTGGTGCGAATGCCGGCGTTGTGCAAACTCTCGCCGGCTCACCAACGACCAGCACGTTCTACTGGCCCCAGGGAGTTGTCTTTGCGAACCCCTATCTGTATGTGGTGGACTCGGGCTATGACGCTGTATTCCAGGTCACCGCCACCCCTCCCGGCGTCGCGACCGTTCTTGCTGGGTCCGGAAACGCGGGTGACGTGGACGGAACCGGCGCGGCTGCCCAGTTCAACTGGCCCGAGGGAATAGCGACCGACAATACGAACCTCTATATAGCTGACACCCTCAATTCAACGATACGCCAGGTCACCATCAGTTCGGGAGCTGTCATAACCCTTGCCGGACAAGGCCAGGTTACCGGCAGCTCAGATGGCGCGGGAAACGTTGCGAAGTTCAACCATCCCATGAGGCTTGCCGTCAACACAGGGACGATCTACGCGGCAGACACGTACAACGAGACGATTCGAATGATCCAATAAGGCGTGCGACCCTCAGCTCGCTACAAGCCGACTGTGAATGTTGCAGTTATATCCACAACGTCGAGGGAAGCCCCCCCTCCATTCGAGAACGTTGCAGATTGCTCTCCGCCCGTGTAGGCTCCGGTTGCAATTTCCGTCACGTCTCCGATTAGTGACGATATGTGGCGATACAAGACGTCAAGCGTGACACTCGAGGCCCCGGATATCTTGTACGTCGCGGAAAGCCGGGGCTCGACGAGAATCCCGTTGTACATGGTCGTAGTAAACTCTAACTGCCGAAAATAGTGGTCGTCGTCATCGAAGCACCACAGGTAGGGGGAAAACGTGAGCGAAGCGCTCACAGAGAATGCCGAAAAAGAGAGAGATCCTTTCACGCCGAAAGCCGGAATGATGTAGTTCTGGGTATACATGATCCCGGTTCCGTAGATAGGCACTTGCGGGGTCGAAGGCGACCACGGCGTATATGGCGGGCTCGTCTCAGGCGGGTATTGCAGGTAGCCGTTTTGCGCAGTCCATGAAAGGTAGATGTACTCGAAGGCGACAAAGGGCTCGATAGTCCCCGTAGGGCCATCGAGGAACTCGAAGGGGAATCCCCACCCAGCCTGCGTTGAAAGCAGCACGGCGTTTCCCATGTCCGCGTCGGATTGGGAGTAGTTTGTTTTGACACCGTCACCGTTGAGAAAATCGGAATCCGTCATGGTCCCGACGGGCGTCGGGATTCCCAGCTTAAGGTCGACGGAAGCCAGAAACCCTGATCTCGCCCCTATGTCCAGAGTTGCCCCGGCGTAGAACGCCGGAAGAACAGGCCAGTCGAGCTCGCTCACGGTGTAGCTGTTCTCATAGACGAACTCCTTAACCAGACCCAGCATGACGCCGGAGGACGTGCTCAGGGAGATAGGAATGGCTGTCGCCGACGGAGGATTCATCACTGCGACCAACACCCCGCAGACGAAGAGGAGGATGCGAACTTTCCTCGCTGCAATCACGAAGTTGAAGGTACGCCAAATGAGGGTTGAATGGCAAACTCGATTCCCGAGGCTACCTGGTGCCATTGGTCGTCTCTCCTTATCCGCGCCGCAGCCTTTTTTTTATCGAGCGGAACCAGAACAGGCGGGCTACCTCCGCCGCACGGTACATCGCGCATAGGACGGGCCGATAGCCGACGTCCCACGTTCCCCACCGCTCCACGATCCGGTCGGAAAACCCTGTCTTGAACTGGTACAGGCCAAACATGGGATGGCCAGGGTCGGGATTCGGGGGGATGCCGTACAGGTCATACTCCACGCAGCCGGCAGCTTTTGCCCTTTGCATGGCCTCCCACTGAAGGGCGTACGTCGGCATGAGGTTGCGCTTCGCGTTGGAAGATGCGCCGGTGAGGTAGACGCCTTTTTTCTTCCAAAAGATGCAGATGTTCCCGGCCAGGAGGTCTCCCTCATGCCTCGCCGTCAGAAGCGTCACAACAGGCTGCTTGCCCGGATAGCTCCTGCCATCGACGAACAGGCCGCGGTAGTAGGAAGGAGCATGGATGGCAATCCGGTCACGCCGGCTTGTCTCCTGGTACATGGCATACCAGGCCTCCAGGCCCGCATCACCTTCCTCCTGCACCGCGACACCCTTTTTGTCCGACAGCCTGACGTTGTAGCGCGTCTTGGACTTCATGGACGCCAGGATGCTCTCAGGCGGCCCGGCAAGGTCGACCACCACAGTGGTCGGGGGTTGTATATCGCTTGGAGATTTTCTCACAGTCAGGCCGCTGCCTGCCAACGCCGGCCTCTCTCCCGTTTTGTTCCAGGGCAGGTCGTACCTAAGGAACAGCGTATTGCGGGGAAGTTGATCGCGAAGCGCTCCGGCCAGGGCGGAAAGCAGCTCCCCCCGGCCGGACTTCGGATCGAAGGTCGGGCCGAAAGGCACATAAGCAATCACGAAATGCCGAAGAAGCACCCGTGTCAGCGCGAGCAACCCAAAAGTCGCCGCCGCCTCACCGGGCACGGTCACTGTCACCAGAAACGGATGAGCGCGCCAACCATGAGTTTGCTTGAAGTTGCCCCACCACCCCGTCTGGAGCAACTCCTCCGAGAAGTCGAGGTCTGTGAGGGAGGCCGTCCTGACGGAGACCTGGATTACTTCACCCTGCCCTTCGCGACCTTCGCCGTGATCAGCGGCTTGCCGGCACACTCGAGCGCGGCGTCGCCTACAAGCACCCGGGAACCCTCCGCAACGATTGGCATGGAGAAAAACGTGTCTATGTCAATCTCGGATGGAGAGGGGTCAGCGGGACCGCCCTGCAGCGTGACGCGCTCTCCCGGCTGTGCATGGTCCACGAACAGGACTTCCACCGTCTTCCCCTCCTGGGCGGCAAGCAGCATCCCCTTGCTTTCCACGCCACGAAGAACCGCCGGCTTCAGGTTCGCAACGAGCACCACGGTGTGGCCGAGGAGCTCTTCCTCCTTGTAATGAGGCACAAGGCCTGAAACGATGGTCCTCGTCTCTGCTCCCAGGTCCACCGTCTCTATGTAGAGCTTTTCCGCGTCAGGGTGGCGCTTGATCTCCGTGATTTTGGCAGCGCGAAGGTCGACTTTCTGTCGGAACTGCGACGCAATCTCAGCAGGAGTCGGAACGTGTCTGGCCTGTTCTTCGGCGTCCGCGGCTTCCCGTTCTTTCTGCGTTCCCGAGAACCTCAGTCGAAGAGCTTCGATCTGCTTGTCCTCCAAACGGGCAAAAAGAAGATCAGGCTTCTCGACCTTCTCTATGCCTTTCAGGACACCAAGGTCCGTCCAGGCAAGTTTGTCGATCCCGAGCATGCTGGCAATCCGCTCCGCGGTCTGCGGGACGTACGGGCTCACCAGGATGGCGAGGTCGCGCACTAGGTATACAAGGTTCCAGATGAGGCCTGCCGTAGCCTGCGGGTTCTCCTTGATGCCTTTCCAAGGCTCGCCGTCCTGGAATTTCTTGTTTCCCACGGAGGACAGCGCGAACATCCGTCGGAACGCATCCCTCAGCTCCACCTTCTCCAGCAGCCCGGCAATCTCACCCTCCATCTTCTTGACGTCCTGCCAGAAGCCCTCATCCGGCGTCCCGCCGGGGAGCTTTCCGCCGTAGAACCTGTTTACGAACTGCAACGTCCGATTGACGAGGTTGCCGAGGTTGCCGATCAGCTCCGCGTTCACCTTCTCCTGGAAGTCCTTCCACGTAAAAAGGGCATCTGACCTTTCGGGCCTGTTGTAATAGACGTAGAACCTCCACACGTCCGCAGGAATGCCCGTGTCCTTGGCGTCCGTGCCAAAAACCCCGATCCCTTTGCTCTTGGAGAACTTCCCGCCTTCGTAGTTGAGGTACTCGGTGGACGACATGTGATATAGAGTCGTCCAGTTCTCTCCCGTCCCCAGTAGGCTGGAGGGGAAAATCACGGTGTGGAATGGGATGTTGTCCTTACCGATGAACTGGAACAGCCGAACGGAATCCGGTGCGTACCACCAACTCTTCCACTCGGGGGTGTGCTCCGCGGTAATAGAGATGTAACCGATGCAGGCGTCGAACCAAACATAGAACACCTTGTTGCGGAAGCCCTCGAGAGGGACGGGGATGCCCCATTTGAGGTCCCGGGTGATAGCGCGCTCTTTCAGCCCGTCACGCATCCAGGCGTACGTCATCTGCACGGCGTTGCGCGACCAGAACCCCTTCTCCGCGGCGGATTCTATCCAGTTGCGAAGCTTCGGCAGCAGCGCCAGGAGGTCGATGAACAAGTGCGTCGTCTCCCGGATGACAGGTCGTGTGCCACAGACGCTGCACCGAGGCTCGATGAGCTCGGTGGGATCAAGCAGCTTCCCGCAGTTCTCACATTGGTCGCCGCGAGCGTCAGCGTAACCGCAGTGCGGGCACGTGCCCAGGACGTAGCGGTCCGCGAGAAACCGCTGGTCCCTTTCGCAGTAGGGCTGGTTGAGAACGTGCCGCGTGATGTAGCCGTTCTCATAGAGCTTCAGGAAGATATGCTGCGTGATCTCAGTGTGCACGGGGACAGAAGTGCGGCCGAAGTGGTCGAAGGCGATGTTGAACCAGCGGTAGATGTCCGCATGCACGACGTGGTAGCGGTCGCACAGCTCGCGCGGGGTGATCCCCTCCTCCAGCGCTTTTGTTTCAGTTGCCGTTCCGTATTCATCAGTGCCGCAAATGTAAAGCGTTTCATAGCCTGCAAGCCTGCAGTAGCGCGCGAACACATCCGCGGAAAGCACCTGGATGAGGTTCCCAAGGTGGGGAATATTGTTCACGTAGGGCAGCGCGGAGGTGATCAAGCGTCTTTCCATATGTCCGGCTACTCTACCGGGCACGCCCCGGGGCGTCAAGAATGGTTCGCGCAAACGAGCAAGATCGTGAGGACCTCAGGCAACTCCCAGCAGCTCAGCAAGGCGCGGCAACGCCTCGCCGAGGGCTGTTTCGATCCTAACGGCAGCAAATGCGTCCGCTCGGCACGGCCCGTGGTTGATGATGGCCACGGGCTTCAACTCCTCGTGTGCTTGCACGGCGAACCGATATCCCGAATAGACCGCGAGTGAGGAGCCAACGACGAGAAGAACTTCGGCTTCTTCCAGCAAGGACAGCGCCTGCTCTACTCGCTTCCGCGGCACGCTCTCTCCGAAGAACACGACATCCGGCTTCAGCACGCCGCTGCAGTGCCGGCAGGCCGGTACCCGAAAGGAGCCGTCAGAGGGAACTTCGACTTGCGCGTCCCCATCGGGGGCCATGACAGCCGTCTGGTACTGCTCCTTGGCCCATTCCGGGTTGAGCGAAAGCAGCCGGTTTTGAAGTTGTTGCCTCGGCTCATGCGAGCCGCATTCCAAGCAGACAACGTCAGTGAGAGCGCCGTGCAGCTCCACCACGCGAGAGCTGCCTGCGGCCTGATGGAGACGGTCAACATTCTGCGTTATCACGCCGATGACGGCTCCGGATTCCTCCATTCGCGCTATGGCGACATGGCCGGGGTTCGGTCGGGCTTCCGACACCCGGGGCCAACCCACCGCGCTGCGCGCCCAGTACCTGGCCCGTGACTCCGGGCTCCCAACGAACTCGCGGTAGTAGATTGGGCTTACCCTGCGCGCCGCAGAGCGAGGGCCGCGGTAGTCGGGAATCCCGGACTCCGTGCTTATCCCGGCGCCGCTCAGCACCAGAGCTCGGCGGCCTTCCATGAGTTGGAAAACGCCGTCAATTCCAGCAGACGAGGGTGCCATCGCCGAGAGCCTTTATGGTCGCGATAATAGCACGGCGAAGCCGCGATTTTCGTTCGCGCCCAGGTTGCCCCCTCCTGAATCTGTCAAAGACACAATAATCGAAAGCGAGTGGAGGGTGTATGAGGAAAATCTCCGGCAAGAGCGTGAAAGGCTATGGCCAAACCGAATAAAGCTGCAGACCCAGCGCCTCGAACGGAGAAGGCAGGGAAATGAGCTTCGAGCCATGGATACAGAACTCCCGCGCGGGGCCGAGCGTCATCTGCCGCATCCAGAGCGCCCCTCCCTCACGCTCGACCACGGGTGCTAGGCGGTCCAGCAGCTCCGCGTAGCTCATGCCGGCAGGCTTGGTGAACCACAAAGCCTGTCCTGGGGCTGTGAGCTTCGTTGCGCTGCGCAATGCATAGATGCCGGCCACTCCCCCGCCAGCGACGGAAGCCGCAGCATCATGTGGTGCCACTCTGCTTCCCGAGACCGCTCCTTGGTTCAGCGCGTCAAGGGCGGCGAAATCATTAACGAGATACCAGTCCTCGTATGTCTCCCCGCCGTTGTTCGCCCAAGGGGCACCGGCCAAGCTGACGCTGAATGAGGTGATGAAACCGACCGGTGTCGAGGACGAGAGCGCCCCATGAAAATCGCGCTGTCGTGTCTCGTAGACAGCTGCGGTGACATCGGGCTTCCTCCAGTGCCAGAAGACGTATGCAATCATAGAGCTAGCTCATCACGCCTCTTGGTATACGTATCATAGACAATCGCGACAAAGCATGTCAAAGGAAAGGCACAGTTGGGCAAACTCATGCCGCCGGTCGGAAGTGGAAACCATCTACCTGAGCAACAGACTGAGCGCTCCACCTGCAATCGACCCGCCAAGGACGATGATCCAGGGCCGCACTTTCCAAACCATAAGCAGCAGGAAAGCCGCGAGCGCGATCGCGAAGTCCGAGGGGTTGACGATGGCGCTCGTCCATACCGGCGTATAGAGAGCGGCAAGAAGGATCCCGACGACAGCGGCATTCACGCCTGACAGGGCTGACTTCACGCCCTGCCTGCCTCGCAGCGTGCCGTAGAAGGGAAGCAACCCGATCACGAGGAGAAAAGAAGGAAGGTAGATTGCCGCCAGTGCGAGCGCCGCTCCCGTAACGCCGTTGGGGGTCGGTCCCAGCGTTGCCCCAAGATATGCGGCAAACGCGAACAGCGGTCCGGGGACCGCCTGGGCCGCTCCGTAGCCAGAAAGGAACGTCGCATTCGTCATCCACCCTACCGGAACGACCTCCCGCTGTAAGAGCGGCAGAACGACGTGGCCGCCTCCGAAAACAAGCGAACCGCTTCTGTAAAAGCTGTCCACCACGGCAAGCCACTGGGATTGGGTCAACGCCCGCAGCACGGGAAGCCCGACCAGAAGCAGGCCGAAAACAGCCAAGCAGGACACGGCAGCAATCCGATTGATCCCGGCAAAGCCCGTGGGCTGGACTTGGTCTTCCTTCGGGGAGGGTCCGAGCAACGCCAGTCCCGCGAGAGCACCCATGATGATGAGGCATATCTGCGTGATGGAAGAAGGAAAGACTATGCTGAGGATTGCCGCTGCGAATGCGATAGAAGCTCGCCGCGCCTCGGCTACCATGGTGCGCGCCATTGTCCACACTGCCTGCGCGACAACCGCAACAGCCACGACCATGAGTCCGTGCAGCCATCCAGCCGTCGACACGCCGGATCCGTGCATCAGCATTCCGAACACCACGAGGGCGATCGCGGAAGGAAGCGTGAAGCCGGCCCAGGCAGCGAGTCCGCCAGGGATTCCCGCCCTCAGGATACCGATGGCAATTCCGAGCTGGCTGCTTGCCGGTCCGGGGATCATCTGGCACAGGGCCACGAGGTCCGCGTAGCTCTTCTCATCGAGCCATTTCCTGCGGACGACGTATTCCCCGTGGAAGTATCCGAGATGAGCAATCGGTCCGCCAAATGACGTGATGCCCAGGCGGACGGCAACCATCAACACCTCGAACGGCGTTCTCGCTTTCATTCTGCCAATGTTGATTATAGCAAATCGCCGGTTATCCTTCCCCTCCGTCTGTGTTATAGTGAGCAGGCATACCGCTGATAGGAGATGCTATGACAGACGTCACCCCTGGAAAGGGGATCCGCAGGCTCACGCCGGCCCTGCTTCTGGTAGTCATCGGCGTGATTCTCGTCCTCATCCTACTGTTTTCCAGCTTCTTCGTAGTGGACCAGAAGGAGGAGGCGGTGGTTTTGAACTTCGGCAAGTTCTCCCGCATGGTAGGACCGGGCCTTCATTTCAAGGTGCCATTCGGCGTGGAGAAAAACTACAACGTGCCGACCCAGAGGATTTTGAAGGAGGAGTTCGGCTTCAGGACCGAGATGCCGGGCATCGTCTCCACGTACTCGACGGCGGACTATTCCTCGGAGTCGGTCATGCTTACCGGGGATCTGAACATCATCGACGTGGAGTGGATCATCCAGTACCAGATTACGGATCCGCGGGCATGGCTGTTCAACGTGCAGGACCAGCACAAGACGATCCGCGACATCTCCCAGTCCGTAATCAACATGCTGGTCGGAGACCGCACGATTTTCGACGTGATCGGTGCCGAAAGGGCGAACATTGAGCTGCAGGGCCAGGACATGATGAACGATCTCTACAAGTCCTATGGCCTGGGCATCCACGTGACGACGGTGAAGCTACAGAACATCGTGCCCCCCAAGGGGTCGGTACAGGACGCCTTCGAGGACGTGAATAAGGCGATACAGGACAGGAGCCGTATGATCAACGAAGGCAAGGAGGCGTATAACCAGTCAATCCCGCGGGCAAGCGGCCAGGCCGAGCAGACCATCCAGGAAGCGGAGGGGTATGCCATCCAGCGCGTGAACGACGCAAAAGGAGACGTCGCGCGGTTCAGCGCGGTCCTGGGGGAATACAGAAAGGACCCCGACGTCGTGAGGACGCGCCTGTATTACGAGATGTATGATCGCGTTTTCGCCAACGCAGACGGAACAGACCTCATCGACAAGAACCTCAAAAACTTCCTTCCCCTGAAGAGTATGGGCGGCGCGCAAGCGCCGGCCGAAACTACTGCGCCCACCGGCGCTACGCAGGAAGCGCCACCTCCTGCCACGGCACCTGCCGCGCCGCCGGCTCCCGCTTCCACGGCTCCTTCGACGGACCAATCGACAAACCAGCAGGGAGGCTCCCAATGAGAAGGACAATCATTATCCTCGTCCTTGTTGGCGTGGTCCTCCTCATTGCTGCCCTTCTCGGCCCTTACTACATCGTCACGGAAGGCGAACAGGCCGTGGTGGTCCAGTTCGGGAGGATCGTCCGCGTGGAGACGGAGGCGGGCCTAAAGTACAAGGTCCCCTTCGTGGAAAGCG
>Ga0326728_10013744_pt1 | contig 17472 bp, 14 predicted proteins | sample MB3enrmetagenome_FD_207602 | JGI IMG/M metagenome (GOLD analysis project Ga0326728, IMG submission 207602) | Lab enriched peat soil microbial communities from McLean, Ithaca, NY, United States - MB31MN | ecosystem: Environmental > Terrestrial > Soil > Wetlands > Peat | place: USA: New York... | reverse complement strand
CAGATTCCTTCTCGCGAAGGACACCCTTGCTGTTCGGCTATACGGTTCCCCCTGTCGGGTCCGTTCAGGACTAAGCGATTTCTCGTCGCACCTGTTGGCAGAGACGCCCTGCCGGGCGCACTCATCATCTCGACGGCCTTCGCCATCGTGGGCGAAGCCTTCCCCCCGCGCGAACGGGGCAAGTACATGGACCTCGTCGGCGGCATGTTCGGCGTCGCCTCCGTCATCGGACCCACGACGGGCGGCCTCATCACTGACGCCCTCGGCTGGCGTTGGATCTTCTACATGAACCTTCCCCTCGGCCTCGCGGAGAAACGCGCCGCCATGCCCTTCCTCCCCCTGGCCTTTTTCAAGGATCGCGAGTTCGCCGTCACCGCCCTCGGCTCCTTCCTCTCCAACGCGGTCTTCTACGCGAGAATACTCCTCCTGCCCCTCTACCTCCAGCGCGTCCTCGGATCGAGCGCAACGAGCTCGGGCCTCGCGATCACGCCCCTCGTCCTCAGCTACACCATCGCCAGCGTCGCCGCGGGCCAGATCATCTCGCGCAAAGGCAGCTATCGCGGCATGGCGATCGCAAGCGCCGTCCTGGCACTCATCGCCCTCGTGCCCCTCTGTACGCTCAATCCTTCCTGGGGGAAGGGGCCGGTGATCGCCGCGATGATCCTCCTCGGCCTAGGACTGGACGGGACGACACCAATATTTCAGGTAGCGGCACAGAGCGGCATCGAAGCGCGAAGCGTAGGCTCAGCGACCGCGAGCATGCTCGCCGGATTCGACTGGGGAAAGAGCCCTGAAGTCCTCCGAAGGGCATTGGGCGATCCTCAAACCCTGATGAACTCCGCAGCGGTCGGCAAGATCGTCGCCCATGTCCCCCCGGCATACGGCGGCCTCGTCGGCTCTCTCCTCGCGCGCCTTCAGACGCGACGCGCGCATCCAGCAGTTAAAGATGTCGCGAGCCTTTACCTCTGAGGACTTTGAACTATAATTGTCATACGATGGAGGGCTTCGCGGCCCTCCTCGTCGACTGGAGCGTTCGTCTTGAACGATCGCACTACAGGGACGAACGGGTATCGTCTCAGGGCGCATGACCTCGTGACCGCGGTCCTCGCCCTCCTGTTCGCCCTCTTTTCCCTTGCCTGGCCCGGCACGGGGATCACAAACCTCTTCGGTGCTGCCTTCAGCCGGGGCTTTTTCATGGCCGCGGTTTATCTCGCCGTCGCCCTCCTTTCGCTTTCCTTTCCCCTCATCGAGGCCACCCTGGCGCGCTGCGGCAAAGCCCTCGCCCGGATAGCCGGGTTCGTCCATACCTACTACCCCGAGGCTTTAATAACCCTCTTCTTCACCGACTCCATCCTCCTCTCGGCTCAAGTCATGGGAGGATACTCGCACGATCCCTTCTTCGTCGCCGCGGACCAGGCTATCTTCGGCTGTCAGCCAAGCCGAGAGCTTGCGCCCGCACTCGGCTCACAGCCCTGGATCAACGAGCTCATGTTCGGGGCCTACTTCGCCTATTTCGCCTTCATGATCTCAACGCTCTGGATCCCCTACGTGAAGGGCGAGCGCGAGGAGGGAGAGAGGCAGATGTTCGTCGTCGCCGCGGTCATGGCGCTCGTCAGCAGCTGGTACGTCTTCTTCCGCGTCCAGGGCCCGAAGTACTGGCTGCCCGACCTCCGGACCGCCTGGTATACGGCATTCGAAGGCGGGCTCTTTGTTCGCCTCTTCCAGAACACCCTCGCCGCAACCACGCTCTCGGGCGCGGCTTTCCCTTCGACACATGTCATCCTCACCCTCACGACGCTCGGCCTGACCCAAAAGAACGACAAGCGCCTCTTCGCCCTCTATCTCCCCGTCGCCTGCATCATACTCGTCTCGACCGTCTACATCCGCGCCCACTATGCGACGGACGTACTCGGCGGCGCTCTCGTGGCCGCGACGCTCTCCCCTCTCTGCTATTCAGCTTACGCCAAGGCGGATCGGCTCGCGGCTAGGCTCTCGCTCTACGCGTTCGCCAGGGTGAGAGCGTTTGCGAGGTCCACCGACCACGGTGCCGACTAGAAGAGAGAAGCGGCAAGGAGTAGACTAGCAGCCGAGCACGCGGGCATGAACAGCATCAGTCTTCCTCGACAAGCCTATTCCCTAGAGTCCCATGACCTCTGGTCGGCGGTCCTTTTCTTCGCCTTCACCCTCTTTTCCCTGCTCTGGCCGAACACGGGCATGATCCTCCTCTTCGGCGAGTCCATCCCGAGGGGGTACTGCGTAGCCCTCATCCTCGGCCTCTCCGGCGCGGGGGCGCTTCTTTTCGGCCTCTGGGACTTCTCGAAGGCCCCCAAGATCATGAGACTCGTCCGCTGCTTCTATCCCCAGGCCTACTTCGGCCCCCTTTTCAGCGAGGCCATACTCCTTTCCTCCCAACCCTGGGACGGACCATGCCACGACGGACTTTTCGCGTTTATAGACGATGCGGTCTTCGGCTTCCAGCCCTCGGAAATCCTTTATCAGAACTTCGGGCAGTATCCCTGGTGCAATGAACTCATGTTCGCTGCCTATTTCTCCTTTTACCTCATCATGGTCCTGACGCCCTGGATCCCCTGGCTCAACGGCGACGAGAAAGAGGGCGAGCGCGAGGCTTCGATACTCGCGGGCTTCATGTGCATCGTTTATATCTTCTACGTCTTCTTCCGCGTCGTAGGCCCTAAGCACTGGCTTCCCGATCTCGTAGGCCAAGGTTATGGAGGCGTGCCGGGCGGCCTTTTCACCTTCGTCGAAGGCAGGTTTCTCGACGCTGCCGTTACCACGGGCGCGGCCTTCCCCTCGAGCCACGTAGCCGTGACCCTCATGATGACCATATTCGTCGCGAAGACTAAACCGAAGCTCCTCCCCCTCTACATCGTCGACCTCGCCCTCATCATGGTGGCGACCGTCTACCTACACGCACATTGGGCCGCCGACGTAGCGGGAGGCCTAGTCGCCGCCGCAATACTCGTGCCTATCCTGGACCGCGTCCGGACGGTCGTCGGCATCATCGCGCGGCGTTATACTAAAAGCTATGCTTCACCGCGCGACTAAGGACCAGCCTCCCTTCCCCTACCTCAGCGAGGACATGGATTTCGCCTTCCCCGACCCGGGTACTGCGGACAAGTACGGCGTCGTCTGCTCCGGAGGAAACCTCTCGCCCGGGCTCCTTTTATCCGCCTACCGCAGGGGTATCTTCCCCTGGTTCTCAGAGGACGAACCTATACTCTGGTGGAGCCCCGATCCCCGATTCGTCCTCTTCACCGAGGAACTCCATGTCTCCAAGACCATGCGCAAAGTGATAAGGCACTTCGCGCACGGGGAAGCGCCCCTTGAACTCAGCCTGGACCGGAACTTCGCCGCGGTCATCCGTGCCTGCTCATCCTCGCCAAGACCGGGCCAGGACGGGACTTGGATCACCGAGGGCATGATCGAGGCCTACTGCGAGCTCCATCGCCTTGGCTACGCCCACTCTATCGAGGCCTGGCTTGGCAGGAGCTCCGATGCCGAACTCGTGGGAGGGCTCTACGGCGTATCCTTGGGCGGTATGTTTTTCGGCGAATCCATGTTCAGCCGCATCCCCGACGCCTCGAAAGCGGCTTTTATCCCCCTCGTCTGGCGTCTACGGGAGGAGGGCTTCACCCTCATCGATAGCCAAGTGTATACTGACCATCTGGCCGGACTCGGCGCTCGGGAGATACCACGGATTGAATACCTCGGCCTCCTTGCAAACCGCCTCGCCAACGACAAAACGGTTGGCACCGCCGTACCGACGCGGAAGGGCGATTGGTCGAAACTCTTCCCTGACTTCCCCCTGTCATCCGAATATCGCCGCGTCGTACTTAAAGAGACAGACTGAAGCATGAAGATACTGTTCGTCCAACTGCCCCTCCAAGATCCCAACGCCGAAGGCGCCCAAGCCAACATCCCCCTCGCTGCCGGATATCTCGCCTCCTACGCCGAGTCCTGCAACCTCCTAAAACGCAGCGACTGGGCCATTCTCGATCGAGCGATCCAGGACATAGGCTCGGACAGCGCCATCGTCGACGCGATAGCCGCCACGGGCGCCGAGCTCGCGGCCTTCACCCTCTACACCTGGAACCTCGAGCGCAGCCTCTACGTGGCCGAACGCGTCGCCCAAGCCGCGCCCAGGATGCGCCTCATCGCGGGCGGCCCGGAAGTCGTCTCCGGCATGAAGATCTTTTCCTCTTCCCCCTTCCAGAGCCTTATTGAAGGCGAGGGCGAGGGGGCTTTCTGCGAGATCCTCTCCGACGTCGAGCGTAGCAAGCCTTTAGCGAAGCGCTATGCGGCCACCCGCCCCCTCGACCTCGCCACGCTGCCCAATCCCTACCTTGTCGGGGCCCTCCCCTTCGAGACCGACAGACCCGTCCACCTCGAGACCATGCGTGGCTGCCCCTCGCATTGCGGCTACTGCTACTACGGCAAATCCAACCCCGAGCTGCGCCGCTACCCGCGTGAGCAGGCCATAGCAGTCGTCGAGGCGGCGGCCAAGGCCGGAGTCCGCGAGCTCTACCTCATGGACCCCAGTTTCCACGCGACCGAGGACCTGCCGGGCAGGCTCGTCGATATAGCCCGCGCCAATACGAGCAGCATGGCCCTCCACGCCGAGCTCCGCCTCGAGTCCGTAACCGAGGAGATAGGCAGGCTCTACGCAGCCGCAGGCCTGTCCTCGGCCGAGGTTGGCCTGCAGAGCGTAAACCCCAAAGCTCTCGAGGCGGTCGGCCGCTCTTGGGACACGGCCGCCTTCGAGCGCGGCGCAGGCATCCTCCAGAAAAACAACGTGCCCATCAAGACTGGCATTATCCTCGGCCTGCCCTTCGACGGCTACGAGCAGGTCATCGAGACCTTCGACTTCCTCGGCATGCACGGCCTCGGTCAAGAGGCCGAGCTCTATCCGCTCTCGCTCCTGCCGGGCACCACCGTGCGCGAGAAGGCCGACGACTGGGGCATGGGCCGCATGGAACTGCCGCCCTACTGGGTCACCTCCACCGATTGGATTTCCGGCGACGACATGGCCGACTCTATTGCCGCCTTCGAGGACGGCTTCGACGTCGAGTGGGCCTTCCCTCCCGCGCCCCACTTCCACGAAGAGGAGTCCGGTTTCCGCGCTTTCATAGACGCCCGCCGAGGCGAGAACCTCGACTGGGCTCGACTCAATCCAGGCAAACTCGCCGCCTCGATAACCATCCTCGCCGACGCCGACGACCCCGAGGGAATCTCGCGCCTCGTGCGTGCGGCCCGCGAAATCAAGCGCGATAATCCATTCGCACTCTACCAGATCGTCCTCAAGTCCGACTCGCGCTTCCCCTCCGAGAAGCTCGCCGCCCGCGTGCGCGACGCATTCCTCAAGGAAGACCATTACTACGAGCTCTCCCGCTACTTTTCCCTCGATCCCCAGCCCAGCTACCAGACGCGGCTCTTCTTCGCCACGCGCAACCCGAGCCTCGCCTACCGCGCGCTCGAGGAAGCCCAGGACATGGAAACCATCCTCGTGATCGGCGGCAAGGGCGGCTTCAACGCCGACAGGCTCGCGGAGCAGCTGCCCTTCGTAGCCTTCGACCGCGAGGCCCTGCCCTTCGACAGGCTCTACGAGCTCATGAGCGTGTACGTAGACTTCCGTCATATGTTGGTGGAAGCGCCGGAAGAACTGTTCCTATAAAAAGGGAGCACCTACTTCCTTCGAGATAGAGATCAATACCGATTTATTAAGCGGCAAAAAAGCATTCTACTGACCGCCGTGGGCGGGTCCTGTCAGTAAAACCGGAAGGCCTCTCTCCGCGAATAGACCCCGCGAGGTCCTCCGGTTTTACTGACACCCACCACCCCACGGCATTTATTAGAAGCGTCACACAGCCAGGCCGATCCACGCCGTGCCGATGGCCGAGGCCAGGCGGCTGGATCTATTATAGTCACCACGTTTCATTCATCGCGAACACACTAGTTGATTGTGTCGCAGAACTCGTTCATTTCCATATGCGTCATGCCGTTTAGCTGGGGGAGTGCGAAGGGAAAGCGGAGGCCCGACTTTCTTCGGAGGGACTAAGCTTTCCCTTCGCACTCCCCCCATTCAATGGCGCCCAAGTGGTCTAGAGGACTTTGCTTTCGACCGTGCAAAATGCAGCCGATATATAAACGTGGAAACGGTACTCAGGCTTCAGATAAACGTCTTCTGCATCCTCGTCGTCGCCATCCTGTGGTTCTCCATGGACAGGCGCAAATACGCGAAGGATGACGCGGATACCGGCGCCTATAAGTCCCTTCTCGCCTCGACGGCCGCCTTACTCGTCTTCGACTCCATAACCTGGATTCTCGACGGCGTGCCTGGCTCGATAACGCGAACCTCGCTTGTAATCGCGGAAGTCCTCTACTTTTCGATCCACTCCCTACCCGCCGTGTTCTTCATCCTCTCAACGCGCTCCTCGCCATCGCCTCGTCCTTCCTCGGCATCTTCTTCTCGATCGACGAGCTGAACCGCTACCATCGCGGGCAGGGCTTCTTCATCTTCGCCGTATTTCAATACGGGCTCGTAGCCTATGCTATGGTGCCCGTGATGCTCAGGCGTAAGACAATGAGCCGCAGGGTTTACCGCACGCTCCTCGCCTATCCCCTGCCGATGCTCGCGGGGGGCGTCGTCCAGGGCCTATTCTTCGGACTCGTCCTTATCTGGCCGATTACGACCCTCTTCCTCGTTATCATCGCCTTCAATATCGAGAACCGCAGATCGAAGACCGACTACCTCACGGGGACAGCAAATCGCAGGAGCCTGGACGAGGAACTCGAGCGGCGCATCGCGAATCTTCGGCCGGGCAGGGAGCTCTGCGGCCTCCTTATGGACATTGACGATTTCAAAAAAATCAACGACCTGTCGGGACACGAGGCGGGAGACCGCGCCCTCGAGGACGTAGCCTCGATCCTCCAGTCCTCAATCCGAGTGGACGACCTGGTCGCGAGGATGGGAGGCGACGAGTTTGTGATCCTAGCGGAGTTCGAGGCCCCCGCACCTGTCGAAGGTCTAGTCAGGCGCATCGAGGACGCGGTCGATAACCGCAATGCCTCGGGCGACAGACCTTACTCGATATCGCTCAGCATCGGGCGCTCGATCTACGAACCCGCCGAGGAAAGGCAGGCTTCGGATTTCCTGGCCATTCTCGACGCTGACATGTACAAGAGGAAGAAGAATAAGAAAAGCGCGGCCGGAGGCTCCGCTCGCCTTAGATCGCAAGCGGTTTAGCGCTCGATCAGTATCCTGAGCATCCTGCGTAAGGGCTCCGCTGCGCCCCAGAGGAGCTGGTCGCCACAGGTGAAGGCCGCTAGGTACTCCGGCCCCATGCGCATCTTGTGCAGCCGGCCGACCGGCACCGAGAGGGTGCCGGAAACGGCCGCGGGAGTGAGCCCCGAGAGGGACTCGGCCTTATTGTTCGGGATCAGCTTGGCCCACTCGTTGCCCGAGGCGATGAGGGCCTCGATCTCCTCCATGGGCGCGTCGCGGGTCAGCTTGATCGTGAGGCCCTGGCTGTGGCAGCGCATGGAGCCGATGCGCGCGCAGATGCCGTCCACGGGAATCGGCTTCGCGGTGCCGAGGATCTTGTTCGTCTCGACGAAGCCCTTCCACTCCTCGCGGCTCTGGCCGTCTGGGTACTCTTTGTCGATCCACGGCAGGACGGATCCAGCGAGCGGATAGCCGAAGGCCTTCGTGGTCATGCTCCCGTCGCGGAGCTTGGCCGATATCTTCCTGTCGATGTCGAGGATGGCGGAGGCGGGATCGGAAAGCTCCTTGGCTACGGTTCCGCTCAACTCGCCCATCTGCAGGAGGAGTTCGCGCATATTGGGCGCGCCCGCGCCCGAGGCGGCCTGGTAGGTCATCGAGCTGACCCACTCGACAAGATGAGCGCGGAAGAGGCCTACGATGCCCATGAGCATGAGACTGACCGTGCAGTTGCCGCCGATATAGTTCTTCACGCCCGACGTGAGGGCGCGATCGATGACATCGTGGTTGACGGGATCGAGGATGATGACCGCATCCTCATCCATGCGCATCGTGGAGGCGGCGTCGATCCAGTAGCCCTTCCAGCCGGAGGAGCGGAGGCTCTTGTACGTGGCAGTCGTGTAGTCACCGCCCTGGCAGCTGACGATGGCGTCCATCGCGCCGAGTTCGCCTAGATCGGATGCATCCTTGAGCTTTCCCGTCCCCATGGGAGCATCCTGTCCCGACTGAGAGGTCGAGAAAAACACCGGCTCAAAGTAGTCGAAATCTTTCTCCTCGCGCATCCGCTGCTGAAGGACGCTGCCGACCATGCCGCGCCAACCCACGATACCGACTCTCATGGCTCCTCCATCCGAATCATGATCTGAAGGGACAATTATGTCCGGCGAGGGGAGGAAGGTCTAGAAGGCGGTTGGGCCTAGACGTTTGCCATGCACTGCGCGAGGATGCCCGCTAGAAAATGCCCTCGTTCTTGCCCTATCATCGTGGCCAGTATGATCGAGCTGAAGGATATCGAGGTTACATTCGAGGCTAAGGGGCACGAGGTGCGCGCCGTTCGGGGCGTCTCGCTCGCGATCCCAACAGGCATGGCTTACGGCATCGTGGGGACGAGCGGCGCGGGCAAGAGTACGCTCGTGCGCACGATGAACCTCCTCCAGCGACCGACCTCCGGCAAGGTCCTCCTCGACGGACGCGACCTCACGCTCCTTTCGGACAAGGAGCTGCGCGCCGCGCGTTCCAAGATCGGGATGATCTTCCAGCACTTCAATCTCTTCATGCGCAAGACGGTCTACGAGAATATAGCCTTTCCACTACGCATTGCCGGGGCCCGGGAGGACGATATAAAGGCGCGCGTGCCCGAGCTCCTAAAGCTCGTCGCCCTCGAGGACAAGGCCCAGGCCTACCCCGCCAAACTCTCGGGGGGACAGAAGCAGCGGGTCGGCATAGCCCGAGCCCTGGCGAACCATCCGTCGGTCCTCCTCTGCGACGAGCCGACCTCGGCCCTCGACAACGAGACCACCGCGCAGATCCTCGAGCTTCTGAACGACATCAACCACAGGCTCGGAATCACCATTGTCCTCATCTCGCACGAGATGGCGGTGATCAAGCAGGCCTGCCGTCGCGTCGCCGTCATGACCGAAGGCAGGGTCGTCGAGGAAGGCCCCGTCTATGACATCTTCGCCGCGCCCACGCATGCGTATACGAAGCAGCTCGTGGAGAGCACCTTCGACCTCGCGCTGCCCGATCGCGTCCTTTCGGACAATACCGGCCCGATCCTCAAGATAACCTATCGCGGCGGCGATGCCGAGAAGCCAGTGCTCTCCGAGGCGACAAGGGAGCTGGGGACGGCCTTCAACATCCTACTGGGCAAAATCGAGTACATAGATGACAAGCCGTTGGGCTTGCTCATTGTCGAGGCCTCGAAGGCCGAAGAACCACGATCCGAGTCCGTTCTTTCGCCCAACGAGTTGGACGGAGTCGTCGACTATCTGAAGCGCCGCGGGATCGCGGTCGAGAAGATGAGGGATGCCCTCTCCTAGCCCGCGGGAGGGTGAACGCGCGAAGCCCTTCGGAGGCGCCCGAGCCGTCGAGGCGATGGCCCTCGGAGTCGGCGCTTCGCTCTTTTTCGCTTTCACGTTCGTGCTCAATAGGCAGATGAACCTCGCGGGCGGGAGCTGGATCTGGAGCGCCTGTCTGCGCTACGCCTTCATGCTGCCGATCCTCTTGGCACTGACCGCGGCCCGGGGCGAACTTCGAGAGCTAGGCGCCGCCATCCGCGCGCGCCCCTTGGGCTGGCTCGGCTGGAGCACCATCGGCTTCGGGCTTTTTTACTCCTTCCTCTGCGCGGCCTCGACCTTCGGCCCCTCATGGCTCATCGCGGCAACCTGGCAGGTCACGATCGTCGCAGGCGTCCTTCTCTCGCCCCTCTTCTACGATAGAATTCCCGAGGCGGGAGGCTTCAGGCTCGTGAGGCACCGAATCCCCCTAAGGTCCCTGGCGACGGCCTCGGCGATACTGGCCGGCATTCTCCTTATGCAGATCCGTGAGTCCCAGCTCATGAGCCCGCTTGCCGTCCTCGCCTGCATAGGGCTCGTCCTCGTGGCGGCATTCTCCTATCCCCTGGGTAACCGCAAGATGATGGAGCTCTGCGGCCCCGACGTCTCGACCATGCAGAGAGTCTGCGGCATGACGATCTGCAGCATGCCCTTCTGGATAGCGCTCGGCGCGGTCGGCATCGTAAAGGACGGCCCGCCCGGAACGGGACAGATCCTTCAATCGCTCCTCGTGGCCCTCTTCTCGGGCGTCATCGCGACAATCCTCTTCTTCAAGGCCACCGACCTCGTCCGCGGGGATATGCGCGGCCTCGCGGCGGTCGAGTCGACGCAATCGGGGGAGGTTGTCTTCACGCTCGCCTTTGGGGTCCTCGTTTTCGGGGACCGGGCGCCTGCCCCCCTCGCCCTCGCGGGCATAGCCGTGGTCGTGCTCGGCATGGTAGCGAACGCGGCGGCAGGCAAATGAAGCAGGGGCCGCCCGGGATCGAATCCCGGGCGGCCCCTTTTTCACACAACGCGCTGGATTAGAACGCGGGAGCGACGGCCCCTTTATAGGTATCGATGATGAACTTCTTGACCTCGGGGGAATTCAGGGCCTTCACGAGGGCCTTGATCTCGGGGCGGGACTCGTCGCCCTTGCGGATGGCGAGAATGTTCGCGTAGGTCTTCGCGGCGAGGGAGTCCTTGGCTTCGGCCTTGAGGGCGTCCTTTGAGGCGGAAAGTCCGGCATCGAGGGCGTAATTACCATTGATGACCGCAAGGTCGACGTCGGGCAGGGAGCGGGCGACCTGGGCGGCCTCGAGCTCCTTGACCTGGATATTCTTGGGATTGCTGGTAATGTCCTTGACCGTCGCCTTGAGGCCGACGTCGTGGTTCACCTTGATGAGCCCCGCAGATTCGAGGAGGAGGAGAGAGCGAGCCTCGTTCGTGGTGTCGTTCGGCACGGCGATGGTGGCGCCTTTCTTGAGATCGGCGAGTTTCTTGGTCTTGCCGGGATAGAGGCCGAGGGGCTCGAAGTGAACGTTGACGGCTGCCACGATCGTTGTCCCGTGCTGGGCATTGAAGTCGGTGAGGTAGGGCTGGTGCTGGAAGTAGTTAGCATCCAGCTCCTTGTTGGCGAGGGCAAGGTTGGGCTGGACGTAGTCCGTGAACTCGACGATCTGAAGGTCGATGCCCTGGGCCTTGAGCGCGGGGACGATGGATTTGAGGATGGATGCGTGGGGCACGGGCGAGGCACCCACCTTGAGGACGATGGGATCGGCTGCGGCGGCGCCCAGGGCAACCGTCAAGGCGAGTGCAGCGAGCACGGCGGTCTTGATTCTCTTCATGTGAAACTCCTCTTAGAAAAATACAATTCCGAACGGAATTGCGAAGCGAACTTCGGGAATAACTGACCCCGAAGCTCGCTATGCTACCTGTCGGCCTTACGCGACAGGTGATTGCCGATGCTTTGGAAGCCCTGCACGATCAGGAGCAAGAGTAGGATCGTGAGGACCATGAGGTCGTTCTGGTAACGGTAGTAGCCGTAGCGGATGGCTATGTCGCCCAAGCCGCCGCCCCCCACCGTTCCCGCCATGGCCGAGTAGCCTATGAGGGTGATGACCGTAATAGTGGCGCCGAGAATGAGCGAGGGCAGGCATTCGGGAAGCATGACGCGGGAGATGATCTGACCGAGGGAGGCGCCCATCGATTGAGCGGCCTCGATCGCACCTGAGTCGAGTTCCTTGAGCGAACTCTCGACCATACGGGCGATAAAAGGTATAGCGCCGAGGGCGAGCGGCACGATCGAGGCCGTTGAGCCGATAGAGGTGCCGATCACGAGACGCGTAAAAGGGATGACCGCGATGAGCAATATAATGAAGGGAACCGAGCGGACAATATTGATAATTGCGCCTAGCACACGGTTGAAATGGACTAGGGGATAGATACCTTGGGCATCGGTCACGACGAGGGCCACCCCGAGAGGTAAGCCGAAGAGATAGGCAATGAAGGCCGAGGCGAGCGTCATGTATATGGTATCTAAAGTACCCTGACCGAGCATAAGCGCATAGTTTGACAGCAGAGCTTGCATTGCCAGAACCATCCTTCAATACCACATCGTGGTATCCAACAGTGCGGCATTTTACGAAAAGATGTCAAGAGGGCTGCACGTTACTGATGCACATCAACAGAAGCACAGCACAAGAGCGCGGGCAGCTTTTCATATGAAGCGCATCATATCCTTTGCCGCTGTGTTGAATCGATAGCCTTACTCGTTTTTCCACTAGCTTCTATTGACAGATACTACAAGCGTTACTACACTGGGCTAACCGTTACTACAAGAAGTAACCACTAAGGAGTTGCCGTGATCCGTCCCTCTCGTGCCGATTTCCTAAAAACCGCAAAACGCGGCCACGTCCTTCCCGTCATCAAGGACGTATCTGCGGACAGGCTTACGCCCATCGACGCCTTCTACGTCCTCGGCGCATCCTATCTCCTCGAATCCGCCGGAGGAGGCGCCTTCGGGCGCTACTCCTTCCTTGGGGTGGAGCGCGTAGCGGGCCTCAAGATAGAGGGCGAGGAGGTCGAGTGGTCCGACGAGGAGGGTGTCCGATCCTTCCGCGCGCGCGACCCAATGCGAGCGATGGGAGACCTTATGCGCTCCAGGCCCTGGGACGGCGAGGGCGACCTCTCTCCATTCCCCGGCGGGGCGGTCGGCTACCTTGGCTACGACGCGGCTAGGCTTTGGGAGAAGCTCCCCGACGTATCGGCGAAGCGCGGGCTCGACGTTCCGGACGGGCTCTTCATGATCACGCACTACACCCTCGTCTTCGACAATCTCATGCACAGCCTTCGGATCGTATGCAACCAACGCATAGGCGCCGATCTTGAGGTTGACTATGTAGAGGCGATACGCGGCATCGAGCGCATCGAGGCCGAGCTCGAGCGGGTCGACTCCGACCGCGATTCGAGGCGCAGGCCGCCACTGGTCGGGCCCCTCACAACCAGCATGCAATTGGAGGAATACTCCGATGGCGTGCGCAAGGCCAAGGCTCTCATCGAGGCGGGCGAAGCGATCCAGATCGTGCTCTCACGCAGCTTCGAGGCATCCTTCGAGGGATCGCCCTTCGACGTGTACCGCGCCCTCAGGCAGATCAATCCCTCGCCCTACATGTTCTACCTAGACTTCGGGAGCTTCGTCCTCCTCGGAGCGTCGCCAGAGGTCATGGTCAGGGTCGAGGGAGGCAAGGCGACAATGCGGCCGATAGCTGGCACGAGGCCGCGCGGTGCGGACGCTGCGGCGGACACGGCCCTGCGAGCCGAGCTCCTCGCCGACGAGAAGGAGAGGGCGGAGCACACGATGCTCATCGACCTAGCGCGCAACGACCTGGGCAGGGTAGCGAAGCCGGGCTCGGTTTCGGTGGACCGCATGATGGAAATCGAAACCTACTCGCACGTCATGCACATCGTCTCGGAGGTCTCCTGTAGTCTCGCCCCGGACATCGATATATACGACGTCATCCGCGCTACCTTCCCCGCGGGCACCGTCTCCGGCGCGCCCAAGATCCGCGCCATGGAGATCATAGATTCCATCGAGCCCGAGCGCCGCGGCCCCTACGCTGGTCTGGTCGGCTATTTCAGCTATCGCGGCGGTTTCGACTCCTGTATCGCGATCCGCTCGGCGATCGTCAAGGACGGCAGGATCCGCGTTCAGGCGGGAGCCGGCATCGTGTACGACTCCGTTCCCGAGCGCGAGTTCGAGGAAACCCAGGCCAAGGCTCAGGCTATGCTGGCCGCGGCCGGAAAGGCAAAAGGCTAAAGACATGGTGCTAATCATCGACAACTATGATTCCTTCACCTACAACCTGGCGCAGCTATTCATGAAGCAAGGAGAGGAAGTGCGCGTGGTTCGCAACGATGCGATAAGCCTCGACGAGGCCGAGGCTCTCGATTTCGATCGGCTCGTCATCTCCCCGGGCCCTGGTAGGCCCGAGGCGGCCGGGATGTCCATCGAACTCATCCGCCGCTTCGCGGGGCGCAAACCCATATTGGGAGTCTGCCTCGGGCATCAGGCTATAGCTGCGGCCTTCGGCGGGAAAATCGTGCAGGCCAAGCGCATCATGCACGGCAAATCCGACACCATTTCGCACGACGGCAAGACGCTTTTCGCCGAGGCGCCGAATCCCCTGCGCGTTATACGTTACCACTCGCTCGCAGTGGACCGCGCGAGCCTCCCAAAGGGCTTCGAGGTGAGCGCCTCATCCTCCGACGGAGAGATCATGGCCATCCGCCACACTGCGCATCGCATCGAGGGCGTCCAATTCCACCCCGAGTCGATCGGCACGGAGGAGGGCGAGAGGCTCATCAAGAACTTCCTGTCCGGAGTGCGCGAGGTCCCCGCCGTGAAATCAATGCTGAAGCGTATAACTTCCCATGAGGACCTCTCGCGCGCCGAGGCACGAAGCTTCATGGACCAAGTCTCGGACGGAAGCGTCTCCCAGGCGCAGGTCGGCGCCTTTCTCGCGGCCCTCACGTTGAAGGGCCCGACTATAGAGGAGATGACCGGCTTTGCGCTCTCCCTAATGGACCGTGCTGTTAAACTCACCCTCCCCGAAAGCATCTCGACGGTCGACACCTGCGGCACGGGAGGCGACTCGTCGGGCACCTTCAACATCTCGACGACCGCGGCCTTCGTCGCTTCCGGCGCCGGAGCGCGCGTCGCCAAGCATGGGAACCGCTCGATCACATCGCGCTCAGGTTCGGCCGACGTCCTCGACCAACTCGGCGTCTCCACGAAGATGGGCCCTGCAGAGGCGGCCGCAGCCATCGAGAAAGCGGGCATGGCCTTCCTCTTCGCTCCGGTCTACCATCCGGCCTTCAAGAATATCGGCGGACCCCGCCGCGAAGTCGGCTTCCGCACGGTCTTCAACATGATAGGCCCCATGCTCAATCCCGCTGGCGCCAAATCCCAGGTGATGGGCGTCTATTCGCCCGAGCTCACCGAGACGGTCGCCCGCGTCCTGGACAATCTCGGCGTGAGGCATGCCCTTGTAGTCCATGGCCTGGATGGCATCGACGAGATCAGCCTTGCAGCTGCGACCAAAGTCGCCGAGCTTCGCGACGGATGGATCAGGAGCTACGAGATCGACCCAGAAAATTACGGCTTCGAGCTTTGCTCCAGCGCAGACCTGAAGGGAGGGGATGCTGCCGAGAACGCGCTCATCACCTTGCGCGTCCTCGCGGGCGAGCCGGGCCCAAAGCGCGACGTCGTCCTCTTGAACGCAGCCGCCGCGATCCTGGCCGCCGATCTCGCTCCGGATTTCGGTGCCGCCATCGAAGCGGCCAGGTCCTCGATAGACTCAGGCGCCGCGATGCGCGTCCTCGATAAGCTGCGCGCGCTCTCTGCGGCGAAGGCTTAAGGCAGATGGGCATACTCGAGACGATTTGCGAGGAGAGGCGAAAGGACGCTGCGCGTAATAAACGCGCGCGCCCGGCCTCGAGTCTAGAGCGCGAGGCGAGCCCTCCCCGACCGGCCTTCCGCACCGCCGGCGCCGAAAGCGGAGATTGCCGGCGCGGATTGTTGATCGCCGAGTGCAAGCGCGCCTCTCCTTCGCGCGGCCTTCTGCTGGAGGATTACGATCCCGTCCGTCTCGCATGCGCCTACGAGCGGGGCGGAGCGGGCCTCGTTTCCGTCCTCACGGAGCCTCGCCTCTTCCTCGGCGCCGACGCGCACCTGGCGGCTGTGCGCAACAGGGTAGGCCTCCCAGTGCTGCGCAAGGACTTCGTCGTCGACCCCTATCAGATCGACGAAGCCTGGGCTATCGGCGCCGACGCGATCCTCCTCATCGCCGACGCGTTAGGCGAGAGCGAATTATGCGATTTCGGCGCCCAGGCCCATGAGCTGGGCCTCTCGGTCCTTGTCGAGCTGCGAGAACTAGATCAGCTCGGGAAGGCCCTGGCCGCGAAGCCCGACGCGGTCGGCGTAAACTCGCGCGACCTTCGGGACTTCAGCGTGCATAGGGACAAGGCGGCCGCGATGGCCGCCCATCTGACAGCAGCCCTGCCGGAGGGGACGCTCCTCGTCGCCGAGTCGGGCATGAGGACGGCCGACGACGTCGCCGCTCTTCGAGAAGCGGGCTATCGTGGCTTCCTCGTCGGGGAGGCCCTCTCGACGGCCGCGGACCCGGAGGCCGCGGCGCGGCTCTTCGCATCCGCCACCGTGGGTGCCGATGCCGTAAAGAAAGGAACAATATGCGCGTAAAGATATGCGGAATAACCAACGTCGAGGACGGAAAGCTCGCCCTGTCCTTGGGAGCGGACGAGATCGGCTTCATCCTAGCTCCTTCGCCCAGACGCGTCGCGCCCGAGTCGGTCAAGGCCATGGTCGAGGCCCTGCGCGGCAACTCGAGCCAGAGCGCATTCAAGGCGGTCGGAGTCTTCGTGAACGAAGAGCCTCGCGCGATGCGCGACATCATGACTTTCGCGAGGCTCGACCTCGCCCAGATCCATGGCGACGAGTCGCCCGAGGCCTGCGTCGCCTTCGATTTCCCTTGGTATAAGGCACTTCGCATCGGATCGGTCGCGGACGCCGAGCGCCTCGCCAACCGAGACTGGCACTGCGGACGGATACTCGTGGACTCGGCGCCTTCGGCGACGACGCCGGCCGCGGGCGCTTCCTACGGAGGCATGGGCTCCTCGATTGGGACCTGGGCCGCCCTTGCGGCCCGCGCCCGCGCCAGGGAGGCGGGTAAGGAGTTCTTTGTCGCGGGCGGTGTTCGTCCGTATAACGTCGCGAGCTTCATCTACTCCGTTTCTCCCGACGGTATCGACGTCTCGAGCGGCGTAGAGGAGTCCCCCGGCAGGAAGTCCAAGGACAAGCTCGTAGCGCTATTTTCGGCAATAAAGGCCGCTGCCGCGGCGCGCAAGGAGGCCCCCGATGCGGCACGATGAGCGATACTACGGCCGCTTCGGCGGACGATATGTGCCCGAAGTCCTGCGGCCCGCCTTCGTCGAGCTCGAGGAGGCGTGGAAAGCGGCGCGGAAAGACCCCGCCTACTGGGCCGAGATGAAGAGGCTCGGGGAGGACTACATAGGCCGCCCGACGCCGCTGTATTCCGCCGAACGCCTCTCGTCAGAGCTTGATATCAAGCTTTACCTGAAGCTCGAGGGCCTCGCGCAGACTGGCGCGCACAAAATCAACAACGCTCTCGGGCAATGCCTCCTTGCGAATCGCATGGGAAAGAAACGCGTGATAGCCGAGACTGGGGCAGGCCAGCACGGCTTGGCTACAGCGGCCGCTGCAGCCAAGCTCGGCCTCGAGTGCGAAGTCTTCATGGGCGAGGTCGACATGGCCCGCCAGCACCCCAATGTCTTCGGTATGCGCATGTTCGGTGCCAAGGTTACGCCCGTCAAGGAAGGCAC
>Ga0326728_10013743_pt1 | contig 17474 bp, 13 predicted proteins | sample MB3enrmetagenome_FD_207602 | JGI IMG/M metagenome (GOLD analysis project Ga0326728, IMG submission 207602) | Lab enriched peat soil microbial communities from McLean, Ithaca, NY, United States - MB31MN | ecosystem: Environmental > Terrestrial > Soil > Wetlands > Peat | place: USA: New York... | reverse complement strand
GGGGAACGTACGGAAGGGCGCGCATCCTGAGCCCGTTGACGGTGGATAAGATGACCACGCCCGAGACGCCGGTGGACTCGATGGTGCTGCGCGGCCTCGGCTGGGACATTGACTCGGCCTACTCATCAAACCGCGGCGAGCTTTTTCCCGTAGGGTCGTTTGGGCATACCGGGTTCACCGGCACCGACCTCTGGATTGATCCGTTTTCGAAAACCTACTTGGTGCTGCTTACCAACGCCGTCCATCCCGATGGGAAGGGCAACGTCATCTCGCTGCGGACACGGATCGCCACGCTGGTGGCCTCGGCGTTCGCCATTCTTCCCAGCCAGGAACAAATCGCCACGCGCCTCTCGCCGACCGGCTTCTACGAGCGCATGAGCGCCTATCGAACCGAGGGTGTGCATAACGACCAGGTGCTCACCGGCATCGACGTGCTGGAAGCCGAGAACTTCAAGTCTCTGGCGGGGCGGCGCGTCGGCCTGATCACCAACCACTCAGGTCGCGATTCAGAGGGGCGCCGTACCATTGACCTGCTCTATCACGCGCCGGGCGTGAAGCTGGCAGCCATTTTCAGTCCCGAACACGGCCTGTTTGGTAGGGCCGATGCGCCCGTGGCCTCGACAACCGAGCCGGAGACAGGCCTGCCCGTTTACAGCCTGTACGGAGAAACCGAGCGGCCCACCGGCCAGATGCTCGAAGGGCTCGACGCGCTCGTGTTCGACATTCAGGACGCCGGGGTGCGCTTCTACACCTACACGACGACGCTCGGCTACGCCCTCGAGGCGGCGGCGAAGAAGGGAATTGATTTCTACGTGCTCGACCGCCCCGACCCCATCAGCGGCTTCCTCGTGGAAGGTCCGATGCTCGACCCGGATTTGCGCTCCTTTGTCGCCTATTTCCCCTTACCCGTCCGCCACGGGATGACGTCGGGCGAGCTCGCGCAGATGTTCGATGGCGAGCAACACCTGGGCGCCAAGCTTCACGTCATCAAAATGCAGGGCTGGCGTCGCACCGACTGGTACGACGAGACCAGCCTCCCCTGGATTAGTCCTTCGCCCAACCTGCGCAGCCTGACGGAGGAGGTCCTTTATCCGGGGGTGGGAATGATCGAGGGAGCGAACGTCAGTGTGGGCCGCGGCACCGATACTCCTTTCGAATTGCTCGGCGCCCCCTGGATGGAAGCGAAAAAGCTTGCCGAGCACCTCAACGCCCGGCATATCCAGGGCGTGCGCTTTCTGCCCCTTGACTTCACGCCGGGTGAGAACCGTTTCCGAGGCGAGCTGTGTCATGGGATCCAAATCCACCTTGTGGACCGGAGGGCCCTTGACGCGCCGGAGCTCGGCGTGGAGCTGGCCGCGGCGCTCGATCAGCTCTTTCCCAATGACTTCCAGCTCGAGAAAACCCTGCCGCTGGTGGGCTCACGGCGCGTGCTCGAAGCAATCAGAGAGGGGCGCGACCCCCGCCGCATCGCCTACGAGTGGGAGCAGGACCAGTTGCAGGAGTTTCGCAAGCTCCGGGCGAAGTACCTGCTTTACTGACCAGCGAGGGCGGACCTCGGCTGCCCCATTCGCTGCGCTCAGGGCAAGCTCGGAGCGCAGCGAAGGGGCCGGAAAGCGGGCCCTGCGCTACTTCGCTAGGCAATGTGAAGGGTCAAGTGGCCCGACTCCCGGTGGGTCGGCGCCGCGCGGACCACGATCTGAACGTCGCGTCCCAGGCGCGTGAGGCAATCGAGCAGACGCCGCTCGGAGACGCCTCGAAACTGCCCTCTGAGCAGCCGCGAGATTCTCGGTTGCGTCAGTCCCAGGATCTTGGCCGCCTCTCGCTGAGTCAAACCGCGCTTCTTGATGATCGCGGCGATCTCAGCCACGAGCTCGGCCTTGATCGCCATGTCTTCGCTCGCGGCGTAGCCGAGGTCGTCATAGACGCTCCCCGTGCCTTCTTCGATCGAAATCTCTTTGACGACGCGCTCTCTTCTCATGGCTCGAACTCCTTGGCTCTTTGTTCGGCGGCTTGCAGCCGTCCCCGGATGAGGCCGATGTCAGCCTCGGGCGGGGCCTTGCCATGCCTGGATTTCTTCTGGAAAACGTGCAGAACGAAGATCCTGCTCGCGAAGCGCACCATATAGGCGGCCCGGTACGTCTCACCTTGCCAGTCCTCGATAATTTCCAGCACACCCGCCGACCCGAAGCCCTTGAGCGGCTTCGCCTGATCATGTTTTCGGCCGGTTTGGGCCAGGTAGAGGGCATAGCCGAATAGATCGACGACTTCGTCCGGCAATTCCAGCAAATCCCTCTTGCTGCTACCCACCCAAAACAGCGGCTTCGATGGCTGGTCCATCCGCATCCAGTATATACCCAAATGGGTTTAACAGCACGGAGAAGTCTGTTGCCAAGGCCTACCCGACACGGCGATTGCCGCCCCGCTTCCGCCTCTTGAGATTCAAGACTGGCGGCGAGAAAAACCGCCGCTCTGGCCGCTTAAGCCGCGAAAACAGAGCCTCAATCAGATATTCTCTTCGACAAGCTGGTACAATAGCCGGGGTTCCTTCTGACACTCGAAACGGAGAGAATCATGGCCATCATGAGGAGCATTTTGCTGGCGGGCTCGCAAAGCCGCTGGCTGCGCGAGCAGGCCACGCGACGGAGATTTGTCCGCCACGCGGTCTCGCGCTTCATGCCGGGGGAGACAGTCGACGATGCCCTTGCCGCCGCTCGCGAGCTTCAGGACATCGGTATCCGGACCCTTTTCACTCATCTCGGCGAGAACATCACGGATGCGGCGGAGGCCGACGCCGTCACCAGGCACTACCTCGACGTGCTGGACCGCATCAGGATGATGAACCTTCGCACCGAGATTTCCGTCAAGCTCACGCAACTCGGTCTCGACCTCGGCCCGGAACTTTGCTACGCCAACCTCAGCAGGATCATCGAACATGCCGGCAGCCAAAGCGTGGTCTGGATCGACATGGAAGCCAGCGACTATGTGGATGTGACGCTGGACCTCTACCGCCGCGCGCGCGGCGCCACCTCGACCGTCGGCGTCTGCTTGCAGGCCTACCTCTGCCGTACCGAGAAGGACCTCGAGTCGCTGCTGCCACTCAACCCGGCGATCAGGCTGGTGAAGGGCGCCTACAAGGAGCCGGCGTCCATCGCCTTTCCGCACAAGAAAGACGTGGATGAGAATTTCCTCAAGCTCGCCAGGCAACTGCTGACGGCCAAAAGCCAGGGCGTCGGCACCAGGGTCGCCATTGCCACCCACGACACAGACCTCATCCGGCGGGTTGCGGAATTGGCGGCCTCGATGGGATTAGCCAAGAATGCCTACGAGTTTCAGATGCTCTACGGCATCCAACGCGGCGAGCAAGTTCGGCTGGCAAAAGGGGGCTGGCAGTCAATTGTCCTGATCGCCTACGGCAGTTTCTGGTTTCCGTGGTATATGAGGCGGCTGGCCGAACGGCCGGCCAACGTTTTCTTTGTTCTGCGAAATCTCTTTGCGGCCTAGCGAAGCTCAAGGCGATTCTCGGACATGATCACCGCATTCATTGTCGTTCTAGGATTGTTTACGCTGCCGCTCCCTCGACAGCAGTTCAGCCGCAGCGGGTTCTCAGCTTGCTTCGGAAGAAGGGAAGCCCTCCGGCCATCCGCCGGCGTCACCGGAAAAGCCATGGCAGACACCAGCCCTTACACGAGCAGCGAGCGAATTGACTGCAAGTTCACGCCGGAAGATTTTGCGCCGGACGGCGGCCTCACCAGGAAAGTATGGGCAAGCGCAGAGTGGGTGGAGTTCGATCATGACCTGTCCGGCCAGACGGTCTACCCGCAGGCCGAAACCAGGGCGGCCGCGCTCTGGACAGCTCATTACCTCTACTTCGGCTTCCGGTGCAAGTACTCCACGCTGAATGTCTACGAGGGTGAGGATCCCGCCAAGGAGCGTTGGGGGCTCTGGAATCGCGACGTGGCCGAGGTCTTCATCAATCCGGAGCCTGAGCGTGTGACCCATTATTATGAGTTCGAGGTGGCGCCCAACAATCAATGGATCGATCTCGAAATCGATAAGACCAAGAATCCATTCAACGACGCTGGCTGGGATTCACACTTCGAGCACGCGACGCGTGTCGACGCGATGAACCACGTCTGGACCTGCGAGATGCGTATTCCCGTGGCTTCGATGGGTGTGCCTGAGATCCGCGCTGGCGCCGAGTGGCGGCTTAATTTCTTCCGCGCCGACGGCCCCGGCGACGATTCCCAGCGCCGGTTTATGTCATGGAGCACGGTGCCAGAAGGGAAGTCATTTCACGTGCCGACGCGCTTCGGTCTGATTCGTTTTGTGAAATGAAGGAAGAAGCAGTCAGCTATCAGCTCTCAGCTTTCAGCGAGCAAGGAGTGTCGGCCGATCATGTTCTCGCTGAGCGCTGATAGCTGACGGCTGATAGCTGACTGCTCTCTTCCATGATCCAATCACCCGATCACCCGATGTTCTCAGGCCGTGCCGTAAAACTGGGCGATGGACCGGACGACGGCCGATTGATGTTCTGTGCTCATCTCGGGGTAAATCGGTAGAGACAGCACTTCCCGGCTCGCTTGCTCGGACTCCGGAAACTCTCCCGCGCGGTGCTCCAGGTAAGCGAACGCCGGCTGCAGATGGAGCGGTACCGGGTAGTAGATCTGAGTGGGAATTCCCTGGCCGGCAAGAAACTCGCGAAGGCGCTCGCGCTCAGGACACCGGATCGTGAACTGGTGATAGACGTGGACGAACCCCAAGGGCTCGGCCGTTAATTTCACATGTCCGTCGAGGCCGAACTCTCTAAACAACGCTCGGTAGCGCTCCGCGTGCCGCCGTCGCGCCGCGGTCCAATCATCGAGGTGGCGCAACTTCACGCGCAGGACGGCGGCCTGGATCTCGTCCAGCCGGCTGGCCATGCCTAACTTCTCGTGGGTGTACCGCTGGCGACTGCCCTGGTTGCGCAGGACGCGGAAGTGATCGGCCAAGTCGAGGTCATTCGTCGTCATCAGGCCGCCGTCTCCGGCGCCGCCGAGGTTCTTGGAAGGAAAGAAGCTGAAGCAGCCTGTGGCGCCGAGAGATCCCACCTTGCTCCCTTTGTAGCCCGCATCGATAGCCTGCGCCGCGTCCTCGATGACGGGAACCGCGCGCGCCTTGGCCACTTCGAAAATCGGATCGAGGTCGGCTGGGAGGCCAAACAAGTGGACGGGCAGGATGGCGCGTGTCCGCCCGCTGAGGGCCCCCTCAATCCGGTCGGGATCCAGATTGAGGGTCTCCGGCTGAATGTCGACGAAGACCGGCCTCGCTCCCAGCCGGGCGATGGAGGCCGCTGTAGCCACAAACGTGAAAGGCGTGGTGATGACCTCGTCCCCGGCGCCGACGCCCAGCGCCTGCAAGGCCAGCAGCAGCGCGTCCGATCCCGACGCGCAGCCCAGTGCCGCCCTGACGCCGACCCTTGCGGCGACCTCCCGCTCGAAGGCCTCACCCTCCTTCCCCAGAATGAACTGCTGGCTCTCCATTACCCTGGAGACGGCGGCCATCACCTCATTCCGGATGCCGGCGAACTGTGCTTTCAGATCGAGAAACGGGAAAAGGGGTTCGACGCCGGTGGGTGCTTGGTGCCCGGCCCCGACGACGGGCGCGAATTGAGGTCCTGATGGGGATCGCATCGGCAAATCTGATAAGTAGGCTAGTACACCACGATTCTCGAATTGCCGATTGCGATTGACGATTGCCGATTGATCCAGAAGGAAGGCATCCCGTTCAATCAGCAATCGGCAATTCGACCCGGTCAGTTCCGGGTCGAAGGCGAAGTTTAGTGCGGGGTTCCGGTCCCGGCCTTCCCCTTCTGATCGCGCAGCACCGCCTTGCGGCTCAGGCGAACCTTGTTGCCCTCCACGGAGATGACCTTGACCAGAAGTTGGTCGCCTTCCTTGAGCTCCTTGCGAATGTCGCGGATGTGGTGTTCAGCGACTTCGCTGATATGGAGCAGGCCGTCGGTGCCCGGAAAAATCTCCACAAAGGCGCCAAAGTCCGCCAGGCGGACCACCTTGCCCAGGTACGTCTTGCCGACCTCGGCCTCGGCCAACAAGTCCCTGATCATCTTGATGGCCTTGTCCGCTGACTCCTGCTCGGTGGCCGCCACATTCACCTTGCCATCGTCTTCCACGTCGATCTTGACGCCGGTCGCCTCGATGATGCTACGGATCATCTTGCCGCCCGGGCCAATCAATTCGCCAATTTTCGACGGGTTGATGTGCAGGGTGAAGATGCGCGGGGCATTGGCGGCGATGCTTGCCCGCGGCTCGGGAAGCGTCTGGAGCATCTCCCGGAGGACGAACAACCGGCCCGCCTTGGCTTGGTCTAGCGCCTCCGCCATGATCTGATGCGTGACGCCGGTGGTCTTGATATCCATCTGCAGCGCCGTAATACCATCTTTGGTGCCGGCCACCTTGAAGTCCATGTCGCCGTAATGGTCCTCGGCGCCGGCGATGTCCGTCAGGATGGCGTATCGGTCGCCTTCCTTAACCAGCCCCATGGCGATGCCCGCCACCGGAGCCTTGATCGGCACGCCCGCATCCATCAGGGCGAGGCAGCCGCCGCACACCGTCGCCATCGAGGAGGAACCGTTGGACTCGAGAATGTCGGAAACAACGCGAATAGTATAGGGAAAGGTTTCCTCGGGGGGAATCATGGGAATGAGGGCGCGCTCCGCCAGAGACCCATGACCAATTTCGCGACGGCCGGGTCCGCGCAGGAAGGCGACCTCACCCACGCTGAAGGGGGGAAAGTTATAGTGGAGCATAAAGCGCTTGAACGACTCCCCTTCGAGCACGTCCAGCCGCTGCATGTCCTCGGCTGTGCCGAGGGTCGCCGTCACCAGCGCCTGCGTCTCGCCGCGCGTGAACAGGGCGGAGCCATGGGTCCGCGGGAGCATCCCCACTTCGCAAGTGATGGGCCTGACTTGGTCAAAAGGCCGCCGGTCCGCCCGCTGACGATTCTCGAGGATGTCCTCGCGGAACAACTTCTCCTCCAGCGCCTGGAAGTAATGTTTCACTTCCTTGCGCTTCGCTTCCTCTTCCGCCGGGTAGCTCTCCACGAGCGCGTCCCTGATCTCCTCGATCCGGCGATGGCTCTCGAGCTTGGGGTACTTCGAGGTGTCCATGGCCTCGTGCAGCGCCGCGCCGGCTTTCTTGGCTATTTCCTGGAAAAGAGCCTCGTCCCGCACGGGCGCCACGAACGCGCGCTTCTTGATGCCCAGCTTCTCAAAAAGCTCCTTCTCCGCCGCCACGATCTTGCGGATTTCGGCGTGGGCGTGCTCGATGGCGCCCAGCATCGTGGACTCTGACACCTCGCTCGCCGCCGCTTCCACCATCACGATGGCTTCTTCGCTGCCCGCCACCACGAGGTTGAGCAAGCTGGTCTTCACTTCCGCGTAGGTGGGGTTCGTCACGAGCTGGCCGCCCACTAGGCTGACCCGGACGGCGGCGATGGGTGTGTAAAACGGAATGTCCGAGAGATAAGCCGCCGCCGCGCCTGCCACCACGCCGATAATGTCGGGATTGTAGTTCTCATCGGCCGAGAGAACCATCGAGATGATCTGCGTCTCGTCTTTATAACCTTCCGGAAACAAGGGCCGGATCGGGCGATCGGTGAGCCGGCTGGTGATGATCTCCTTTTCCGTCGGCCGGCCCTCGCGTTTGAAGAAGCCGCCAGGGATCTTCCCGGCCGCATAGGTATACTCGCGATAGTCCACCGTCAGCGGAAAGAAGTCGATGCCTTCGCGCGGCTCGGCGGTGCAGGCCGTGGCCAGAACCACCGTGTCTCCATACCGCACGTACGCGGCTCCGTTGGCCTGCTTGGCCACTTTGCCACACTCAATTGTCAGGGTGCTTGCACCCAGGGGAATACTCACTTGTTGCATTGGATCTCCTCCATGGTGCGGCGGGTTCATCCCGCCACTCCTTAATGTAGCGGCGGGTTTATCCCGCCACCCAAAATGGCGGCGTAAAGCCGCCTCTACCCAATTCGTCTTCCGCACCGGGCGAATGCCACCTGTATGGGGCCAGCCCTGCGTCATCAGGATCTTTCCGAGGGGTCAAGAGATGAGACGAACTGGGGACCGCGGCAAGAACGGCGGAGCGGCGGCGCCGCGCTGGGGCGGGAAAACGCCGCAACGCTCCGTGGGGCTCTCTGGGCTTTGAACCAGTCTGACTTGGGACTGCTGAACTCTCGGGTTGCAACAGACTACTTGCGAATGCCCAGGCTCTCAATCAACTTCTGGTAGCCTTCCGGTTTCTTTCGCCTCAAGTAATCCAGCAGACGCCGTCGCTTGCCCACCATAATCAGCAGGCCGCGACGCGAAGCATGGTCTTTTCGATGCGTCTGGAAGTGATTGTTCAAATAACTGATGCGCTCGCTCAGGAGGGCAATCTGCACCTCCGGCGAGCCCGTGTCCGCTGGGTGTACCCGGTAACGCTCCATCAAGCCTTTCTTAGACTCCACGCTTAAAGGCATCCGCCAATCTCCTCACTTCTCTCAACTTTTTCGTTCTATACGATCATAAAGATAACACGTCACAGGGCGATGTGTGAAGCGCAAACTTCGGGCAGTGTGCTCCCACGCACGCCTACCGCTTTCGCACATGCAGGAGGAGAAGTCCCTGTTGGAATCCGACATAGTGGGTAGATGAAATCACCTCCGACCCTCTCAGACGAGATTCGAGAGGTTGCACAGGCTGGCGCCCAGAACATCCTTACTGGGGATGAGAGCGGGCGGCGCATCCTCGTCGGGGGTCTCATGGCTGGGCCCTCGGTGGCGTTGCGTCTTCCGTGCGGGCGTAGTAGCCCTGGCGGGCGTAGACCGTGCAGTTCTGCCGGGAGTCATGGGAGCCGGCGGCGACGCGGACCTGGATCTCATAAAAGGCGCCGTCGTGGCGATGGTTGGTGCTGTACTACCCCAGGCTATAGCGCTGCTTCAGCCGCGAGATCGCGGCGGCCATGGCAGGGCGGATGGACTCCGGGCCCCTGGCGTCGATCACTTCTCCTCCGGTCTCGCGGATGATCCTCTCCACGGACACGTCGCGAAAGATGGGAAGCAGGACGTCCATCGCATGAGGGTGTGACGCCTGTTCGACCCGGATGCTGTAAATCGCCGCCTCCGATTGCAGTGCCTGGCGAATGACCCGACTTTCGTTGGAGTAACCCTGGAGGGTGTTGTCGTTGTCGGAAACCAGGATGATCGCGTGCCGGCGATCCGGCGCTGCGCCGGCGAGGTAAAGCGCAGCCTCCAATAGGGCGTCAGGGATGACCGTGCCTCCCCCGGCATGGATGGCGGCAATGCGGTCCGCGATGCGCCGCCGATCCGTGGTTAAACCTACCCTCAGGTCCGCGCGGGCGGCGAAGTCAAACAAGGCCACCCGATCATCGGGTTTGAGTGAGGATAGCGTGTCATAAGCCACACGGTGCAATTGCTTCAGAGCCGGCGCCATGCTCCCGCTGCAATCGAGGACCAGGGCCACGGCCAAGGGTAGCTCATCGCGAGAAAAGTAACGGATCGGCTGCTCGACGCCGTCCTCGTAGAGGTGAAAGTTCTCCCGGGTCAGGTTATTGACGATGCTGCCGTCCTGATCGCGAACCGTCGCCTCGACCAAGACCAGGTCCACATCCGCTCGGAGTTTGAATTTGTCCGCCTCGGCGGCGGCACGCGGCGCGGAAGCCGGCGGCAGTGAGGGCGCAAGACTCGAAACAAGCAGTGTCCCGGCGATCGCCAGAACCAGAACCCTCGAAGCTCGAAATACCACCGTGCTTTTCATCGGCGTCTTCAACAAATTGGTGCGATGCCGGCGGCCGGGCAGGCGTTGTCCGACGAAGCAGTGGCGAGGGAATTGGTTCATTGAGCCATTGATTCATTGGGCCATTGAAGACTGCCATTCGCTTCTCCAATGATTCAATGGATCAATGGCGCTGTGAATCAATTCCCTCACCACTTCTTTGCGCCACTCATCACTTGTCGCTTGCAGTCACTTGCCACTGACCACTGCTCCTGTATGCCGCGGCGATGGGGTCGGTCGCCTGCAAGAACTCCGCCGGCGTGTAGACTCCCAGCAGTCGCCCCGCCTCGAACAGGCCGATGCGATGCGCAAGCAGCAGTGCCTCGCGCAGGTCGTGGGTCACGAACACGATGGTCTTGTTCAGGCGCTGGCGAAGGCGCAGGAACTCCTGTTGGATTTCCGCCCGGGTGATGGGATCAAGGGCTCCGAACGGTTCGTCCATGAGCAGAATGGGTGGATCGGCGGCGAGCGCGCGGGCGACGCCGACCCGCTGCCGCTGTCCGCCCGAGAGCTCGTGCGGGTAGCGCGCACCCAACTGGGGGTCAAGGCCCACGAGCGCCAACAGTTCTTGCACTCGCTCACGGATGCGGCCAGGGGGCCAACCTTCGACGCCGGGCACGAGGCCGACATTGCGCTCCACCGTGAAGTGCGGGAAGAGGCCGACTTCCTGGATCACGTAGCCGATGCCGCGTCGCAGCCGGATGGGGTCCCAGGCCGTCGTCGGGCGTCCCTCCACTCGCACTTCGCCCGCCGTCGGCACCAGCAGGCGGTTGGTCAGCTTGAGCGTGGTGGTCTTGCCGGAGCCGCTTCGTCCCAGTAGCACCATCGTCTCGCCGCGTTCGACGCGCAAGTCGAGGCCGACGATCAGGTCGCGGCCGCCGTCAATCGCGTAGTGCACCTTGCGGAACTCGATGATGCCTGTATCTTTCTCTCCGAACATGGCCTGACTCATTGGCGGGTCGAATTGCCGATTTACGATTGACGATTGACTTAGAAGAAGCTCTCAGCCGTCAGCAGTCAGCAATCAGTAAGAAACCGCTTGCTGGCTTGTTGGCTGAGCACTGATAGCTGAAGGCTCCTTTTCAATCGGCAATTCGCCCCCCCTCCTCCGACCTATTTGCAGCGACTCCGAAAAGCGGTAACATAACGGCTTGGGTCAAGACTGTTTCGTACGACGTTGGAGCGCGCGGCGACTCCGCCTCCGACAGCGGTGGCCACGCGTCCAAGCGCGTGTACGTCGGGCTATCATATCCTGAAAGGGTGGGAAACCGATGATCTCGACGCAAAGTGAGACCTCGACCCGGCAGAATCTTCTCGCTCGCCTCGCTGGGTCCCGCGACCTGACGGACCGTCTTTTCAAGGTCGTGCGCCCCGACTCGTTTTACGAGCGGCCGATTCCGGAGAGGCACCGCATCATCTTTTATGTCGGGCACCTGGAAGCCTTTGACTGGAATCTTCTCGCTGGCCACGACAACGCCCTCGGACCTTTCCATCCCGAGTTTGACAAGCTGTTCGCATTCGGAATCGACCCGGTCGGCGGCGGCCTTCCGGACGACCGGCCCGCCGACTGGCCTTTGCTGGACGAGATTCATCGCTACAATCACCAGGTTCGCCAGAGGCTCGATGCGCTTCTGGGGGACGAGTCTTTCGCGGGGAGCCTTGCGTACAGGGCCGGCGAATCGACTCTGCTGCAGGTTGCCATCGAGCACCGGCTGATGCACGCGGAAACGCTGGCCTACATGTTTCACCAGTTGCCGCTCGAGCGCAAAATCGCGCCGCGGGCGGAGCCCCCGCTGGTCGCTGCGCCCGCCCCATCGCGAAGGGTTGAAATTCCGGCGGGCATGGTGACTCTCGGCCTGCCGCGTTCTTCGACGAACGAAGGTGGTGAATTCGGGTGGGACAACGAGTTTGAATCGCACACCGTGAACGTTCCGGCCTTTGGGATCGACGCTTGCAAAGTGACGAATGGGGAGTTCCTGCAATTCCTTCGCGCCGGTGGTTATGAGAGCCGCGAACTGTGGACCGACGCCGCCTGGAACTGGATCCAGGCGGAAGGCATCCGCCATCCCAAGTTCTGGGTGAAGCGCGATGGCTCCTGGTTTTGTCGCGCCATGTTCGCCGAAGTTCCTCTTCCCGCCGACTGGCCCGTATACGTGAGCCACGCCGAAGCGGCGGCCTACGCGCGCTGGAAGGGCAGCGCGCTTCCCACCGAGGCCCAGTGGCACCGCGCCGCCTTCGGGACTCCACAAGGCTGGGAGCGCGACTACCCTTGGGGCGATCAGCCTCCCGCAGCCAGTCACGGCAACTTCGATTTCCATCGCTGGGACGCCGCTCCCGTGCACGCGCATCCGGGCGGCGCCAGCGCTTTCGGCGTGGCGGATCTCGCCGGCAACGGATGGGAGTGGACCTCGACCCTTTTTGAGCCTTTCCCGGGGTTCCAGGCCTTTCCCTTCTATCCCGGCTATTCGGCCAATTTTTTCGATGGCAAGCATTATGTGATGAAAGGCGGCTCCGCCCGCACCGCCGCCTGCATGCTGCGGCGTACTTTCCGTAATTGGTTCCAGCCGCACTATCAGTACGTCTATGCGGGTTTTCGTTGCGTCAGCACCTGATTTCGAAAGGCGAAACTGGAAACTCGAAATTCGAAACTCGAAATTCGAAAATCGAAATCCGAAAGCCTCCTGGGAGGGTTTCTTCCGCAAATTCTGAATCTCCAATTTCGAAACCCAATGCCTGCACCCGCGCTCATCGCCGACCCCATCGCACGATTCGCCGAGGAGGTGCGCGCCGGCCTCTCGAAGCCGGGCCAGAAAGAACTCCCTTCGAAGTACCTCTACGACGAGGTCGGCTCCGCGCTCTTTGAGGTCATCAGCGTCCTTCCCGAGTACGGCCTCACGCGCGCCGACACGCGCCTGCTGCGGCGATGCTCCGATGAAATTGCTGCTCGCCTTCTGCCTCCGGTGGTGGTGGCCGAACTCGGCAGCGGCAGCGGTAAGAAAACCCGCTGGATACTGGAGGCGCTCACCCGCCACCAGCCCACCACCTATCATCCCATCGAGATCTCGCCCACGGCGCTCGCCATGTGTGAGCGCGAGCTGGGCGACTTGAAATTCGTGAGTATCGTCGGACTCGAAGAAGAGTACCTGGACGGCTTGGCAAAGGTTGCGGCGGGGCGCAGGAAGGGCCAGTGCGTGTTGGTGTTGTTCCTCGGCAGCTCGATCGGCAACTTCGACCAAGCGCCGGGCGAGCGGTTCTTGAGAAACGTGCGGCAGGCGCTGACTCCCGGTGATGCTCTCCTGCTCGGCACGGACCTGGTGAAGCCCGCGCCTCGGATGATTCTGGCCTATGATGACCCCGCCGGCGTCACCGCCGCCTTCAACCTGAACCTGCTGGCGCGAATCAATCGCGAGCTCGACGCGAATTTCGTGCTCTCGCAGTTCCAACACCTCGCCCGGTACGACGCTCGCGAGCAGCGGGTCGAGATGCACCTTCGCTCCACCGTCGCCCAGACCGGCTCCATTCGTCGGGCGGGCTTCTCCTTCAAACTGCGGGAGGGGGAAACGATCTGGACCGAGAGCTCTCACAAGTACCGCCCGGAGGAGATGTCGTCGCTGGCCGAGCGCACCGGCTTCCGCTGCGAGGCCCAGTGGATCGACGCCGAATGGCCCTTCGCCCAAAATCTGTTCATTGCCGTGCCATAGAAGAACGGGAGTCGGGAGTCGGGAGTCGGGAAAGAACCCCTGGAACTCTTCCGCCACCCGACTCCGGTTTTTTCACCCCCTGGGATTTCTTCCCCGACTCCCGACTCCCGATTCCCGACTCCCGTTCTTTACTCGTATCGGAGAGCGGCGATCGGATCGAGGCGCGCCGCCTTCAAGGCCGGCCACAATCCGAAGAACAGGCCGACGCTGGTGGCTACGACGAAACCGGCCACCACCGACCAGAGGGGAACGGTGGAAGGAAGGTCGGGCACCAAGAGACGAATGAGGAAGCTGATCAGCCAGCCGGCGGCAATACCGATGAGCCCGCCCGAGCCGGTGAGGGTGACGGCCTCGAGCAGGAACTGCCAGGTGATGTCGCGGCGGCGCGCGCCGATGGCCTTGCGCACGCCAATCTCCCGCGTGCGCTCGGTGACCGAGACCAGCATGATGTTCATCACCCCGATGCCGCCCACCAGCAGGCCGATGGAGGAGATCACCACCATCACCAGGGCCACCGTGCCGATGACGTCGCGGAACTGAGTGATGAGGGACTCGGCGGTGGCGATGCCGAAGTTATCGGGCTCCGAAGGCTTCACGTGGCGGCGGCGGCGCAGCAACCCCCGCACCTCGTCCTCGGCATCTGCTAGTCTCCCTCGATAGGCCAGGACGTCGAGAAAATTGTCTTTGGCGTCGGGGTAGAACTTCTTGAAGGTCCAGTAGGGGATCATCACATCGCGGTCGTCGGGATTATCGCCGACGAGCCCTTTGAACTTCCCGAGGGTTCCCACCACGTCAAAAGCGTGCCCGTCCACCAGAATGCTCTTGCCCACCGGGTCCTCATTCTTGAACAGCCGGTCCACCACGCTGGAGGCGATCACCACCACGTCGCGGCGGTGAGAGTCATCCGCATCGGTGAAGAACCGGCCGTCGGCGAGCGGGGAATTGCTGATCTTCAGGTAGTCGGCGGTGACGCCCAGGAACTGGGTGTCGGTCATATCCTTGCCTCGGTAGCGGGCGGTGGTGGGTGGCAGGCCTCCAAAATCGTTCAGTTGCCGGATCAGGGCGGCCGATACCTCTTCCACGGCCGGGCACTGTTCCTTGATGGCCATGGCGTCCTCGTAAGTCAGCGGCTTGCGCATGCGCTCTTCCTTCGTCAGGCGAAGGCTCACGCCGAATTGCAGTTTGTAGACCCACAGCGAATTGGTGCCGAACTGTTCCATAGTCTCCACCAAACGCGAGTCCAGCCCGGCAATGATGGAAGCCACGGCGATCACCGTGGTGGTGCCGATGACCACGCCCAGAACGGTGAGGAACGACCGAAACTTGTGGGTGCGCAAGGTGTCAAGCGCCAGCAAGAGGTTTTCACGGACGCTGTGCCAGTAAGTTGCCATCTTTTCGCTCCCAGCCCGTGCGAATGGTGAATAGTGAATTGTGAATAGTGAAAAAAGAAGGACCGCGTTCACCATTCACTATTCACAATTCACTATTCACCACCGGCTACTTCTCCGCTCGCAACGCCTGGATGGGATCGAGCATCGCCGCCTTCCTCGCCGGATAAATCCCGAAAAAGAGCCCCACCAGGGTTGAGAGCATAATTCCGACCACCACGGCGCTCAGCGGCACCGTCGCGGTGAAGACGGCGGCCACCAGGCGCGCGATGAGATAGGCGAGGAGCACCCCTGCCACCCCGCCGGTGAAGGCCAGCACCGCCGCTTCGATCACGAACTGCCACAAGATATCGCGCCGCCGCGCCCCAATCGACTTGCGGATGCCGATCTCGTGCGTCCGCTCGGTGACCGTCGCCAGCATGATGTTCATGATCACGATGCCGCCTACTACCATGAACACCGCCACGATGCCAATGGTCACGGAAAAGATGGTGCCGGTGAGGCTCTGCCACGCCGTCATCAAGGTCTCGGAAGCGTTGATGCCGAACGTGTCGTCCTCGTGATAGGGCACGTGACGGCGGGCGCGCATCAGGACGCGGACGGCGTCCTGGAGCTCCAGCATGGCCTTCTGATCCGGAGCTTTAATAAAGATCATCAGCTCCGGACGCGCTACGTAAAGATTCCGGAAGGTGGTGAGCGGAATGAACACGAAATTGTCCTGGCTGATGCCCAAAGTGGAGCCGACCTTCTCCGCCACCCCGATGACGCGAAAGGGGTGGCCGCCCACCACCAGTTCCTTGTCGATGGGGTCGACGCCCGGAAAGAGCTTGTCCACAATGTCCTGGCCAATGAAGCAGACGCGCGAGCTGTGGTTGTAGTCCTGGTCGCTGAGGTAGCGGCCGTAGAGCACCTTCTCCTTGCCGATGTCCACATAGACGGGCGTCACGGCATTCAAAGCCACCTCATCAATCGAGTGTCCCTTGTAGCGCGCTTCGGGGCCGGGCTGTAGTTGGGCGAGTGGGGCCATGTGCTCGTAGCCAGTCAGGTTGTCGCGGAGAAACTCATAGTCGTCCAGACGGATGGGCTTGTTCCGCCGCATCGCCTTCATGAGCTCATCGTAACCCTGCGCCCACTTGAACTGATGAAGCACAAAGGTGTTGGCGCCGAGGTTGGCGATGTGAGTGGCGATGTAGAGGTTCATGCCGTTCACCACCGACATCACCACGATCAGGGTGGTGGTGGCGATGACCACTCCCAGCAGGGTGAGGAACGACCGCAGCTTGTGCGAGCGCAGCTCATCAATGGCAATCCAGAAAGCTTCGCGGGCCGTGCTCCGGAGCCCGGATTGCTCCTGTCGCTTGGCCCGCGACTTCACGATTGCAGCTTGTGCCTGGCTGAAAACCGCCATGCTAACTACCCCACTCCTGCTCAAAAAGCGCCGCGCCTTGGCCCGGCAATCGAAGTATTCGATGCGAACAACTAAATTCAGTTCTCAGTTCTCAGTAATCAGTTCTCAGTTCCCAGCAAACTGAGCATCGCAGACTCAAGCTGAGGACTGAAAACTGAAGACTGAAAACTGAAAACTAATATTACGAGCTTGCCACTCGCGGTGTTACGGCGTCAAGGCTCACTCCGTCCAGCCGTCCCCGGTTCATTTCATCGTAGCGCCGGGCTTTAGCCCGGCATTTTCCGCCCCTTCGCCTCGCTCAGGGCCTGCTTTGAGCGAAGCGAATGGGGCAGGCTCTAAAGGGCGGCGCTACAGCTTTTTGTCTCCTATTGCAGATTCACCCTGGGTGGGGAAACGCGAAACTGGAAATTGGAAACTCGAAACTGGAAAATCGAAACTCGGCAAAACAGCCCCCTCACACCCTCTCTTTCCCATCAACCTGAGCCCCGAACCTTCGCCGACCTGCATTCGGCGGCACAACTTCCGGTGTCCACGGTCTTCACTTTTGCCCTTTGCCTTTTGACTTTCTTCCCTCTTTTCCCGCGCTAAAAGGGCGGGGCAAGCCCCGCCCCTACGGCCCGTCCCGCGGGCCGCCCCCCGGCTCCCTTCCCCCAAAGCTGCCCCGCCACTTAATCTCGCTTTGCTTTTGCCTTTGCAGCGGTCCATCCTTCATGGCGAGTGACTGGAATACGAAGCTACTGAGATCTGCCATCCGGTCGTCCAGGGTCGGCTTCTTCGGCTTGAAGAAGTCAAAGTCGGGAAGCGCGCCATAGAGCGTCACCAGCAACCGGTAGTACGCGGCCTTCAAATCCTTGTCGGCCTCCAACACCGCCCCCAGGCAGGAGCACACCGCCAGCGCGCCCAGCAACCGAATTGCCGATTGACGATTGTCGATTGACGATTCCGGAATTGCCGATTGACGATTGTCGATTGACGATTGCTCGGAACCCGAAACCGGAGACTCGCCGCTCGGAGCTGGAGATTCGCTACTCCAATCTGCATCCGCCGGGCGAGTTTCGTCTTCCGAGCAATCGTCAATCGGCAATCGACAATCGTCAATTCCTCGCCGCGCCAACACGCCCACCTCGAGGGCTTCCCTCACCTGC
>Ga0326728_10013741_pt1 | contig 17476 bp, 15 predicted proteins | sample MB3enrmetagenome_FD_207602 | JGI IMG/M metagenome (GOLD analysis project Ga0326728, IMG submission 207602) | Lab enriched peat soil microbial communities from McLean, Ithaca, NY, United States - MB31MN | ecosystem: Environmental > Terrestrial > Soil > Wetlands > Peat | place: USA: New York... | reverse complement strand
TGCAAATGGACATCGAACTGGCCAGCGGCAAGCACGTGACGGTCACCAGCGGCCCCACGTGGAAGGCCAAAAACGGTCCCATCGTGAGCGACAGCGTTTGGGATGGGGAAGTCTATGACGCGCGGCTGGAAACGCCGGGCTGGGACCAACCGGGGTTCAAGGACGATGGCTGGATGCCGGCGGAGATCGTGAAAGCCCCCGGGGGGGTGCTCTCCGCCCAAATGATGCCGCCCATCCAGGACGTGGATTCCATGATCCCCATCGCGTTGACCAATCCCCGCCCCGGCTATTACGTTTACGACATGGGGCAGAACTTCAGCGGCTGGGTGGACCTGCACGTTTCGGGGCCGCGCGGGGCGCGCGTGCAACTGCGTTTCGCCGAGTTGCTCTATCCCACGGGCATGATCAACCGGGAAAATATCCGCGAGGCCAAAGCGCGCGACATCTATATCCTGCACGGGGAAGGCGAGGAATGCTACCATCCGCGCTTCACTTATCACGGCTTCCGCTACGTGGAGGTGACCGGATATCCTGGCACGCCGAGCCTCGATTCGCTGCGCGGGCACGTGGTGCGCACCGCGGTCAAAACCACCGGCAGCTTTGTGGCGTCAAACCCCCTGTTGAACCAGATCCACAGGATGATTCGCTGGTCAGACCTGACCAACCTGCACAGCGTTCCCACCGACTGCCCTCAACGCAACGAGCGCATGGGCTGGATGGGCGATGCGCAGGTCAGTTCCGAAGGCTTGATGCTGAATTTTGACACGACCGCCTTCTATACCAACTTCCTCCGCGACATGCGCGACGACCAGGGCACGGATGGCACCATCACCGATACGGTTCCCTATGGCGGCTACGGCAACCGGCCGGCCGACCCGGCCTGGGGCGCGGCCTTTCCCTTGATCACCTGGTACCTCTACGAGCAGACCGGCGACCGCCGCATCGTGGAGGAGAATTACGACGGTCTGAAAAAATACGAGGAGTACTTGCACAGCCGCGCCCCCGACAATGTTCTGCGCTACAGCTACTATGGCGACTGGGTGGCCACGGAAAGGACGCCGGGCGCGGAGGTTTCCGATTTCTACTACTATTATGACACCCTGGTGCTTTCCAAGATGGCGGCGGCGCTGGGCAAATCCGCCGATGCGGAGATGTACTCCGAGCGGGCTGGACTGATCAAAGACGCCTTTAACAAGGAGTTTTTCGACCCCAAGTCGGGCAACTACACCACCGGAACGCAGACCGCCAACGACCTGCCGCTCTTCCTGGATATGGTCCCTCCCCAATATCATGGGAGCGTGGTGAGCAACCTTGTCGATAATATTTTGTATGAACATAATACCCATCTGACGACGGGACTGGCGGGCCTGCGCTACCTCTTCCCGGCGCTGACGCAGAACAACCAGGCCAGCCTGGCCTATGACCTGGCGACGCAGACCACTTTTCCCAGTTGGGGTTATATGCTGGCCAGTGGCGCCACCACGGTTTGGGAACTTTGGCAGAATAAGGTGGGGCCGCACATGAATTCCTGGAACCACCACATGCTGGGAAGCATTGACGCCTGGTTTTATGAGGGACTGGGCGGAATCAATGTGGACGCTGATCAGCCCGGCTACCGCCATATTCGCATTGAACCGCAGATTACGCGCGACCTCACTTCGGTGAGCGCCACGGTGGGGACGGTGCGCGGCGAGGTGACGTCCTCCTGGACGCGCGAGCCGGGAGTCATCACTTTGCAGATCGATGTGCCCGTCAATAGTACCGCGACCGTCTCCATTCCCTGGGAGCCGGAGATGACCGAATTCACCGTGCGCGAAAGCGGGCGGATCGTTTGGGAAAGAGGGCATTTTGTGGAGGGAACGCCGGAGGTGAAAGCCCGGGGAACCACTGGAGTTACACCGGGGGTTATGTCGGGGAGTTTCAAAGACGAGCGCGTGATCTTCGAGGTGGGCTCCGGCCACTATGACTTTCGGTTGAATGGAGAGTAAGAGGATTGAGTTATGGGGGCATCGGATCATTGAGTCATTAGGAGCTGATCCTAAAGCCCGACACTTTGCGATTCAATTCCGGGGGGCATTGACGCTCCCGCGGGGAACTACTATAACGGAACACGAGAGGAGATCAATTCACCATGAAACTGGTAACTTATGAATCGGCAAAACAATCCCGCCTGGGAGTGGTGCAGGGCGACGCGGTGGTGGACGTGGCCGCAGCCTATGGCTTGATTGCCAAGGGGCGGATCGCCGACGCCAAGGTGGGCGCGGCGGCCAATGTCCTGCGCAAGCTGGGCAGGCCGCCCGAGGACATGATCGAGCTTCTGGGGCTGGGAGAACGCTATCGCAAAGCGCTGGGAGTGGTTGTGGCGAGCGCCGGCGGGATGGGCAAGAAAGGTCCCAAAGGCCTGCTGGTTCCGCTGCGCACCGCCAAGCTGCGGGCCCCCATTGCGCACCCCCAAAAAATCACCTGCGTCGGGCTCAACTATGCCGACCACGCGCGCGAGGGAGGCGTGGAGCCGCCCGCGGCGCCCATCTTCTTCCTCAAGTCTCACAACACCATCTGCGGGCCCGGCGACCCCATCAAACTGCCTCCCAACTCCCAGAAGGTGGACTACGAAGCGGAATTTGCGGTGGTCATCGGCAAGCGCGGGCGCGGCATTGCGGAAGGCGAGGCGCACAAATATATCGCCGGCTATACCATCCTGCATGACGTGAGCGCGCGCGATATGCAGTTCGCCGACCAGCAGTGGTACCGGGGCAAGAGCTGCGACACCTTCGCGCCCACCGGGCCCTGGATTGTCACTCCGGATGAAATCGCCGATCCCCACAACCTGCGAATCTCCCTGACCCTCAATGGCGAAACCCTGCAGGATTCGAGCACCAGCAACCTGATCTTCAAGGTTCCTTTCCTGATCAGCTACCTTTCCCAGTCGATCACCTGGGAAGTGGGGGATCTGATTTCCACGGGCACACCCCCCGGCGTGGGATTTGCCCGCAAGCCCCCGGTTTGGATGAAAGCCGGCGACACGGTCAGCATCACGGTGGAAGGCATCGGGACCCTCACCAACCCGGTCGTCGGGCCGTAGGGCGGTTGGTGAAATAAACGGTTCTTGCATCTTTCGCTATTCTTTCTCCCGGCGCTATAATGTGCAAAGGCATCCCTTTGCCTGGAGATACTTCTGTGCCACTCCCTGAATTCAAGAACGAGCCCCTAAGCGACTTCAAGAACAACCCTGCCCATCGCCGCCGGATGGAATATGCGCTGGACGAAATCCGCGATGAATTGGGCCGTGAATACGACCTGGTCATCGGCGGCGAGCGCATCAAAACCCCGGGCAAGCTTCACTCCTATAATCCCAGCCACCCGGACCAGGTGGTGGGAATACTTTCCCAGGCGGACGCCGCCCTGGCTGACCGTGCCGTGCGCAGGGCGGAGGAGGCCTTCAAGGCCTGGAGCCGCGCGCCCGTGCAAAAACGGGTGGATTTGCTGTTGAGGACCTCCAAAATTCTGTTGGACCGCAAGTACTACTACGAAGCCCGGCTGGTTTATGAGGTGGGGAAGACCTGGGCGGAAGCTGATGCGGACGTGGCCGAGGCCATCGATTTCATCGAGTTTTACGCCCGTGCCATGCAGCGCCTCGCCGCCCCCCCGCCGCTCACTCCGGTTGCCGGTGAAAAGAATCACCTGCGCTACATTCCCCTGGGTGTGGGGATTGTGATCCCACCCTGGAATTTTCCCCTGGCGATCCTGGTGGGAATGACCATGGCTTCGATTGTGGCTGGCAACACGGTGGTACTGAAACCCTCCAGTGACGCCCCAGCCATTGCCTACAAGTTTTTTGAGGCCTTGGAGGAAGCGGGCATGCCGCCGGGCGTGGTCAATTTTCTGCCCTGCCCGGGAGGGGCGGTGGGCGATTCCCTGGTGGGGCATCCCCGCGTGCGCTTCATCGCGTTCACGGGATCCAAGGACGTCGGCCTCCACATCAATGAATTGGCGGCCAAAACCGCCCCCGGGCAGGTTTGGGTTAAACGCGTGATTGCGGAAATGGGCGGCAAGGACTCCATTGTGGTGGATAGCGACGCGGACCTGGATGCGGCGGTGGAAGGTGTCGTAGTCTCGGCTTTCGGGTACCAGGGGCAGAAGTGTTCCGCCTGCTCGCGGGCCATCGTGGTGGGGCCGGTCTATGACGCATTCCTGCAAAAACTCGAGCAGCGGGTGGGGCAGATCAAGGTGGGCCCCGCCGAACGTTTGGAGAATTACATGGGTCCCGTCATCAACGCCAAAGCCAGGAAATCGATCCTGCAATACATCGAGATTGGGAAAACGGAGGGCCGGCTGGTTGCCGGTGGCGGGGAGGTTGAGGGGGCAGGGCACTTTATCCAGCCCACGGTGATCGCCGATGTCCTCCCCACGGCGCGCATTGCCCAGGAAGAAATTTTCGGGCCGGTCCTGGCGGTGATCCGGGCCGGGAGTTTTGATGAGGCCCTGGCCATTGCCAACAATACCGAGTACGGATTGACGGGGGCCGTCTATACCCAGGACCGGCGCAAACTGGATAAAGCCATGGAAGAATTCTTCGTGGGGAACCTCTATTTAAACCGGAAATGCACCGGCGCTCTGGTGGGCGCTCATCCTTTCGGAGGGTTCAATATGTCCGGGACGGATTCCAAGGCGGGCGGGAACGATTATCTCCTCCTCTTTACTCAGGCGAAGGCCGTCTCGGAACGGATGACTTTCTGAACAACATTCACGCCGCGGGCAGGAGGAATCATTTCGGGCACACGATGGAAGTTACCCGACAACCCACTCGCCGCATGCCCCCGGAAAGCGGGAGAGAGTATACGCGCTCCAAGGCCAATTCGCCTCCGGACAGAATGGGTACCTGGACGAGCGCCTGGAAAGTCTCCGGCAAATCTGCCTGCTCGACCAAAATACCGATCCCCCCGAGACTGGCGTCCAAAATCTTAACCATGCTGCTTTTCCCCCCCACGCGGACAAGCCCCGGTGCGGGTGCTCCGTCCAGCCGAATTCGCTCGAACCTCCTGCCATCGGGGACGCGTTTAGAATTCGTAAGTTTCTCTTCAGTCTTTATGGGAACTGCCGGAGCAGAGGGTGACGGAGAGCGTTGACCATTGCCTTGAGCCTGTTCAACCTCAAGCGGGCGAGTAGAAGTCTCCGTGCCCAGCGCGGTTACCTGGGGAGGGACTGGACTATCTATTGACCGATCGTGCGCCTTCTGTTTGCTGGCATAAAGTTTACGGTCAGCGCTCGCGAACAAGCTGGGCACGTCATGTCCTTCCTCAGGAAAGACGGCAATTCCATAATCGATTGCCACCTGCGAGCCCGGGGCAAGGGAATGGGCATACGCCGCGAATTTCCGCACAATTCGTTCTGCCAGCACCTCGGAGCCGGGTAGCCCAGTCTGGGGAAGAATGATTGCGAACTCATCGCCGCCGGTACGGCACGGAATATCAGACGCACGAATGGTCTCGAGGCTTGCGCGCGCCGCCGTGCGCAGCATTTCGTCTCCTGTTGCATGTCCGTAGGTATCATTGACGCTTTTGAATTTGTGGAGATCAAATAACAGCAGCGAAAACGGATACCCATAGCGAGTGGAACGGTCGATCTCCTGGTCCAGATACTCCTCAAACAGGCGACGATTGTTCAAACCCGTCAGTGGATCCGTCGCCGCGTTGACCCGCAGTTTCTTGAGTTCCTCATACTCCAGAAGAACGGGGTTCTGCAGGATATTGACTTCCTCGAAATAAATCAACACGGCGGTCCTCAGTGTCACCGGGTGACCGAGTTTCTCCGCCAGTTGAATTTGCCGGGCTCGAACTCCTTCCCAATGGGCTATACTTTCTTCTTCGGTAGATCCCCGGCCGACTAAACTCTGGAAAAACTTCTGCAGGAACGCGCCGCGCACGCTTACATCGACTTGCTTGAGGGTGTCGGCAACCAGTTCAAGCCAATACTCGGGTATTCCGTTCCCCATGGATATGGCGCCTTCCTATGTTGGAATCCGATTTCCCGGACGTAAAATGCCTTCCGCCCCGCCCTTTGATCTCCCTAAGGACTGAAGACCGAGCGGTCCCTCCCGTTTAAACAGGGTTTCGCTTGTTAGTCCTCATTCCGGGCTCGATCGGACTTTTTACGTGTCCAGGGTCCTTACCGCACTTTCCTACTGCTTAGCCGATGGGTTGATTGTAACTCAGACCCAGCCTGATGTCACACTGTGTTGAGGATGTTTACTCGTACACCACTTTTGCCTATCGCGGTTATGTACGTTTATTTATATGAGGGGGAAGCTGATTTCGGTGATTTGCCGGCCATAGGCCTCAAGTCCGCGAGCTCGCCCGGCAAACTTCTGACAGTCAGTGTTAAACTGGGCAGGTCTCATTCCGGCCGTGCGCCCGACGGACCTTCAAACCGAAAGCGCGCCGAACCGCGGGAAGATTGACGAGGAAGGTATGCATCCGGAAAACCACCCCACGCCAGGAGCGCATCGGCTTTGGCGGGTACTCGCCGCCATGCTGGTTACCGCCGCAAGCGTTGGCAGCGATCCCAAGCCCCGTCCCCTTCCCATCAAGACCTTGGCGGAACCCCCCGCCGGGAGCTACTACCATGGCGTTTTCCCCGGCAGCAGGAATGGCATGGGCGGAGACATCACGCTCCATGACGTCAGGATTTACCAGCGCGCCGCGGGCAAGCCGCTGGCGTGGGTCTATTTCTGGAACAACTGGTACGAGAACCCCCGCTTTCCCTATCAGACCGCCTCCTGGATCCGCTCGAGCGGAAGCGTTCCCTACATTCGCATGATGCTTCTGAGCAGCCCGGACATACCCACGCCCGATCCGGTTTATTCCCTGAAGAACATTATCGAAGGGAAGTTTGACCCGCTGCTTCGAAGCTGGATGCAGGATGCGCGGAAATTTGGTTCGCCGGTGATTGCCGAGTACGGGGTGGAGGTTGATGGCTGGTGGTTCCCCTGGAATGGCTTATACAACAAAGAAGGCGGCTCCTATGTTGATTCCGTGGCCCGCTTCCGGGAGGCCTATCGGCACATCATCCGCATCGCGCGCGAAGAGGGCGCCTACAATATCCGCTGGGTTTTCCACGTGGACCCGTGGGATGAGCCGATTGTCGATTGGAACAAATTCGAGAACTATTACCCCGGCGATGAATGGATTGATTGGGTTGGGGCCAGCATCTACGGCCGTCAGTTGCCCAGCGATCCGCCAGGAGAATCGTTCCGTTCGCAAATGGATTGGGTGTACGGACGCATGCAGCGGCTGACCCACAAGCCTTTCATCGTTTGTGAATTTGGGACGATCGATGACTCGAACCAGTCAGCGTGGACAACCGCTGCCCTTTCCGACCTCCTGAGTGGCCGCTGGCCCAAAGTCATTGGATTTTCGTGGTGGAACGCGTCGTTCGAAAATGACCGGATTTCAGGCCGCGCATCGAACATGCAAGTGCAGGAAAACCCCACCCTCCAGGCCATCTTCCGCAAGTACGTGGGACAGAATCAGGCAGTCATCAGCCGTCCCATTACCGGCTTCATTACCCCGGACGACCGCTGACCATCGGCCCGGAAATTTTCGATTCAGACTTGGACCGTAACACTGGTTTCCGTGCGGGTGACGGGGCGGTAAAGCGTGTCGCGCTCGAAGGGTTCGCACCCCGCCTCGCGAATGAGGCGGATCAGTTGCTGGCGGGTCATCGCCTGGGGAGTCTTGGCGCCGGCGTCGTGATAAATCTTTTCTTCCACCACGGTGCCGTCCAGGTCGTCAGCGCCAAAACGCAGCGCTACCTGTGCCACGCGCGGGGTCATCATAATCCAATATGCCTTGATGTGGGGAAAGTTGTCCAGCAGCAGGCGCGCCACGGCAACGTTTTTCAAATCCATAAACCCGCTCGTCTCTTCGTGCTGAACCAGCTTGCCCAATTCCGTATTGGCCGGATGAAAGGCGAGGGGAATGAACGTCTGGAAACCGCGCGTCTCATCCTGCAGCTTGCGCAGTTGCAACAGGTGGTCAACGCGATCCTCCGCCGACTCGATGTGTCCGTAAAGCATGGTGGCATTGGTGTGCATGCCCAGTTCGTGCGCCAGGCGATGCACCTTCAGCCACATGTGAGCGCCGATCTTGTGGTCGCAAATGACGCGTCGCACCGCCGGCGCAAAGATTTCCGCGCCCCCGCCGGGCAGCGAGTCCAGGCCTGCTTCTTTGAAGCGTTCCAGCACCTGGCGATAGGAAAGGCGGGTAATGTGGGAAAAAAAGCCAATCTCAACCGCCGTGAACCCCTTCAAATGGACGCTGGGGAAACGCTCCTTCAGGCCGCGCACCAGATCGAGGTAGTAATCAAAGGATAAATCGGGGTGCAGTCCACCGACAATGTGAAATTCCGTGACCGCTTCTGACCAGTTCTCCCCGGCCACGCGCAAAGCTTCCTCCAGGGCCATGGTGTACGCCCCAGGCGCCTCGGGCTTGCGGCCAAAGGCGCAGAGCTTGCAGCTTGCCACACAAACATTGGTGGGGTTGATATGCCGGTTTACGTTGAAATAAGTGCGCATCCCGTGCATTCTCACCCGGACGTGATGGGCAAGATAGCCGATCGCGAGCAGATCATGGGAGTTGTAAAGGGCCACTCCCTCCGCAAAACTCAGCCGCTCACCCGCCAAGACTCTTTGGGCGACGGGCAGCAGGGCGGCGTCATCAAACTGGAGATTTTCAGGAAGCATATCCAAATTCTGATTCTACCGGGATGGAAGTAGATTTGCAATTGGCCGCGACGACCAGTTCCCTTGTCCCTTCAATTCTGGCACTTCGATTGCTTGGGCATGCCCCCCAAACCCGCATAAACAGTGCCAGGGGACTTGACAACGGGTTTATCATTATGATTCTCCCTGGGGCACAAGGAAAGAATTTTACTGGCGCACCAGAAATTGTTCTGGGTAGAATTAAGTTTGGACATTTGAGTTTATGGCCACTGCGCAACTCCAATTCGCCGAACCGCAACAGGAAGCGGCATTTTTCTATGGTCTGTTTCTGCGTGGGCACCCGCTGCAAAAACTGCGCGAAGATATCGACGTTCCCCCGCACGTCCTGGAGCGCTGGCAGCGCCTGGCCCAACATGATCCCCTGTACCACGGCATGCTGGACCGGATGCTCACTTACCGCAAACACGTTCTCGCCATTTTCGAAACCCTCGTCTTCCGCGAAATGCTGGTCCAGCCAAGAACACAATGAGAGAATCGGTTCATCGGTTCATCGGATCATCGGTTCATCGAAAGGCTGTCCGTTGTCCGTCGTCCGGGGTCAGTGGTATAAGGCTGACGATCTCCGCTCATTTCTTGCGGCGGACAAATGACAATGGACCAAGGACAGCCCTTAAATGACCCGATGACCCGATGACCCGATGCCCCGATTCCTCAAGATGTCGGCTCCCCACGTCAGGAAGAAGAGCAGGCTGATATAGCCATTCACATTGAAGAATGCGGCATTGAGGCGGGAGAGATCCGAGGGTCTGACGATCCAATGTTCGTAAGCGAGCAGCGCTGCCATAAGGGCCAGGCCCACCGCCGCGAACCACCCCAGGGTTTCAAGTCTTATGACCGTGATGAGCAGAGCCACCATGGCCAGGTGGCAGCCAATGGAACCGTAAAGCGCCGCCGCCACCCCGAAGCGCTGCGGAAAAGAGTGGATGCCCATGCGCCGGTCAAAGTCAATATCCTGGCAGGCGTAAATCAGGTCAAACCCTCCCACCCAGAAAGCCACGGCCGCGCCGAGCAGCAACACGCTCAGGCTGACGTTGTTGCGCAGGGCAATCCACGCCGCGATGGGCGCGAGGCCGTCAGCGATTCCCAGCACCAGGTGCGAAAACATGGTGAAGCGCTTGGTGTAGGAGTAGAGGAGCAACACGGCAATGGCCAGGGGAGAAAGTTTGAAGGCGAGCGGGCTGAGTTCCCACGCCGCCAGCGCCAGCAATCCGCAGGAGAGCACCGTAAAGCCCAGGGCGAAGCGCAGAGAAAGCCGGCCCGCCGGCAACGCGCGCATGCGGGTGCGGGGATTGAGCGCGTCGATTTTGCGGTCGGCAATGCGATTAAACGTCATCGCCGCGCTGCGCGCCCCCACCATCGCCACGATCAGCCAGAAAACCTGCCGCCCCGTCGGCCAGCCACGCACCGCAAGCATCGCTCCCACCAAGGCAAACGGCAGGGCAAAAATCGAGTGCTCGAACTTGATCATTTCCAGCGTGGTGTGGAGCTTCGAGGCCAGCCCCCATGCCACGCCTGATTGATCTCGGGTTGCGGGATTCATGTTCGAATTTAAGTTCATGGGGAGATCGCGAGGGTGGTCTTCCTGACGAAAACGGTCACCCTTCAATTCGCTCAATCACCAATCACCAATGACTCAATGTTTTCCCTCGCCCTGCCAGCGGAACTGCTCGGCTTGTTCGAGATCGAGGAGCGCCAGCACGCGGCAGCAGAACTGAGTCACGAGGTCCTCTAGGGTTCTCGGCCGATCGTAAAACGTGGGGATGATGGGGAAAATCACCGCGCCGGCAAGCTGCGCCCGCAGCATGTTTTCAAGATGGATGCGATTGAACGGCGCATCTCGTACCGCCAGGATGAGCCGGCGGCCCTGCTTGAGGCATACGTCCGCCGCGCGCTCGATGAGCGTGTCGGATATTCCCGAGGCAATCTGCGCCAGGCAGCCGGTTGTGCACGGAATCACCACCATGCCCTCCACGGCGTAGGAGCCGCTGGCGATGGACGCGCCAATGTCCGAATCCCGCAGGTATTCGGTTTTGCGCGTGGTGTGGGCCGCCAGCGCCGAGGGGATTTGCGTGGATTTCGAAACCTCCAGGTCCAGCTCATCGCGCAGCAGTTTCAGCCCGCTGCCGGAAATGACCAGGTGGATTTTTCCCACCCGCGGGTCAGCCTCAACGATCTGCAAGGTGCGGCGCGCGAAGATCGCGCCACTGGCGCCGGTGACACCCAGAATGATCCGTTTCTTGTGTGCAACTTTGGAAATAGCCATCTCCCGCGATGTTAGTAGGCCCCTGGGGGGGAAGTCAAGGAAACGAGGGAAGCGTTGCGCGCCTTGCCCGGCATGCCTGGCTGTAGCGCCGGGCTTGACAGGCCGCGGAAAAACTCGCCGCCCTTCCGAGCCCTGGAAGGGCGCAATTTAATAGCCGGGGGCAACGCCCCCGGAAGCAGGGAGTTTTATTCCCGACCCTACCGGGGTCGCATAAACTCGGGCCATGACGGTCGAAATTACCGGAATCCCCTAGGGGGCTGATATACTTTGGGAGGAGGGGAACACCTTGAGTCCCGAAGAAATCACCAGCATGCTTGAGCAAGTCCGGGGAGGCAAACTCTCCGTGCAAGATGCCGTCGAGCGCCTGCGCACACTTCCTTATGAAGATCTGGGTTACGCCAAAATCGATCATCACCGCTCGCTGCGGCAGGGTTTTCCGGAGGTGGTCTTTGCGCGCGGCAAGGACCCCGAGCAGGTGAAGGGCATCGTGGCCCACATGCTGCGCAACCAGCACAACATTCTGGTGACGCGCGGGGACCGGGCGCTCTACGAGTTGCTGCGTCCCCTCCATCCCAAGGTGGAGTTCCACGCGCTTTCCGGTGCAATCTCCATCCGGCGCGAGCGCAAGATTCGCGGCAAGGGCAAGGTCCTTGTGGTGTGCGCGGGCACGTCGGATATCCCCGTCGCGGAAGAAGCGCTGGTGACAGCAACCATCATGGGGAACCGCGCCGAGTCCCTCTACGACGTGGGCGTGGCGGGTATTCATCGCCTGCTGGGGGAAAGCCACCATCTGCGCACCGCGCGCGTCATCATTTGCGTGGCGGGAATGGAGGGAGCGCTTCCCAGCGTGGTGGCCGGCATGGTGGGCGTGCCCGTGATCGCCGTGCCTTCCAGCGTGGGGTACGGCGCGAGTTTCCATGGCCTTGCCGCCCTGCTGGGGATGCTCAACAGTTGTTCGCCCAACGTTTGCGTGGTCAACATCGATAACGGCTTTGGCGCGGGCTACCTGGCGAGCGTGATGAACAGGCTGTAGGCGCTCGGTGCGGTTAGTGTCGGGTCTCATAAATTCGTTGATCATTTTGCCCACTGCATGCTTTCTGGCCAGATCAGCAACTACTTGTGTTTTCATCAACATAATGGCAAGGAAGTTGTAAGTAGCTGGTTTTTCAACAATATAGTGGCGAGGCGAAAAACGGACATTTTTTCTAGATGTCTTTTCAATAACTTAGAGAAAAATTGCTTCATTTTTTAATCCCCTTTTTTTCTCAACTGCATTCCGCATGAACTGATTAACTCCTTTAATTTCTAGTACATAATGGCCAATCGCCCCTCCAGATTTTTCTCCAGGTTCAAAAAATCGATGTAAGTCATGCCGGGTGAATGAGATACAGATATTTGACTTTTTGTCATAAAACAGCTATCTCCAGTATTTTCTGGTACATAATGGAAGAACGTGTTTTCTTGCACATTTTCGCACATCAATAATTAACTCTTTTAGTTTCCATGAGATAGAATTTAGAAAAACTAGCGCCAATAATCGATAACCAATTTAGTTTCTTTAATATAGTGGCAGGCTGGCGCAGAGCGAGCGCAGCTTTGCAATTCAGATCTCTCGCCTCGGTCCATTGTCACTTCGCTTATGGCAAGAAAAAGGGAGAATTTCACTCTGCGCAAGTCTACGCTTATGGCAAAAAAAGGCAGAATTTCACTCTGCGCCAGCCTACCGCCGATCTCGTGGGAGAGGCGCACCCCCTCGCCGCGCCGCAGTCCGTTCAGGCGCGCCTGCGCCTTTCCCCGCGTGGTGCGCGGGCAGGTGGATTGCAGGGCATTGCGGCGATGGGCGGCCAGCCGCGCGGGAGTCATGGTGGGAGGCTTGCGGAGGGACATGGCTACACCTCGAATACACTAGCCAGCTAGTATATCCGGATTGGCTACTAATCAAGGGAAATTGCCCTGGGGGGGTGGCAGGGTCACGGTTCTCGGCACGGGAAGGGGTAGCGCGGAGGTAGCGCAGCTCAGCTTCCTCCGCGGTTCGTCCTCGCGAAAGCACGTGACAGTTTCGAACATATGCTACGTTAGAAATTGATAAATATTTGATTACACGCCGGATTACAAGCCGTAGAGGAGGACTGAACCGCGTCCGCCTCTGCGCTACCCCGCTCTTCATCGACAATTCCAAAGTTCTGAATGCGGTATTCCCTTTCCATCACACCTCCCTAAGGCTGGAAGAGTTCGTCTTGCTGTGCTTTCGTTTTTCGCTCGGCTTTGGCGAAGGTTTCGACTCGGTGGTCGGAGTGAGGAAATTTCTGGCCTGAGAACTAAGTGTTGGGGTAAGCCCACTCAGGGAGGGCTCATCATCGTACACCTTCACCAGCTCGCATCGGCACCCCTTATCATTCGAACACCCCGCGTAGGGCGGTGGATTTGCCTCACGTTTATGTTCCCATTCCATCTGGTGCCTCTCACGGCACTCAGGACATGAATTTTCATCCATACGGCAGCGCCAAACGTAAACTGATTTCCGCCTCCTCGTGGGACTAGACGGTGTTGTCTTACGTTTTGCCCTCTCAGCCAGCTTCAGTATTGCTGCCTGGGCCAACTCGAGCGCCGCGGGAGGTTCGATAATAAAGTAGGCGGATGACGCTTTTCCATCGGCGACGATGTGCAGAGTGTCGCCGTGTGTCTCGCATTGCAAAAGTTTTTTCAGTTGGAAGGTTTTTCCTCCGTCCTTTCCAATAAAACAGACCCGCCTGTCGGTGACGTGAAGGCTGCCGAAGTCCACTTTCTTTAGTCCATCAACCCCGACTGCCTGCCCCGGCGTGATGCGGCCAGCGGCGCGCGCGGAAAAGTGGGTGCTCCAGCAACCCTTGAACAGCATGCAGAGCGTTTCGCCATCATCGATCAGCATCTCCGACTGGTCGTTTAGAGATTCAAACACTCCGCGAGCGATTTGCTCCTTCATTGCCTGGTGAAGGGCGGCATCCTCCTGCGCCTTCAGCTTTTGAGCGTCTGCCTCCGCCCGCTCTTTCGCCTTCCGGAGAGCCTCTTCCGCTTTCCGTTTTTCGATAAGAGCGTCTACCTCCTCCTCCTCTTTCGCCATCCGGGCAGCCTCTTCCGCTTTCAGTTTTTCGATGTGAGCGTTGACGCAGGCCGGGTGGTCCTGGCCGCCGAAGATTGATGCGATGATGTTGCGTGGTTTGCCACACAAGGAGCAGGCCATCTCACTCCTCACTTCTTGATGTACATCCAGTCCGTATGGGAAGGAGGATACCATAACACCTGCCGGGGGTGCTACAGGGCGGGCTTCTTTCCCGGCGTGCGTGTGGCTGGCTCCTGGGGCGCTGGCCGGGGTCACGGTGGCGCTCGTGGCGCTGGCGGTCCCTTCCGGCGGCGGCATGAATACGGGCGAGTTGGAAATATGAGGCGCCTATTTCAACTCCAGCGCGTCTTTGTCCGGAAGTTTGGGAAATGGGGCGTGCGGCTCGGTCTGGTACCAAAACGCCGTGGAGGCGATATCGTCCTGAAGCGGCAGGTAGCGGCTTCCTGAGCGCCAGCCAATATCCTGGATGGTCACCTTCAAATCCTGCTCGAAGCGCACCGGGTCCATGATGTGCCAGCGATAAAGGCTGAAGCGTTGCTGGGAATCGTAAAGGCCGTCGGGGCGAATGACCAGGGAAAGTCCGGAATAAGGGGTGGTGAACTCCGTGTAATGGCCCGCCTTCTCCGGTCCGGTTTCGAAATCATGCGAGCCGCAGAAATAGTCCTCTGTCCCCGTGCCGCAGATGGTGGGAAACTTCGAATCCCCATCGATGAAGAATTTGATTTCCCCTTCTCCCCACCAGCCGGTGTTGTGGCTTCCGTAGGCGATGTAGGTGCCCACGTACTGCCCCCAGCCTTTCACCCCGTCGAGAATCACGTGGTCCGTCTTGTAAGGCAGCGGGTTGGAACGCCGGAACTGGGCGTGAAAATAGGCCATGTCGGCTGGGATCTCGGTGAGCGTGTAATCGACCTGGTAAAAGAGCGTCAGCGGGTCCATACCGATATTTTCCATGGTGATCCGGGCCGACTTCCGGAAGGGCATTTGCCAGTACGAATTGTAGCCGCGCAAGGGGTTCGCGCACACCGCCAGGGAAGAAACCTGACCGTACCTTCCCCAACCGGAGGCAAAGAAATCGCCCACCGGGACCTCCACGGAGGGTTCGCGCTCACCGTCCCAGTAGAAGCGCAGGATGGCGAAACGCAAGCTCCCGGAGGGGGACATCCAAATATGTTGAATAGCGCCCGGTCCCTGGATGTCGGCAACGGTGAAAGTTTGTTGGGCCTCGATCTTTACGGCCGGCGAGACCTTCCAGGTCTGGCCGAGCTCGCGCGCGGCGTTCGCGCCGAGTCCCTCCGTGGCCATGCCTCCCTTGCCTTTTTCCCCCTTCATATTCTCGGCGCTGATGGAGCGCGTTTGGGCATGGGAGAGCCGCGGGAGGTTGCCCATCCCCATATCCAGGCCATTGAAGGCGGGTGGCGCCTGCTGCGCATTCAGCGCCAAGCAGGCTAGCAGAAGGAGAGCTGGCAACGAACAGACTGATCTTTTCATCAGATTTACCTCGCTCAAGGTTTCCTGGCTTGGGTCCTCTGTGTTCTCCGCGCAATACTATTCACTTAAGACATGCAGCCTCTGGACTTGCGCGCAGCGCCTTGGAGCGTGCGGTAGCAGCAGCTACCGCCTTCCGGCTTTGCTCATACCACAATCGCGCCAGGCCTGGAGCCAGAAAGGCGGTAGCTGCTGCTACCGCACTCTAAGGCGGGCTTCGCCCGCAATTGAATTCCCAATCCGTCGAGACAACTAAGTGAACAGTACTGCAGCCAGCCGCGGCGTGAAGTAATTCTTCACTTCCCGAAAACCCGCTCAAAGATTTCGTCCACGTGGGTCAGGTAGCGTTCCACCTTGAAAACCTCGGCAATTTCACTGGGCTTGAGATACTGCCGGATGTCGGGATCGCGCTCCACAAGAGTGCGATAGTCCTCCCGCGTTTCCCACACCTGCATGGCATTGCGCTGGACCCAGTGATAGGCGTCTTCGCGCCGCACTCCCTTTTCCACCAGGTCCAACAATAACTGTCCGGAGAAGATCAAACCCTTTAAGAGGTCCAGATTCTCCCGCATGCGCTGGGGGTAGACGAACATGTTTTCCACCAGGTTTGCGGTCTTCGCGAGGAGGTAATCGAGGAGAATGGTGGAATCAGGAAGGATCACGCGCTCCACGGAGGAATGGGAGATGTCACGCTCGTGCCAAAGCGCCACATCTTCCAGCGCCGCCTGGGCATTCGAGCGCACCACCCGCGCCAGGCCGCAAATTTGTTCCGCGGTGATGGGGTTGCGCTTGTGCGGCATGGCCGAGGAGCCTTTCTGTTGCGGCGAGAAATACTCCTCCACTTCCCGCACCTCGGTGCGCTGCAAGCCCCGAACTTCGAGCGCGATCTTTTCCAGCGAAGCCGCCGCCACCGCCAGCGTGGAAAGATAAAAAGCGTGGCGGTCGCGCTGAATCACCTGCGACGACACCGGGGCGGCCTCCAGGCCGAGCCGCTCGCAGATTCCGCGCTCAATCGACGGCGGCAGATGCGTATAAGTGCCCACCGCGCCGGAAATCTTGCCCACGCGCATTTGTTCGGCGGCGTAAGCCACCCGCTCCGTGTTACGCTGGTTTTCCGCATACCAGATGGCGAGTTTGCAGCCAAAAGTGATGGGCTCGGCGTGAATGCCGTGGGTGCGTCCGATCATGGGCGTATGTTGAAACTCGAAGGCGCGCTTTTTCAGGACCTCACCCAGGCGCTTCAGCCCGGCCAGCAGCAGGGTATTGGCTTCGCGCACCAGCAGCGCCTGCGCCGTATCCACAACATCGTTGGAGGTCAGGCCATAGTGCAGGTAGCGCCCCTCGCGGCCCACGTGCTCGGCCACATTGGTGGTAAAAGCGATGACGTCATGCTTCACCTGGCGTTCGATCTCGAGAATGCGGTCTACCTCGAACCGCGCCTTCTTGCGGATGGCGCGCGCGGCGCTCTTGGGAATCAATCCAGCCTCGGCCTCGACTTCCGCCGTGGCGATTTCCACGTCCAGCCATTTCTGAAACTTGTTTTCGTCCGTCCAGATGCGGCCCATCTCCGGACGCGTGTAGCGGGGAATCATAGGATTTTCGATTTGCGATTTCTGATTTGCGATCTCGGCCCCAACCTGGCTAAAGATCGCAGACGGCATCGTACCATCAATGCTGTCCAAATTAGTTGAAGATTATGGTCTTTAATGGGGCTTCGCCTCGCTGCTGTGCGGAAAGGCTCTGCCTTTCCCTGGAGTTTCTACATTTACCCCATCCAATTTGGGTCTGTCATATCATTATTATGTTGACAGACCGACATAAGTCGGTTACACTCCTCCTGAATCTATGC
>Ga0326728_10013739_pt1 | contig 17477 bp, 17 predicted proteins | sample MB3enrmetagenome_FD_207602 | JGI IMG/M metagenome (GOLD analysis project Ga0326728, IMG submission 207602) | Lab enriched peat soil microbial communities from McLean, Ithaca, NY, United States - MB31MN | ecosystem: Environmental > Terrestrial > Soil > Wetlands > Peat | place: USA: New York... | reverse complement strand
CCAACGCCCGGCTGCGCTTTGCCAACGGCTGCGTGGCCAACCTCACCGCCAGCCGCGTCAGCCCCGAGCGCATGCGCAAAATCCGCGTTTTCAGCGCCAGCGCCGGCGCCGTCACCAGCTATGTCTCCCTGGATTACCGCGCCCAGGAAGGCTTCCTTTACCGCGCCGCCCGCCAAGGCGAGGGAAAGTCGTCCTTGTTGAAAAAACTCCTCCGCGCCAAAGGCTCCGCCATCGTCAGCGAATTTGCCGGCAAAAAACTCGTGCGCGAACCGGTGCCCGTCGAAAAAGACGAGCCGCTCAAGCTGGAATTGCGGGATTTCATCCGCTGCATCCAATCGCATCTGACCCCGAAAGTCAGCGGCGCCGCCGCCAAGCGCGCCCTGGATCTGGCCCTGGAAATCACCCGCCAGATTCAGGCCGGCAATGCCACTCTTTACTAAATGTCTGACAAGTGTAACAATAAACCATGCACGACATCCGCTACGAATCCAAAATCGGTAGGGCGAGACTCTGTCGAGCCGAAACTCGATTTCTTGGGAATAAGTCACGGCTCGACAGAGTCTCGCCCTACCGTTTTCCGTCGTTGCTGACTCATTGTCATTGGTCAGTCGTTTACTTGACGTGATGTCCTAACTCCACATGGGCGCTCTCCTTCTCATTCTTCCGGTGCTGGCGCTGGATGTCTGGCTCTTGGCCACAACGGGGAAAGAACAATTCAAAATCTGGACGCAAGCGCGGGCCTGGCCGCGTCTGGCCGGGGCCGCCGGCCTGGGCGTGGCGCTGGGCGTCTTCTGTCTTTCCGTTAAATATAAATGGGGATCCGAGATGCGGATCACCGGTTTTCCAGTGCCCGTGTGTTTTTTCCATCTGGAAGACGGGCGGTGGGTTGATTATCTTCCGCCGACGGCGATGCCATGCTTGGGATGGGCCGCCAATTTCCTCAGCGGCTTGGCCGCGCCGCTCCTTCCATTCAAAGCCGCCGAGTTTCTGCGCAGCGTGAAGGCGGAACTACAGCCGAGACGATGAAATTTAGATCCATGTTGGGCCATTTGTTGGGGAGCGCGGGCGTCCTCGCCCGCCGTGCCCGGCGTCTCGCCGGGCACATGTATGCTATCTGCTGCGACTTCTTGCGGCTCTCTTCCGAGAGCCGCTACGGAAAATGAAACGCACCGGCATCATGCTTGTCGCGGGCGACCCCAGCGGGGACGCCAACGCCGCCGACCTGGTCCGGGCGCTCGCCGTGGCCGTGCCGGCCGCGCAATTCCAAATCACCGGCGAGGCCCAGCCGCTGACCGCGCCGCTGGCCCCCTGTTTCTTTGGGGCGGGCGGCCCCAAAATGGCGGCGGCGGGCGTGGAACTGGAATTCGACTTGACCTCGCATGCCGTCATCGGGCTGGGCGGCTTGATGCGGAAGCTGCCCATGTTCCGCCGCCTGCTGGACCGCCTGGTTCGGCTGGCGGCCGAACGGCAGCCGGAGCTGATTATTCTTGTTGACTTTGGCGGATTCAACCTGCGCCTGGCCCGCGCCGTCAAGAATTACCTCCGCGCCCGGCCGGGCTGCTTTTTCAACTGGCGGCCGAAAATTGTGCAGTTTATTTCGCCCCAAGTCTGGGCGTCGCGCCCCGGTCGGGCCCATCAGATGGCCCGGGACTATGATCTGATCCTTTCCCTGTTTCCGTTCGAGAAGAAATGGTTCGCCGGGAGCGTGCCTCAATTGCCCGTGGAATTTGTCGGACATCCCATTTTTGACCGCTACCCGGACCGCCGCCGGGCGGGAGTTCCCGCGGGCCGGGATTCCCAGCCGCCTGCCGTCCTCCTGCTGCCGGGCAGCCGCCGGGGAGAATTGAAACGGCATCTGCCGGTGATGCGGGAAGCGGCGGGCCTGATTGCGGCCAGGCAACAGGCCCGGTTCCAGATGGTTGTGCCGGACGAAACGATGGCGGCCATCGCCAGGACATTCCTGCCGGCGGGCCAGCCCAAGATTGACCTGCAAGTCGGCGGCTTGGCCGAAGCGCTCTCTTCCGCCACCATGGCCATCACCAAGACCGGTACCATCACGCTGGAATGCGCCTATTTCGGTGTGCCGGCAGTGGCGATGTACAAGGCGGATTGGCTCACCTATTTCGGCGGGCGGCGAATGGTCAATGTCAAATACCTGTCCATGCCCAATCTGCTGGCCGGCAAGGTCATCTACCCCGAATACATTCAAGGCCAGGCCACCGCCGCGAACATCGCCGCGGCGGCTTTGGAATTGCTGGCCAGCCCGGCCCGGCGCGATGAAATCCGCGCAAAACTGGACCTCGTCATTCAGTCCCTGGGCGGTCCCGGCGCCGCCCGCCGCGCCGCCGCCGCGATTTTGAAGCCAATGGACCTTGCCAAATGAGATGGTCAAACGTAGAACGACTACCATGAGATGGGACGCAGACGCCTGGGTGGAGTTCACGCTGGACGCAGCGGCGGGCCGATTGGATCGCAAGGATGCCTCCGAACGCTTGCGCCAACTGCTGCCCAGGCGCAAAGTATTGCTCCCATGAAAATCTGGCTGCCTCTCTGGCTGGTTCTCGCCTCTTTGGTGCCGGCCTTCGCCCAACCCAGCGCGCATGTGTGGGAAAAAGTGGAGTTGACGTTCCACGCCAAGAACGCCTGGCCGAACGCTTACACCAACGTGGAGTTGTGGGTGGATTTGAAGGGGCCGGGGTTCGACAAGCGATGCCATGGTTTCTGGGACGGCGGCGATGTTTTTCGCGTGCGCGTGCTCGCCACCCAACCGGGCCAATGGTCCTGGCGCAGCGGCTCCAGTCCGGAGGACCCCGGGCTGAACGATCAGCGCGGCAGTTTCACCGCCGTGCCCTGGACAGAAGCGGAGAAAGCTGCCGTGCCCACCCGGCGCGGTTTTATCCAGCCAACCGCCAACGGCCACGCCTTTGAATATGCCGACGGCACGCCCTTCCTTCTGCTCGGCGACACCTGGTATGCGGCGGCAACCTGCCGCTTCCAATGGTACGACGACGACCGGGAGCGGCCCATCGGGCCGGAGGCGGGCTTCAAGGATTATCTGCGTCTGCGCAAGAGCCAGGGATTCAACGCGATCGCCATCCTCGCCGCGTTTCCCAATTGGGCCACGGATGAAAAACCATGGGAAGTCTGGCTGGATCGCAACGCCGATGTCGGCATCCGCTCGGCCTGGGTGAACCAGGACGAAATCGCCCATCACCTCCCGCGCGAGGGATGGCACGCCAAGGACATGACCAACGAGGGCGGGCGCGCCTTTCTCTTTCCGGGAAAAGTTCCAGGCTATGAGGGCATCTATCCCGATGTCAACCGTCTCAACCCGGAGTACTTCAAATATCTGGACCGGAAGATGGATTACTTGAACGCGCAAGGGTTTATCCCGGTCCTGGAGGTCGCGCGGCGCGACATGACCTCGGCCTGGGCGAAGTATTACCCCTGGCCGGAGTCCTACACCCGCTACATCCAATACGTCTGGAGCCGGTATCAGGCCAACAACTGCCTCTTCAGCCCGGTGCATTACGATTACCCCGTCATGACCGCCAGCGCCAAACAACTCAACGCCGCCGCCAATCTGGTCATTGCAAAGTACGGCCACCCGCCGTTCGGCACACTGGCCTCCTGCAACGCCTCCGTCTCCAGCCTCCTCAATTTCGGCGGGCCGGACGAAAACCAATGGCTGACGTTCCATCAAATCGGCAACCTCCGGGAACACGACGCCTACTGGTATCTGACGGAGATTTTTCATTCCATCCCGGCGCGCCCCGCGCTCAACGGCGAACCCTATTACTCCGGCATGGCCGACAAGCGCAATCCGCCCTACCGCTACGGCGCGCCGGGCGGAACGGAAGAAGACGACCGCGATGTGCGCGACGGCATTTACGGCAGTTTCCTTTCCGGCGGCCTGGCCGGCCACATCTATGGATCGGAAGGCGTGTGGGGCGCCGACATCGAACCCGGTTCCAGTCCGTTCATGTGGGAGGCGTTTCAATGGAATTCGGCCAACCAGATGCAGCACTTGAAGTCCTTTGCGCTCTCCGAGGGCCGGCGCTACCAGGATTTGGTTCCCGACGCCAATCTGGTTTCGCCCAACGCCACCTCCCAAAGCAAGGGATTTTTGGGCTGGGCCTTTTGCGCGCGCACGCCGGCCCGGGATTTTTTCCTCGCCTACTTTGAAAAAGACTGCCCCAACAAAAGCATGATGCGCGGCGCCATTCCTAATGCCGCTTACAAGGCCGATTGGTTCGACCCGCGCGCCGGCCAATGGTCCCCGGCGGGCGCAGGCCGGTTGACGGCCAACGTGTGGGGCTGGATCACCCTGCCCGACTTCCCCTCCCCAAACGACTGGGGCCTGAAGCTCACGCTGGCAAGATAGAACGGGGCGGTGCATTGAGCTTTATCGGGATGGCTGGGGGGCGGAACTGAAAAACGGGTGGTTTTGCATGGTGGAAACTCCGGTGGGCCGGTCTTTTTGAGTTGGAACCACTGGCGCTCTGGAGTGTGCCGGCAGGTCGCTCCGCCCCATTGCCATCCCCAACTCGTATCGCTGAATCCTGCGCGCGGGGGCGCGTGCGCGCCCAGATAGGGCACGAACCCCGCCCGCCTAAACTTCACTTTGAATGGGCCGATTGAGCCGGCCACCACTTCACCGCTCCATCACTCCACCGCTCCCGCCACCCTCTTCCAGGAAATCCGCCGCCAAGAAAAAACTGGCGCGGACCCGCCTCTTCACCCAACATCCCACCGTTCGATTGGCATGAAAGCAACAATTATTGTCACACCCAAGAAGGCCGTGCTCGACCCGCAAGGCAAAACCGTCGCCAACGCCCTGGAGCAAATGGGCTACAAGGGCATTGGCGCCGTCCACGTCGGCAAGTACCTGGAAATCGAACTGCCCGCCGGCGACCCGGAATCCTGGCGCAAACAATTGGATCAGGCCTGCCATAGAATCTTGAGCAATCCCGTCATTGAGGATTATCATCTGGAAATCGAAGCATGAACTTCGCCGTCCTGCAATTCCCCGCCTCCAATTGCGATCAGGACGCCCTCCATGTCGTCCAGAACGTCCTCGGCCATTCCGGCCGCCTGCTCTGGCACAAGGAGCGTTCCCTGGCCGGCTTCGACGCCGTCATCATCCCCGGTGGCTTCAGCTACGGCGATTACTTGCGCACCGGGGCGATTGCGCGCTTCAGCCCCATCATGCAGGCGGTGCAAACTTTTGCCGCGCAAGGCGGCCCGGTGCTGGGCATCTGCAATGGATTTCAAATCCTGTGCGAAGCCGGCCTCCTCCCCGGCGCCTTGATTCGCAACCGCTCCCTGCAATTCCGTTGCGAACACATTTTCCTCAAGACCGCCGCGCACGACAGCCCGTTCACCCGTCAGATTCCCGAAGGCAAACTGCTGCGTCTTCCCATTGCCCACGGCGAGGGCTGTTATTTCGCCGACGATGCCACCCTGGAACAACTCCAGGCCGGCCGTCAAATCCTCTGGCAATACGTCAACGCGGCGGGCGAGCCTAGCGACCAGGCCAACCCCAACGGCTCCCTGCGGAACATTGCCGGCATCTGCAACCCGGCGCGCAACGTGGCCGGCCTGATGCCCCATCCCGAGCGCGCCAGCGAGGAAATTCTGGGCAGCGCCGACGGCCGTTTGATTTTTGAAAGCCTCATTTCCTGGCTCCAAACCAAACTCGCCACGGCGGCGTAGGCAAAGAGAACGCCAATGAAAATCCCCCACCCTATTCCTTATCAGGGCAGCAAGCGGGCTCTTGCTGCGGCGATTCTGGCCTGCTTCCCCGAAACGATGGGCCGGCTCATTGAGCCATTTGCGGGTTCCGCTGCTCTCACCCTGGCGGCGGCAACCAGGGATCTTGCTTCCGGCTTTGTTATCAACGACCTGAACGAACCGTTGATGAATCTGTGGCGGGCCATAATCAATTCACCGGAACGGCTGGCGCGCCAATATGAATCCCTCTGGAAAGCTCAACACGCCGAAAATCGCCGCCGCTATTACGATACTGTGCGCGATGAATTCAATCGCACGGGCAAGCCGGAACATCTGCTCTACCTGCTGGCGCGTTGTGTGAAAGCCTCCGTGCGCTACAATGCCAGCGGTGAATTCAACCAAAGTCCGGACAATCGCCGCATGGGCGCGCTGCCTGCGACCCTGCGCGAGCATATTTTCGGTGCCTCGCATTTGCTCAAAGGCCGCACCGAGTGCCGTTCCCAGGATTACAAGGACGTGCTCCCCGAGGCGGCGGCGGACGATCTGATCTACATGGACCCTCCTTACCAGGGCGTCTGCGCCAACCGCGACCCGCGATATTTAAAGTCCGTCATCTTTGACGAGTTTGTTGACGAATTGGACACCTTGAACTCCCGCGACATGAGCTATCTTGTGAGCTACGATGGTCGAACGGGAGACAAAACACATGGGCGCCGGCTGCCACCGCGGCTTGGCCTCCATCTGGTGGAACTCGAGGCCGGCAGGTCTTCGCAAGCAACCTTGCTCGGACGCGCCGAAGTCACAGTCGAATCGCTTTACCTTTCGCCAGCCCTTGCGGAACGGTTGAACCCGGGGCGCCATCGCCCCCGTCGCGCAGCCAGGCAATTGGAGCTACTGGAGCACACACGGTGAAAAAGCCAAAACTACCGCCAGACTTCGTCAAACTTTGCAAGTCGGTGACAGCAAAGCGTCCCAAGACAGTGATTGACCACATTCTCAAGCATGGGCACATCACGACCGAGGAATTGAAAGAAACATACGGCTACAACCATCCGCCGCGCGCGGTTCGGGACGTTAAAGAAAACGGCATTCCCATTGAAATGTTCCGGGTAACCGGCAGCGATGGCCGGAAGATTGCCGCCTACCGGTTTGGCGATCCGAAAACGGCCCGGTTTGGAAGCCAAGCCGGGCGAACCGCATTCGCGAAAGAATTGAAACAAAAGCTGGTCGCTCTTCAAGGCCCGCGCTGCGCAATCTATTTGGAATCATTTCCAGCGACCGAGTTGCAGATTGACCACCGGGTTCCTTTTGAAGTCGCGGGTGATGTCCGCGACGTTGTGACGAAACCTGAGGACTACATGCTCCTGTGTGGTTCAGCCAACCGCGCCAAATCCTGGTCATGCGAGCACTGCCTGAATTGGCTCGAACTGAGGAAACCGGAGATTTGTCGTGATTGTTACTGGGCTTATCCGGATAACTACACGCACGTTGCCATGAAAGCGGTCCGGCGGGCGGACATCCTCTGGTCCGGCCCCGAAATTGAAACTTACCAGAGGCTCAAAAAACGCACTGTAGAGCTGCAAAAGAATATTCCTGCCTACGTCAAAGAACTTGTCGAAAAACACCTGGAGATTTAGCAACCGCAGCCAACAACTGAAACTTGACACCCGAATCGGGGGCGAGGAACACTTTTATCAATGCCTCCAATAAAATGACCGAATCCGAAAGTCTCAAGTCGTTCATATCAATAAGATTACACCACACTAATTCAACAAACGATACCAATTGTCCCGCTGATGCGGCTCGTAGCCCGCGTCGCGGATCAGCCGCCGCATGTCCGCCACGTCCATGCGGTGGGCCGTCCCGGCCTGCGAGACGACGTTTTCCTCGATCATGATGCTGCCCAGGTCGTTCGCGCCGAATTTCAGCGCCACCTGCCCGATCTCCGGCCCTTGCGTCACCCACGAGCTTTGGATGTTGGGAATGTTGTCCAAATAAATCCTGTTGACTGCCTGCGTGCGCAAATAATCATGCCCTCCCGACGTTGGCGCTTTCAGCCGCGTGTGCTCCGCCTGAAACGTCCAGGCGATAAACGCCGTGAACCCCTTTGACTTGTCCTGCTGCGCGCGCACCCGTTCCAGATGTTCAATGCGGTCCTCCAGCGTCTCCACATGGCCGAACATCATCGTCGCCGTCGAAGCCAGGCCCAGCCGGTGCGCCACGTCCATCACCTCCAGCCAATCGTCGCTCATCGCCTTGAGCGGCGAAATCCGCCGGCGCACACGGTCCGCCAAAATCTCCCCGCCGCCGCCGGGAATCGAGCCGAGGCCCGCCTGGACGAACTGCGAAATAATCTCCTCCAGCGGCAATTGGAACACCTCGCGGAAATGAATGAACTCGCTCGGGCTGAACCCGTGGATGTTGATCTGCGGGAACTTCGTTTTGATGTGCGACAGCAGATCCAGGTACCATTGCAGCGAAAGCCTGGGGTGATGCCCCCCTTGCAGCAGAAGCTGCGTTCCGCCCAGCGCGAGCGTCTCCTCGATCTTGCGGTCCATTTCCTCCAGCGTGATGATGTAGGCGTCCGCGTCCTTTTCCGTGCGATAAAAAGCGCAGAATTTGCAGTACACATTGCAGACATTCGTATAATTGACGTTCCGGTCCACGATATAAGTGGCGATGTCGTTGCCCCGGCCCTGGTGTGTGTTGGCCTGGGCCAGTTGCCGCCGCCGGTCCGCCAGCGCCCCCAGCTCCGCCAGCGGCAGTCCGAAAAGCCGCCGCGCCTCCGCCTGGTCAATCCGTCCGCCGGCCCAGACCTTTTCCAACAGAGATGTGTCATCGCTCATGCCCTTCCATTTTAAAGCCAAAGCGTGAAAGTTCAAACCATCCCGCATCAGGGTTGATTCAGCTTGATTTGGAATGCTTGGTTTTGCGCGCAAATAGTTCATGCAAAGCCACTTGGGTTGCTTTTTAGAAAAAATGGCCTGTTTGGCGGATCAAGCCATGCTCGCAACAATGACATCATAAAGCATACTAAGTAGATATAGTATTGAAGGAGTGCTGAAAAATAGTGGTCAGGGCTGCGCTCAAAGGTTGCCTCTAAACCACCAGAGGCATGGAAATTCAGCGGCTTTCTGCCGAAAGCTGCGCCGGCGTAGCGGCGGATGGCAATCCGCCGCCGACTTTGTATGCCAACGGTGCGCGACGGTGGCGGCACAGCTTTCCAGACTTTAGAGTGGCCCCTGGTCGTGAAGGCGACTCTCTTTTTCCACTCTCTTTTTTCATTCGATTGCGCCAATCCTTTGCGGCATTTTGGTCGTTTTGAAAATGTCCGGCACATCCCATTACGTCCCGGCGGATCAGCGGTATTCCACCGGGGAACTGGTGCGGCGCCTCCTGGCGCTGGCCTGGCGCTTTCGCCGGGATTGTCTCTGGTCGGCGGCGCTGGGCCTGGCGCTGCTCCTGCTCGGCATCATCGGACTCAAGCTGCTGGGCGTGGTGATTGATGTCATCCGGCGCGCGCTGGACCCTTCGCTGCCCGCGCCCGTTTATCCGCTGGGCTGGACCCCGCCCGCCGGGTGGACGCCGTTGCGGATTGTCACGGCGCTGGCGCTGGCCATTGTGGCGCAGGCGCTGTTGCGGGCGGCGCTGACCTACGCCTATAACATGATCACCGCGCGGCTGACGCAGGGGGAAATTGTGCCCGCCCTGCGCGCCCAGCTTTATGGAAAGTTGCAGCGGCTCAGTTTCAGTTTCTTCGATCTGCACGGCTCCAACTCCATTTTCAACCGGGTGACGGGCGATGTGCAAAACACGCGGCTGTTCGTGGACGGGGTGTTGTTGCAGGGACTGAACATGGTTCTGACGCTGGCGGCCTACGCCTTTTTCATGTGGAAGATTCATCCGGCGCTGACGGTGGCCTGTTTGTCGGTGTCCGTGCCGTTGTGGGGGCTGGCGCATTTTTATTCCGCGCGGCTGCGTCCGGGTTATCTGCGCAACCGGGAGCTGACCGACGACATGGTGCTGTTGTTTAGTGAAAGCGTGCGGGGAATGCAAACGGTGAAAGGCTTTGCCGCCGAGCGGCACCAGGTCCGGCGGTTTGAAGCTTCCAACGATGAGGTCTCCTCCCAGCAGCGGCGGATTTTTTGGGATTTGTCCATCTTCACGCCCGGCACGCAGATGTTGTCGCAAATGAGCCTGGTGATTTTGTTCGCATACGGCGGGTGGTTGTATGTGCGGGGGCGGATTCCGTTGGGCGGCGGGTTGGTGGTCTTTGCGGGTTTGCTCCAGCAGTTCACCGGGCAAGTGGCCAACATCTCCACCATCGCCAACTCCGTCCAGCAAAGCCTGGCGGCGGCGCGGCGGGTGTTCGAGGTGCTGGACACCCCGGTGGAGGTGCAAAGCCGCCCCGGCGCCCTCGCGCCCGGGCGGTTGACGGGGCGGATGGTCTTTGAGGGCGTCACCTTCGGCTATACGCCTGGCAAACCGGTGCTGACGGACGTCTCCTTCGAGATTAAGCCTGGCCAAGTCGTCGGCATTTTTGGCATGACGGGCGCCGGCAAGAGCACCTTGCTTGGTTTGGTGCCCAGGTTCTACGATCCGCAAGCCGGCCGGATTCTGGCCGACGGGCGGGATCTCCGGGAGTTGGAACTGGACGCTTACCGGCGTCAGATCGGCCTGGTTTATCAGGAGAGCTTCTTGTTTTCCAACACGGTGGCGGCGAACATTGCCTTTGGGCATCCGGCGGCCACGATGGAAGAGATCGAGCGGGCGGCGCGGATCGCCTCGGCGCACGAATTTATATGCGGGCTGGCGCATGGCTATGAGACGGTGTTGGGGGAATCGGGCGTGGATTTGTCCGGCGGCCAGCGTCAGCGCCTGGCCCTGGCGCGCGCCTTGCTGTTGCAACCGCCGGTGCTGATTCTGGACGACCCGACCGCCTCGGTGGATGCGCGGACGGAAAATGAAATCGTGTCCGCCCTGCGCGAAGCGATGAAGGGCCGGACCACGCTGGTGGTGTCCGGGCGTTTGAGCCTGTTGCGCCGGGCCGATTTGATTCTAGTGCTGGACGACGGCCGGCTGATCCAATCCGGCACGCACGAGGAATTGGTGCATCGTCCCGGCCCCTATCACGAAACGGCGCTGTTGCAGATTATGGATCTAACCTGACAGCAGCATTCCTCCTTCCGGGGGAGCGCACGCGCCCCCGCGTGCGGCGGGCCGCGCCTCGCGTCCCGCATCACCTCCTCCATCAATTTGGATGTGTCTCGCCCTACCATCCAAGACTGACGTATTACCGGGTCTTGTCGTTTTCATGCGGAGATGGTATATGTTGGATTATTTCCGTCTCCCAAAGCGCCGGTGATGCCTGTGATGGCGGATTCAATTCTCACGTTTTAAGTTTGAGCGATTGGGTGGCGAAAGCGAGACACGCCCGCAAATCGTCGCGGTCCAGATCGGGGAATTCGGCCAGCAGGTCTTCAAACGTGTCGCCAGCCGCCAGACATCAAGCATGGACTCGACCGGATAGCGCGAGTGGCGGATGGCCGGTTTGCCGTGGCAAATCTCCGGGTCAATCGTGATACGGGACAAAAGCTCGTTCATGTGCTGAACTATTGCCGCATTGCATGAAAACGACAAGCATTCCATTTCGTCGCACCGATGCTTCCCAACCCCAGATCACCTCGGCGGGTGCGCTTTTATCCACGCGATGGGAGAAACAGCCGTAACATCATGAGCCTTTGCAAAATCGCGGTCATAGGAGACGATGGGGAGTTTTTCGCGGCGCGCCTCCACCATGAGGGCGGCGTCGCAGTCATGAAAGCAAGACACGATCAGTTCTGGCGGCCCAGCCTTGTGCGGACTCGCCGGCGTGATAAATCCCATCCCCTTTCAGGCTGCCGAACAGCGCCTCCAGCGTTGGCAGCGGCTTGATGACGACCTCGCCATTGGTTTTGCTTTCATATTGGATTTGCGAACCCTTGGTGAGGCCCAGGAATTTGCGCACGGCTGCCGGCAGAACGGTGTGTCCATTGTTCGATGATATTCGAGCAGTTGCTTTCATGGCCTTACTGTTGCACAATCGGCATTCTGTTGCAAATCCTAATAACTGGTGGCGCTTGGTGCAATTGTTTCCAGCCTCGTAAGCGCCTTTCCCTTGGATTTCCTTCGACACTACAAAAAAACCAAAACTTTTTTTCCAGCTATTTTCAGCTATTTTCACTTCCAGCCCCGGAGAAAGGGTCGGGCGCCCGGCTGGATAGGCCCGGGTTTATGAGCGCGCCATCGAACATCAATTCCGCGAACGCCGCAGCCGCCAAGGGAGACGCCGCGGCGCGGGAGGCCATTACTTATTTCAACCCAATGGAGGAGCGGGAGGCGGACAAGGCGCCCTTGCAAATGGCGCTGATCCGCCGGATTTTCCGCTACACCCGGCCGAACGCGGCGAAGCGGAACTGGCTGTTCTTCCTGACCTTCACGCGCGGTTTGCAACTGCCGGCGCTGGCCTGGCTGATTGGCCGCACCATCAACGGGCCGATTTCCGGGCGCGATTTGCCCGGCATCCGCTGGTATGCCGCCGGGTATTTCGCCCTCGCGCTGGTGACGGTGGTGACGTTCCATTTCCGCCAGCGGTTCGCGCTGGAATTGGGCGAGGCGGTGGTCCACGACATGCGGACGGATTTGTTCGCCAAACTGATGACGATGCCGATGTCGTTTTTCAACCAGACCAAATTCGGGCGCATCATCAGCCGGCTGACCTCGGACATAGACAGCGTGCGGGCCGGGGTGCAGGACGTGGCGTTTGTGCTGGTGGTGCAGGGGCTTCAAATGGCGGCTTCGGGGGCGCTGATGGCGTGGTATGATTGGAAGCTTTTTTCGTTGATGGTCCTGATGGCGCCGATCATCTGGGCGGTCAACGAACATTACCGGCTGGAAATGGGCCGGCGGCTGCGCAAGGTGCAGGAAACCTGGAGCCGGGTTTCCTCCACCCTGGCCGAATCGGTCAGCGGCATCCGGGTGACGCAGGCCTTCGTGCGGCATGAGGTCAACATGGGCTTCTTCCGAAAATTGATTGACGTGCATGGGGAAAACAACGTGGGCGTGGCCCAGGCCTCGGCGGTGTTCGTGCCGCTGCTGCAATTGAAGAGCCAATTCTTCCTGGGCGCGATGGCCTTTTTGGGGGCGTTTGGCGCCTTGCGCTGGCATGGCTGGCTGCACATGGAGGTGGGCGATTTGGTGATGTTTTTTTTCCTGGCCAACCTGTTCTTCGAGCCGGTGCAAGTCATCGGCAACCAATTGAACCAGGCGCTGATGGCGATGGCGGGAGCGGAACGGCTGTTCCGCATGCTGGACCAGGAACCGGAATGGCGCGACGCGCCGGACGCCAAACCGATGCCGGCCATCCAGGGCCGCGTGGAATTTCAGGGCGTGCATTTTGAGTACAAGCCCGGCCGGCCGGTGCTGATGGACATTTCCTTTGTGGCCGAGCCCGGACAAACCGTGGCGCTGGTGGGGCAGACCGGCAGCGGCAAGACGACCCTGGTGGGATTGCTCCAGAAGCTTTATCCGCCCGCCCAAGGGCGGGTGCTGGTGGACGGCATGGACTTGAAGGAAGTCACCAGCGATTCGCTGCGCTCGCAAATGGGCAGCGTGCAGCAGAACAATTTCCTCTTTTCCGCCTCCGTGCTTGACAACATCCGCTTCGCCCGGCCCGAGGCCGCGGAAAGCGACGTGCGGGCGACGCTGGCCGCGCTGGATTGCCTGGACTTGCTGGAGGCGCTGCCGCAGAACTTGCAGACGCCGGTGGCGGAGCGGGGCGCGTCGCTCTCCTTTGGCCAGCGGCAACTGGTCTGTTTCGCCCGCGCCCTGCTGGCTAACCCGCGCATCGTGGTGCTGGACGAGGCGACCAGCGCGATTGACACCGTTACGGAGGCGCGATTGCAACGCGCGCTGGAGATTTTGCTGCGCGGGCGCACGTCGTTTATCGTGGCGCATCGGTTGAGCACGATTCGCAAGGCCGATTTGGTCCTGGTGCTGGAGCAGGGACGAATCGTGGAACGCGGCACGCATGAAAGTTTGCTGCGGCAGGAGGGCGTCTATGCCAGGCTGCACCGGGAATTTGTCAGCGCCCAGCCGGGGTGAGGGTGGGGGAACAGACGCCGGCAAAATAGTTTGAACGGATTGCAAGGGGCGTCGTCTTATGCTTTGTAATGCAAAGTGAGTGTCCACATCTGCAATGAATGAGGCTGAATTTATGAATGGCCGGAAGCGCTGGCTGGTGGTGTTTGTTTATGCCGCGGCCATGGCCTGGGTCGAGGCGGCGGCCGTGCTCTACCTGCGGACGCTGATGGGCCGCCTCGAACCCTATCAGCCCAATCCCCTGCCTGTCACCGGCAATTTGTCTTCGGTCGAAGTGGCTCGCGAAGCGGCCACCCTGATCATGTTGCTGGCAGTCGGAATTCTCGCCGGCCGCGCCTGGCGAAGCCGCCTGGGTTATGCGGCGGTCGCCTTCGGCGTCTGGGACATCTTTTATTATGTATTCTTGAAGGCAATGTGCGGATGGCCGCGGTCGGCGATGGATTGGGACATTTTGTTTCTCATTCCCTTGCCCTGGTGGGGACCGGTGCTTGCGCCTGTGTTGATTTCACTGCTGCTGATCCTTTGGGGCACGCTGGCCTGTCAGTTGGAACGCGTCCGAACGCCTGTTCTGCCGGAATTGGTGGCGTCCGGCTTCGGCGCGGCCGGCATCGCGCTTGGACTTTGGGTATTCATGGCGGACGCGATAACAGCCGCTCCTCAGGGTGAGGTTGCGATCCGCAACGCACTGCCCGCGAGTTTCAATTGGCCGCTGTTTTGCGGGGCGCTGTTGCTGATGGCCGTGCCTGTGGCAGAACGGATCTGGGCTTGTTTGCAGAGGAGTCCGCAGGATGGAATGCAATGAAATAGCCGCAGCAAGGCCCAGCCCGGCAAGCGGCAACCAAAGGGCTGACGCTGAATTGAAAATTTGTCATTGAGAATTTCTCATTTGTCATTCGAGCTGTGGCTCAGGAAAACATCCTATTGGAATTCCACGGACACGGCCTGATAATATGGCCGCAGGGTCGATGGGCAAGAAAATCGCGGCCACGATTTCACGCAGCGTATCCGCCGCTCTCAGCCGTCGCGAGTGGGGCGAATTTCCGCCCGGCCAGCCCAGGCACTTGACCAAAAACTTGACTTACACTGGACTGATGGGCATCCTCGTTAGCATGAGTTATCAGCCGCAATTTGCCATTACCCCTGCCTTGCTGGCGCGGGCGGAACGAATCGCCGCCCTGCGCGAGCGCATTCTGGCCGCAACGGTGCAGGTGCCGTGGATTCCCGCCTTGCAAAAGGATACGCGCACACGCAACACGCATTCTTCAACGGCCATTGAGGGCAACCCCCTGACATTGGAGCAGGTGCGAGCCGTGGAGGAAGGGCGGGAAATCCCGGCGGTGGCCCAGCGGGCCAAGCGTGAAGTGACAAATTATTTCTCGGGGCTGCGTTTCATTGAAACTCAATCAAGCAAGAAGTCCATTTCCCATGAGGATGGCCTTTCACTCAGAGCATCTCTGTAGAACAATGCGTTGACATTATGGAAGATGCAAACCAACACCAAACGTCACGTCCACCCTCTGTGCCGGCGCAGTCGCCTCCGAACAAGGTTTACATGACAGGGGGCGAGATGCCTAAGACATTCCTTTATGACGTCCTAATGAAGGCATTCACCTGCTATTCGGTTGCTTTGGGCCGAGCAAGGGACGGCCTATTCTCCAGTCTCGGGACCGGGGTGCTTGTGCGGAGGGGAAAGCGATTCGGCATTCTGACCGCTTACCACTGTCTGCACTCCTGCTCCCCTGCGGTCCAATTGGGATCAGACCACGGCGACACGCTTTGGCTCATCCTTAACAGAGGACGAACCGTCGTGGTGCAAGCGCGGGAGGCGCTAGAGCACCCGCTCGCAAAACCACATTCCGCGGAATTTGGCCCTGATCTCTCTTTTATCGAGATATTGTCTATTGAGCGCCTTGGCACGTTCAATGCAGTTGGCTCATTCTGGTCGCTTGACCGGAGCCGACCGCAGATCATGCAGAATTTCGGGATCCCATACACGCCGATTGCCTCAATTGGATATCCTGAGGTTCATTACAACACAATCAAAGACGGAAATGTGGTTCGCCACCAGGTCCGCCATATGGTTTACCAAAATGCCATCCAAACGGGCGATGTGTTTGAAAAAGACGGGTGGGATTACCTAGACACCACAATTTGGTATCCGGGTTCTCCTGACTTGCCTTCCTCTTTTGCAGGTGTCAGCGGAGGACCTGTTTGGGGCATGGAATTGCGAAAACACAAGAGCGACGGCCATATCAGCATCGAAAAATATGCGCTGATCGGGATTACGTTTTACGAGATCTACAGAAAGGGAGACGAAGGACGATTGCGGGCACATTTCATCAACTCGGTTTACGATCTCGCTTGGAGAAATCTGGGCTGAATTGTCTTAATATCGCTCTGAATTCATTAGCACTTGTTGGAGGCTCAAGGGTCTGGAAATTCGGGCAGCGGCGGGGTCGCGCCCTCGCAGGTACAGACATATCGCGCCACCTGGTTGGCCCGGCGGCTGATGGCATCCAGCGGCTTTCCGGCCAGCACACCCAACGCCAGCGCCGCCGTAAAGGCATCGCCGGCCCCGACGGTGTCCTTGACCGCGACGGGCTGGCCGGGATCCTCGGCCCATTGGCCCCCGGCATAAAGCAGGCTGCCCTGCGCGCCGCGGGTCAGGCACACCAGACGCTGGTCGCGCTGCCGCGCCAACTGTTCGATTTGCTGGCGCGCACTCCCGCGTAAGGCCAGCATTTCCGCCAGCACGGGCAGTTCGGCATCGTTGCATTTGACGATATTGGCCAGGCGCAACGAGGATTCGATGATGTCGCGCGAGAAATAATGCTGGCGCAGATTGAGGTCCAGAATCCGCAATGCGCCGGGGCGAACGGCGGCCACAAGCGCCTGAATCGTGCTCCGCGCCGGCTCGCGCCGCTGGGCCAGGGTGCCAAAGCACACCGCGTTCGCTTCGGCGGCGGCGGCCAGAGCGGTTTTTTCCAGGGCCAGACGGTCCCAGGCAACATTCTCGTGGATGGTGAAGCGCGGCTGGCCATCGGCCGAAAGTTCCACGCTGACCGTTCCCGTCGGGGCGGACGGATCCGCTTGAATCTCCGCAACGGGCAGGCGGAGAGCTTGCAGCCGTTGCAGGATTTCCGCGCCCAGAGTGTCCTTGCCGACGCGCGAAATCACGCGGCTCCGCGCGCCCAGGGCGCGGGCGTGAAAGGCGAAATTGGCCGGCGCGCCCCCCAGTTGTTTGCCGGAGGGCAGGACATCCCAGAGAATCTCTCCGAGGCCGATGACGTTGAAACTCATACCAGAATTGTGCCTTCCGCCCCCGGTCCCGCGCGCCCATACGCCGGCGCCGTGCCGGAAGCCCCGCGATTTGAAGCTAGGTTCCTGCTGTCCACAATTCAAGCCGAATCACACAGACAGCGCGGCAAGGGCGCAGGACAAAATTCTTCGCCTTCCTGGTAGGGCAGAGCTGCCGCTCTGCCCTAAAGTCTTGGGCGGCGCAGCAGCGCACTGGTGTCCAGCTATAAGTTGTTGAATACAAATGACTTCTGAATATCGAGTTGATCCCAAGACAAGAGATTTTCCTCCGTTTGTGTCGCAAATAG